>TARA_B110000503_G_scaffold45263_1_pt1 | contig 18540 bp, 17 predicted proteins | sample TARA_B110000503 | Tara Oceans TARA_B110000503 (sample SAMEA4397472) | marine metagenome | biome: Polar Biome; feature: [SRF] surface water layer (ENVO:00010504); material: water (ENVO:00002006), including particulate matter (ENVO:01000060) such as... | depth 5 m | reverse complement strand
AGAAGAATACTCCGTATGCAGCTCAATTAGCAGCAGAAGATTGTTCAGCAGTTGCAAAAGAAGCAGGTTTACGTAAAGTAAAAGTGTACGTGAAAGGTCCAGGAAATGGTAGAGAATCTGCTATTAGATCAATCCACAATGCAGGTATTGAAGTAACTGAAATTATTGATGTTACCCCAATTCCGCATAACGGTTGTCGTCCACCAAAGAGAAGAAGAGTATAATTAAATATTTTAACCAATTGGGAATTAGATTATCGAAGGATTAGCCTTAATTCATAATCCCCGATTATAACAACAAAGAAATGGCAAGATATACAGGACCAAAGACCAAAATTGCACGTAAATTTGGCGAAGCAATTTTTGGGGAGGATAAAAACTTCGAAAAAAGAAATTACCCTCCAGGACAGCATGGAAATGCAAGAAGACGTGGAAAAAAATCTGAATATGCAACTCAATTAATGGAGAAGCAAAAAGCGAAGTATACTTATGGTATTCTTGAGCGTCAGTTTAGTAACTTGTTTAAAAAGGCATCAGCTTCTCAAGGGATTACTGGTGAGATTTTAGTGCAGTTATGTGAATCTCGTTTAGATAATGTAGTGTATAGAATGGGAGTTTCTACTTCTAGAAGTGGAGCACGTCAGTTAGTTTCTCACAGACACATTACGGTGAATGGAGAGATTGTAAACGTACCATCTTATAGTTTGAATGAAGGAGATGTAGTTGCAGTGAGAGAGAAATCTAAATCTTTACAGGCTATTGAAGATGCCTTAGCGTCTAATAGCAGTGTATATGAATGGTTGACGTGGAATTCAGATAAGAAAGAGGGAACTTTTGTAAAAGTACCTGCAAGACTTCAGATTCCAGAAAACATCAAAGAGCAGTTAATCGTAGAATTATATTCTAAGTAATAAATTAATCATATTGGAATTCAGCCAAAGGGTTCATAAGTACTTCTTCAGACTTATATACCGCGCAACTGAATAACAATTAAAACGAAGAAATATGGCAATTTTAAATTTTCAAAAGCCCGATAAAGTAATAATGATTGAATCTACAGATTTTTCTGGTAGATTTGAGTTCAGACCTTTAGAGCCAGGTTTTGGTTTAACGGTAGGAAATGCTTTAAGGAGAGTACTTTTATCCTCTTTAGAAGGGTTCGCAATTACGTCCTTAAGATTGGATGGAGTAGAACATGAGTTTTCTACTATTTCCGGTGTTGTAGAGGATGTTACTGAAATTATATTGAACTTAAAACAAGTACGTTTTAAGAAACAAATAGAAGAAACAGACAGAGAAACGGTTTCTATCGCAGTATCTGGTCAAGAGCAGTTTACTGCGGGAGATTTACAGAAATTTATTTCAGGTTTTCAAGTATTAAACCCCGATTTAGTAATTTGTAACATGGATAAATCTGTGAAATTAAATGCAGAGATCACTATTGAAAAAGGAAGAGGATTTGTGCCTGCAGAGGAAAATAAGAAAGCTTCTGCTCCAATAGGTACAATTTTCACAGATTCTATTTATACACCAATTAAGAATGTCAAGTACGCAGTCGAAAATTTTCGTGTAGAGCAGAAAACAGATTATGAAAAATTGGTTTTTGATATCGACACTGATGGATCTATTAGTCCTAAAGATGCGTTAACAGAGGCAGCTAAAATTTTAATTCACCACTTTATGTTATTCTCTGATGAGCGTATTACTTTAGAGGCGGATGAGATTGCACAAACTGAAACATATGATGAGGAATCATTGCACATGCGTCAGTTATTAAAAACGAGATTAATCGATATGGATTTATCTGTTAGAGCTTTGAATTGTTTAAAAGCGGCAGAAGTAGATACCCTAGGAGATTTAGTATCGTTCAATAAGAGTGATTTAATGAAATTCAGAAACTTTGGAAAGAAATCGTTAACAGAACTAGAAGAATTAGTTATTGTGAAGGGGTTAAGTTTTGGAATGGATTTAAGTAAATATAAGTTAGATAGAGATTAATCATTCATATTTTGCTCCTCAAAACGAGTTGATGCAAGATGAAAGTTCAAAACAAAAGTCATGAGACACGGTAAAAAGCACAATCATTTAGGAAGAACAACTTCGCATAGAAAGGCGATGTTGTCAAATATGACTTGTTCATTAATAGAACACAAGCGTATTAATACCACAGTGGCAAAAGCAAAAGCATTAAGAGTGTATGCAGAACCATTAATCACCAAATCTAAATCAGATACAACGCACAATAGACGTATTGTATTTTCTCATCTTCGTGATAAGTTCGCAGTAACGGAATTGTTTAAAGAAATTTCTGTAAAGGTTGCAGACAGACCAGGTGGGTATCTTCGTATTATAAAATTGGGAAATCGTCAGGGAGATAATGCTCCTATGGCTATGGTAGAGTTAGTTGATTACAACGAGATCTATAATCCTAATGGAAATAAAGCTAAGAAAACTACAAGAAGAGGAAGAAGCAAGAAAGTTGAAACTCCTAAAGTAGAAGGTACGGTAACTGAAGAGAAATCTGAAGAGTAAGAAATGAGATTATGTTAATATAAAAAAAAGGGATAAACGTTTACGTTTATCCCTTTTTTTATAACTAAGTTTAAAGTTTAGGACAACTATGAGTTTTTTTTTGTTTCTTGATTGAGGATGCTAAGAAAGCGAAAATACACTATGTCTAAGCACAAAATAGCCTATAAGAGAGAGAAGGATTTGGTTAAATTATTTAATAGAATGTAGAAAAAAGTACTTTGATTGTTTATTTCTTTTTTTTATACTTTAGCAAGATCAAATAAATTTATAAATACAACAACAACAACAACAACAACAACAACAACAACAACAATAATAATAATTAATGAAATATCAAACAAGAAAAAAAGCATTGGTGTTGCTAGCTGACGGGACTATTTTTTATGGTAAATCTGTAGGTATCGAGGGCACTTCAACAGGGGAAATATGTTTTAATACAGGAATGACCGGATATCAAGAAATATTTACGGATCCTTCTTACTTTGGCCAGATTATGGTGACTGCGAATGCGCATATTGGAAACTATGGTGTAAATGATCAAGAGGTAGAGTCTGAAGGTATTAAAATTTCAGGTTTAATTTGTAGAAACTTTAGTTTTAACCATTCTAGAGTGGATTCCGATGGGAATTTAAAGAATTGGTTTGAAAAACATAATATTGTTGCGATTTCTGATGTAGACACAAGGGCATTAGTGGCGTATATAAGAGATAATGGAGCAATGAATGCTATTATTTCTACGGAAATTGACGACATTGAAGGCTTAAAAAGAAAGTTATCAGATGTACCTTCTATGGAAGGCCTCGAGTTGGCATCTAAAGTTTCAACTAAGAAGGCTTACTTTGTAGGAGATGAAAATGCTGCAATAAGAATTGCTGCTTTAGATATTGGAATTAAGAAAAATATTTTAAGAAATTTGGTAAAAAGAGGAGCTTATATTAAAGTATTTCCTTTTGATGCTGTATTTTCAGAGCTTGAAGCTTTTAATCCAAACGGTTATTTTATTTCTAACGGTCCTGGAGATCCCGAACCTCTTAAGGCTGCCCAAGAGCTGGCGAAAGAAATTATTAAAAGAGATTTGCCGTTATTTGGTATTTGTTTAGGACATCAGGTGATTGCTTTGGCAAATGGCATCTCTACTTATAAAATGCATAATGGCCATAGAGGAATAAACCATCCTGTCAAAAATTTATTAACAGGTAAAGGAGAGATTACTTCGCAAAATCACGGTTTCGCAATTGATAAAGAGCAAACAGTTCAGAATGAAGATATAGAAATCACCCATGTGCATTTAAATGATCACACAGTTGCAGGAATTAAACTAAAAAATAAACCGGTGTTTTCTGTGCAATACCATCCAGAGGCTAGCCCTGGTCCGCACGATTCGGAATACTTATTTGATCAATTTATCGAGTTAATCAAGAAGCATTAAATCAGGTTATCGAAATTTAAGGCACATTCGTCTAACGATACATCTTATTGAACGCATTATTAAATAGTTAGCCCTATGAGATTGTAAATTTGACCGTAGTGTAAAATTCACACTTATTTTCATAATATTTTCCCGCTCATTTTTTGGGTGGTTTTTTTTGTTTAATTTCAGGAAACGTTTTCGTAATTAATCAATTACATAGTATTAAATACCTAAGACATTTCGTAATTTTACAGAGGTATAAAAAAAAATTAAAATTAATCATAAAAATAAAAGAATGAGCATTATAATTAGCGTTCACGCACGTCAGATTTTTGATTCAAGAGGAAATCCTACAGTAGAAGTAGATGTTACTACAGAAAATGGAGTTTTAGGCAGAGCTGCAGTTCCGTCGGGAGCTTCTACAGGTGAACATGAAGCAGTTGAATTACGCGATGGAGGCAAAGATTATATGGGTAAAGGCGTTTTAAATGCTGTTAAAAATGTAAATCAACATATTGCTGCGGAGTTATTAGGTGTTTCTGTTTTTGATCAAAATGCAATCGATCAACTTATGATAGCTTTAGATGGCACGCCGAACAAATCTAAATTAGGAGCGAACGCAATTTTAGGTGTTTCTTTAGCAGTATCAAAGGCTGCCGCAAATGAGTTAGGGATGCCTTTGTATCGTTATATTGGTGGTGTTTCCGCGAATACTTTGCCAGTACCGATGATGAATATTATTAATGGTGGATCACATTCTGACGCACCTATTGCTTTTCAAGAATTTATGGTAATGCCTGTGAAAGCAGCAACTTTTTCGAAAGCAATGCAAATGGGTTCTGAAATTTTTCACAATCTAAAAAAAGTTTTACATGATAGGGGTTTGTCCACAGCCGTGGGTGATGAGGGAGGTTTTGCTCCAAATTTAGCGGGTGGAACTGAAGATGCTTTGGAAACGATTGCATTAGCGGTTAGTAATGCAGGGTATACCTTGGGAGATGATATTATGATTGCCTTAGATTGTGCAGCTGCAGAATTTTATGTGAATGGAAATTATGATTATTCCAAGTTTGAAGGAGAAACGGGTAAAGTGCGTTCTTCAAAAGAACAAGCTGATTATTTGGCTGAATTGTCTGAAAAGTATCCCATTATTTCGATTGAAGACGGAATGGATGAAAACGATTGGGAGGGTTGGAAATATTTAACCGAAAAAATTGGTGATAAAGTACAATTAGTTGGAGATGATTTATTTGTAACTAATGTAGCACGTTTGTCGAGAGGAATCGAAAATGGTATTGCAAATTCAATCTTAATTAAGGTAAATCAAATAGGAACGTTAACAGAAACAATTGCAGCCGTTAATATGGCCAAGAACGCAGGTTATACCTCTGTAATGTCTCATAGGTCTGGTGAAACAGAAGACAATACAATTGCAGACTTAGCAGTTGCTTTAAACTGTGGTCAAATAAAAACAGGATCTGCTTCACGTTCAGATAGAATGGCGAAGTACAACCAGTTATTAAGAATTGAAGAGGAGTTAGGAGATATTGCCTATTTTCCTGGAGAAAAAGCGTTTAATATATAAGGCGTAAAATACTTAAATTCAGAGCCCCACAAAGAAATTTGTGGGGTTTTTTTTTGTAAAAAAGCAGCATAGCTTTCCAGTATTTTATTATATTAAAATTTTATGCGAACTCATTTTAAATTGCTATTAAAATTGGTACCTTGTAAGCCGTTAGAATAATAAAAAAAACCATTGCAGATGCCAGATATAGCGAAATTACAGATTGGAGAAAACGTATACGAATTTCCTCTTGTAAAAGGAACAGAAAATGAGGTTGGGATAGATATTAAAACTCTAAGGAGTACAACCAACGGAGTAATAACAATTGATCCTGGTTTCAAAAATACGGGTTCCTGTGAAAGTGCTATTACATTTTTAGATGGAGAAAAAGGGATTTTAAGATATAGAGGTTTCGCTATTGAGGAATTAGCTGAAAAAGCAAGTTTTTTAGAAGTGGCTTATGCCTTAATTTTTGGCGAGTTGCCAACAAAGGAGCAGCTTGAAAAGTTTCATACGGATATAAAATCTAAATCTGTTGTGGATGATGATGTTAGAAAAATTTTAGAAGCATTTCCAAAGTCTGCCCATCCCATGGGGATTTTATCTTCGTTAACAAGTGCTTTAACTGCATTTAACCCATCTTCGGTAAATGTAGATTCAGAAGAGGAAATGTACAATGCCATTGTTAAAATATTAGGAAAATTTCCAGTATTAGTTGCTTGGACAATGCGTAAAAAGTCAGGTTTACCATTAAATTATGGTTCTAAATCTTTAGGTTATGTTGAAAATGTGATGAAAATGATGTTCGAGGAGCCGAACGAAGAATATATCATAAATCCAATTATAAAAGATGCACTTGACAAGTTATTAATCTTACATGCAGATCACGAGCAAAATTGTTCTACTTCAACTGTAAGAATAGCGGGTTCATCTCATGCGGGCTTATTCGCTTCATTATCGGCAGGAATATCTGCACTATGGGGACCATTGCACGGAGGTGCAAACCAAGCAGTTTTAGAGATGTTAGAGGCAATAAAGGCAGATGGTGGAGATACCAAAAAATACATGGCGAAGGCAAAAGATAAAAATGATCCTTTCCGTTTGATGGGATTTGGTCACCGTGTGTATAAGAACTTTGATCCAAGAGCTACTATTATTAAAAAGGCGGCTGATGAAGTATTAAAAGATTTAGGTGTAGAAGACCCTATTTTAGAAATTGCAAGAGGTTTAGAGCAAGAAGCTTTAAATGATCCTTATTTTGTAGATAGAAAATTATACCCAAATGTAGATTTTTATTCAGGAATCATATACAGAGCTATGGGCATACCTGTGGAGATGTTTACTGTGATGTTTGCCTTAGGGCGTTTGCCGGGTTGGATTGCGCAATGGAAGGAAATGCGTTTAAACAAAGAACCAATAGGAAGACCGCGTCAGATTTATACTGGAGAAAATTTAAGACCCTTCCAGTCAATAGAAAAAAGATAAATTAAAACAGTATATTTATTCCAATAAAAGCTTCATTAATTAATGAGGCTTTTTTCATCCCTTTTTAGATGTTAGCACTCAATATTAAGAACGAAACTTCCAGGTTAAGAGCAGTTGTTTTGGGAATTGCAAATAGTAATGGGGGCGTGCCCAAAGCAGAAGATTGTTACGATCCGAAAAGCATACAACACGTTTTGGCAGGTACGTATCCAAAAGAGGGCGCCATGGTTATGGAAATGGAGGCATTGGCTGCTATTTTAGAAAAGTATAAAGTAACGGTTTTTAGACCTGAGCTTATTGAAAATTACAATCAAATTTTTTCTAGAGATATTGCTTTTGTTATTGAAGACAAATTAGTAAAAGCAAACATTTTGCCAGACAGAGATCAAGAAATAGAAGCCATACATTCTGTTATCTCTAAAATTAATCCAGCAAAAATCATTAAACTTCCGGAAGATTGTCATGTCGAGGGTGGGGATGTAATGCCTTGGAATGAGTATATTTTTGTGGGTATGTATTCGGGTGAAGATTATACAGAATATATTACAGCACGTACAAATTTAGCTGCAGTTCAAGCGATACAAAAGTTGTTTCCAGAGAAAATTGTAAAACCCTTTGAGTTAAGAAAACACAATACAATGGCAAAGGAAAATGCGCTGCATTTAGACTGTTGTTTCCAACCCATAGGAAGAAACAAAGCCATACTTCATAAAAATGGATTTTTAGTTGAACATGAATATGAATGGTTGTTGAATTTTTTTGGAAAGGAAAATGTTTTTGAAATTGACAAAGAGGAGATGTTTAGCATGAATAGTAATATATTTTCTATTTCCGAAGAGGTAATAATATCAGAAAAAAACTTTACACGTCTAAATACGTGGTTGCGCGCGAACGGTTTTATTGTGGAAGAAGTTGCCTATGCAGAAATTGCTAAACAAGAAGGTTTGCTGCGCTGTTCTACCATGCCACTGATAAGAGATTAAATAGGAAAAAAATAATTTATTGCAGTAGGGTAAATCAGGAGATAGTTGTTTTAAGAATAGCATAAATAAAATTATTTATGAACGTTTAAAACTAAAATCATGAAGACAACAAGACTACTATTAACTGTAATTTTATTCGGAGCAATAAACTTTTCTTACGCACAAGGGTATGACAAAGACACCTTATTTGGAAAAGAAAATTATTACACTAAACGCGCAAAAGAGGATGCTAAATTTGAACAGGGTTTGAACTCCAAATCAAAATCCGAAGACAAAAATTTTTGGAAAGAACAAAAACAGTACGAAAGAGAATTAAAGAAGCGAGATGAGGTTGCTCACAGCGCTTATATGGAGGGCAAAAGAGATGCCTATGCAGAGCACTCTGCGCATTGCAATGATCATTGCAATCACGGGTATTATTATCAATACTATGCCAATTATTATTACCATAGCAACTATCGGTATGAAAGAGGATATCATAGAAGCCCCAAGCGAACAAGTATTACGCTAAGGACCCCTAGAATAGGATTAAGTGTTTTTTAAGTAATCGTTTCAAAAAAGGAAGTGGTTTTTTAATAAAAGGAGGCCTCTGTCATAATATGTGTCTATCTTTGTGTCCAAATTCTAAAAAATGCAGCAAACTACAAATTCTATATTAATGATTCGTCCTATCAACTTTAGGATGAATGAACAGACAGCCGTAAATAATTATTTTCAAGAAAACGTAGATTTACAAAATGCAGAAATCAATAGAAAAGCGCAAGAAGAATTTGATAGTTATGTTTTCAAACTGAAAAGTTATGGTGTAGAAGTGCTTGTTATTTCGGATACAGATACTTTTGATACACCGGATGCTATCTTTCCAAACAATTGGATTTCCTTTCATGCAGACGGAACTGTTGGTTTATATCCAATGTTCGCTGAAAACAGACGCTTAGAAAGAAGAGATGATATTCTTACTGAAATAGAAGAAAAAGGGTTTTTGATAGAGAATGTGGTAGATTACACTGCTGCCGAATTTGAAGATTTCTTTTTAGAAGGTACCGGAAGTATCATTTTGGATAGGGTTAATAAAAAAGCATATTGTGCTTTATCTGTAAGGGCAGACGAAGAATTGTTTATTGAATTTTGTGAGGATTTTGAGTATACACCCGTAGTTTTTATTGCAAATCAGACGGTAAAAGGAAAAAGAGAGGCAATTTATCACACAAATGTGATGATGTGCGTTGCAGAGTCATTTGCTATCATATGTATAGAAACTATAGATGATAAGTCCGAAAGAAAAAATGTTTTAAAACATTTAAAAGAAGATGGCAAGCAAGTAATAGAAATTACGGAGCTTCAAATGCACAATTTTGCAGGAAATATGCTCCAGGTTCGCGGTGCAAAAGACGAATTATTTTTGGTAATGAGCACAGCGGCCCATGTATCTTTGACACAGAGTCAAATTGCAAAAATCAACAACCATTGTAAAATAATTTCTAGCTCTTTAGAGACTATAGAGGCCTGTGGTGGCGGTAGTGCACGTTGTATGATGGCAGAAGTTTTCTTGCCAAAAATTTAATTTTAATATTTTTATTAAAATTAACGTAAATATTTTCAAATACCGCAAAAATTATGTTGTATTAAAAGGTGATTTAATTTTTGTCATTTTACGGAAGGGGTTCCTTTTTGGGGATTTTAGAAGTAGTCCTGAAATTCAGAATGAAGCTGCAGAGGTATCTTGTGATATTGACTTTATTGGATTTAATTGTTTTAGAGATTGTGTTAATTAAGAGTGTAGGTTTTATCTTTTCAAGACCTCTGCAATTATTTTTCCAGAAGTTCCATTGGGTGCTTCTATTTTTAATAAATTTGCAATAGTGGGTGCGATGTCGGTAATATCATATTTCTTTAATGATTTTCCTTTTTTGATACCATAACCATAGAAAATAACCGGCACATGTGTGTCATATGAATAGCCAGAACCGTGGCTAGTTCCTTTTGCACCACTAATTAAAGTTGCTGGATAAGGAATCATTAAAACATCGCCAGAAAACTTTTGACTATAACCGTTCTGAAGAGAGTTCATAATACCATCTGTAAAATGTGATATTTGCAATGTTCTTGCGGAGACAGCTTTATAGATGTTGTCAAAATTCACAACCTCATCTGCTAATTTTTGCGCAACTGCATTTTTGTCCAATCCTAAAGATTCAATTTTCTCTTTGTCTAAGAAAATTTGATAATTAGAAATGTTTTCTATTAATGCTTTAGAATTAAAATATTTTTGAGTAACATCAGAAACATAATTTTTAAAACCTTTAATATCTAAATAATGTGCAGGTATTTTTAAAGACTGTAAATAAGAAGGGACATGAACAGCAGCATGATCTGCAGTTAAAAATAACGTGTAGTTTCCTTTGCCAACCTCTGCATCTAAAAAATTAAAAAAGGTAGCTAAATCTTTATCTAACCGCAAGTAGGTGTCTTCAGTTTCAACCGCAGAAATCCCATACCGATGGCCAATATAATCAGTAGCAGAGAAGCTCACGGTTAAAAAATCTGTGAACGCTGTTTTTCCTAATTTTTCGCCTTTAATAGCGGCTTTTGCAAAATCTACGGTAAGGGTATTTCCTGCAGGTACCGTTTTTATTAAATCAAAATTTCCGTTATCGTTCCTTAACTTTTTTAAATCTTTTGGAAAAATAGGTTTTTCTTGACCGTTTAAATTCTTTTCAAAAAGGTTGTCGTCTGCTCTACTTTGAGTATATGTTTTGATATCATATAAGGTATTCCAAGTATCGTTTAAATAGGAGTTGGCCTTATTTTGCTCGTTAAAGTGTTTAACCCAATTGGGTAACTTTTCCAAATAGTAAGAACTTGTAATCCATTGATTTCTGTCTCCAGCATCGTACCAATAGGCTGCATTTGCGCTGTGGCCTGCGGATAATATGGCAGATCTGTCTTTTATTGAAATTCCAATAGTTTTTCCCAGCATATTCTGCGCTAGATGTAGTTGATCTGAAATGGTTGTAGTTTGCATTCTTTTGGGTGATTTTTCCCCTACAGTCCCTGTATTACCAATTGTTTTATAATTGGTGTCACTTACACAATAAATACTTTGTTTTAAAGCCTTATCATACCAGTTGTTCGAAATTATACCGTGACTACTCGGCGTTGTACCTGTAAAAATTGAGGCATGACCTGGAGCAGTATACGTAGGCATAAAATTATAGTGGGCATTCTCTAGTGAGAATCCATTTTTTAAGATTCTGTTAAAACCGTCTTCACCATACCTTTCGGCATACCGAGTTAAATAATCATATCTCATTTGATCAATTACAATACCGACGACTAGCTTGGGTTTTTTTATTTGTGCTTTTGTATGAATGCAATTGGAAAGCGATAGGATTACCGCTAAAAGACTTAAAATGGCTCTTTTCATGAGGAAATTAATTTTTTTCATATCAAAAGTAATTATTTTTTATTTTGAAGTACTATAATTAACATTCAATTAATCATATTTTAATACTTTAGCTAAAATTTGTTTGAATGACGTATTTAGAGCATGTTGGTAAATATTTTATGATGTTGAGATTGGTTTTTAAAAAGCCACAGAAACTACATATTTTTTATACTGCCTTAATGAAGGAGGTTGAAGATTTAGGGATAAAGTCTATTGGAATAATTATGTTTATTTCTTTTTTTATAGGAGGTGTAATTGCATTGCAAACGGCATTGAATTTAGACAGTCCGTTTATACCAGATTCATTAATAGGTTTTGCAGCTAAAAGATCGATTATCTTAGAATTTGCACCTACTTTTTGTTGTATTATTTTGGCAGGTAAAGTAGGGTCCTATATTACATCAAGTATCGGTGCCATGAGGGTTACGGAACAAATAGACGCTTTAGAGGTCATGGGTATAAATGCGCTAAATTTTTTAGTATTGCCCAAAATTTTAGCGGCTTTATTCTTTTATCCTTTTTTAATTATTTTGGCAATGGTTCTAGGGATTTTTGGAGGTTGGTTAGCAGGGGTTGCTTCTGGTTTATTTTCAGGAGTAGACTATATTATAGGAATTCAAACAGAGTTCAACTCGTTTTTAATAGTGTATGCAATGATAAAGACATTGGTTTTTTCATTTATAATAGCTACAGTGCCTTCGTATCACGGATATTATGTAAAAGGAGGTTCAATTGCTGTGGGTAGAGCAAGCACACAAGCGGTTGTTTGGACTACTATTTTAATCGTAATTTCTAACTACATATTAACACAACTGTTATTAACTTAAACGTATGATAGAGGTTAAAAATTTGCACAAAGGTTTTAATGGGATTAAGGTGTTAAAAGGGATTTCAACTACTTTTTTACCGGGTAAAACAAATTTAATTATCGGACAAAGTGGTTCAGGAAAAACTGTTTTTCTAAAATCCCTTATTGGTTTGCATATTCCAGAGAAAGGAACGGTTTCTTTTGATGGAAGAATAAATACAGAATTTTCTCAAAAGCAAAAAATGCAATGGCGGCAAGAAATTGGGATGGTTTTTCAAGGCAGTGCACTGTTTGATTCACAAACCGTTGAAGAAAATGTAATGTTTCCCTTAAAAATGTTTACAGGGAAAACGCAAGCAGAGATGTTAGATCGGGTAAATGCCGTTTTAACGCGTGTAAATTTAGAAAATTCAAATAAAAAACTCCCCGCAGAACTGTCCGGTGGAATGCAAAAAAGAGTGGCCATTGCAAGAGCAATAGTAATGAATCCTAAATATTTATTTTGTGATGAACCAAACTCTGGCTTAGACCCTCAAACTGCAATTGTAATCGATAATTTAATTCAAGAAATTACAGATGAATATAAAATTACCACTGTGATTAATACTCATGATATGAATTCTGTAATAGAAATTGGTGAAAAAATAATTTTTTTAAATGAGGGAGTTAAAGCATGGGAAGGCACAAGTGAAGATATATTTTCTACTGAGAATGAAGCGGTTGTAAGTTTTGTATACTCCTCTAATCTATTGAAAAAAGTAAGACGAGTTTATTTAAATAAAACTAAATAAAAATTTATTTGGATTTGTTGAAATAAGCCCTATATTTGCACCCGCTAAGGAAAAATAATGACCTGGTAGCTCAGTTGGTAGAGCATCTCCCTTTTAAGGAGAGGGTCCTGGGTTCGAGCCCCAGCCCGGTCACAAAAGAAGTAAAAGAGTTTGTAGTTTTCTACAAACTCTTTTTTGTTTTAAAACTCTTTTGCAGAGGCATTATTTTCCTCTTCCGGGAATTCGAATACCATTCTATTTTGTTTTTTAAAGGGAACCCGTTGTCTTGTTTTATATTTAACATATTTTTCACACTATAGTTTCTTTTTAATAAATATTTTTATAGGACAATCATAAATTATGAATAATATTTATTTAATATGTATTTTATTTTTTTTTATGAGTGATGTAAACCAACTTATTTTTGATTTTAACTTGAATTCAGATACCTCTGATTGGAGAATTTTAGATGATGGGGTGATGGGTGGAAGGTCTTTTGGAAATTTTAATAAGAGTACTGAAGGTTTTGGAGTGTTTTATGGCAAGATATCTTTAGAAAACAATGGAGGCTTTTCTTCCTTGAGATATAAATTCCCAAAAAAGAATTTAAATAGTTTTAAAGAGGTTGTTTTAAAGGTAAAAGGAGATGGTAAAAATTTTCAGTTTAGAATTAAAGAAAAAAACACAGATTATCACTCTTTTATTACTGTTTTTGAAACAAATGGTGCTTGGCAGACGATCATAATTAAACTTTCAGAAATGTATCCTGCATTTAGGGGTAGAAAATTATCAATTGGAAATTTTTCATCCAAAAACATAGAAGAGATTGCTTTTTTAATTGGGAACAAGAAAGAAGAGCACTTTAAGCTAGAAATAGATAAAATTTATCTTCAATAAGAGCAGACTATTTAAAATCAGTTTTTTGTATCTTTCCAGGACTATAAAGAAACAATGGGTCAAGAAGAAATTAAGAAAAAGAACATGGCGAAAACATCCGAAGCGTCTAAACAAAATATTAAAAATGAGGCAAAGGGCCTATTGAATAGTATTAAAAAGTTTTTGATTGAGCTCTTTGATTTCAGAGATGATACGGATCATGAAGCGACCATAGCAGCTATCAAGGCAGACATTCCTTTTAAAGGAGCAACAGCATGGATTTTGTTGTTCGCGGTTTTTGTAGCTTCTATCGGGTTAAATGCGAACTCAACCGCGGTGGTGATTGGTGCCATGTTAATATCTCCACTGATGGGACCTATTTTAGGTTTAGGGATGTCATTTGCATTAAACGATATCGACACTTTTAAAAAGTCGCTGCTGAACTTAGGAATTATGATTGGCCTTAGTTTATTTGCTTCTTTTTTATTCTTTTACTTATTTCCTTTAAGCGAAGATAATTCTGAATTATTGGGACGGGTTAGTCCAGATATTAGAGATGTTTTAATTGCGTTTTTTGGAGGATTGGCTTTGATGGTGGCTAGAACTAAAAAAGGAACTGTTGCTTCTGTAATTTTTGGCGTTGCGATAGCAACTGCTTTAATGCCCCCTCTATGCACCGCTGGGTACGGTTTGGCAAAAGGTAATTTTACTTATTTTTTGGGGGCAATGTATTTATTTATTATCAATACAATTTTTATAGCATTGGCAACATTTTTAGTCCTGAAATTACTCCATTTCCCGATGCACAAATATGCAAATGCTGCGAAAAGAAAAAGGTATTCTACAATTGCTACTATTATCGGGTTGTCGGTCATGATTCCTGCAATTTTTACTTTTATTATTGCATTTCAAAATAACCAAATGAATACGCAGATCAACTCCTTTATTAAAAATGAAATTAAAATAAATAAATACTTACAGTTAATTGACTGGGATAAAGACATTGAAAAGAAAGAAATCTATTTGAATTTTTTTAATGAAGTAAATGAAGCGACTGAAAATGATTTGTTTAATGAATTAGCCGATGCTAATACGTATCCGAACTTGGCGGATTTCAAATTGAGAATAAAAGGAAGTGATACTAAAAGTTTTGAGCTTATTACAACAGCATACACGGAAAAGCGAGAAGAACTGCAAGAGAGTAAGAATATTATTTCGGGATTGCAAAAACAACTCACAGAATTGCAAGAAACTATTTTCGCATTGAATAATCGAATAGAGCAAGATGCTTTGAATAAAAATCAGAAAGTAGTTGCTTTTAGTAGAATTGCTAAAGACGCAAAAATCAGATATTCTGGTATTGAGGAGATCGGTTTTGCAAATGTGCTCTCCTCAAAAGACTTTATTAAAATTGATACTATTCCATTGGCTACTATTAAGTGGAGTCTAAAATTAGCAGACAGTACTATTGCAGTGAAAGAAATAGCACTGAGAAGTTGGCTTCAAAAAGAAATGGAGTTAGACACCCTCTTTATCAAAAGAAATTAGGTTTAATAAAACTTCTTAAAATGAATTTTTATACTAGGATCCCTCATAAGGTGCTACTTCTGCATTTTGATGAAACAGGTAGGTTTTTTTGGTCATCGTATTCAAACATTCGTAGCGTGTTCTTCTTTTGTTACCTCGTTTGTAAATAAAATCTTTAAAGATAAAAAAGCTTCCGTACGGAATTGCAAATACAAAATACTTTCCTGTTGCTGCTGTATTTCCTTTAAGTGCTAATGAGAGTTTCACATCTGAATCTGTACTTGCTTTCGGATTCTTTAAGTAGTTTGCCAAATAGGGTAAGAGCTCGATTGGATAGATATCAGGATTTAAAAAAGGCAACATTAAATGTTGAAAAACTGCTTTCCATTCTTTACCGTGCGGTTTTGCCTTGCCGAATTTTTGATGAGTAACATGGTGGGCAATCTCATGGACTAACGTTAATAAAAATTGATGCTTGTTGAGGTTATTATTAACAGTTATTTGGAATTTTCCATCCGGTAAACTTCTGAAGTCTCCATGTTTTGTTTCTCTTTGCTTTACTATTTTTAATGCGAAATTATGTTCATTAATTAGAAATTCCATGAATGGAATCGCTTTTAAAGGAACGAAGTCTTGATAACTTGAAGTCAATGAATTAGCAATTATTTAAGGTGTTGAGGAAGAAACTTGTAAAACTTTTCCGTTATAAAATTTATGTCCAGTTAAAGAAAATTCATAAATATAATTTGCCATTTCTACGGCAGAAAGTGGCGCTTGATAGCCGGGGAAGGCTTCTGCTAACATTTCGGTTTGTACGGCACCTATTGCTAAAATATTAAAAGCAATTTGTTGTGCTTTGTATTCTTCTGCTAATAATTCGGACAAGGTAATTACAGCTCCTTTTGCTGAAGAATATGCTGCCAATCCAGGAAACTTTATAGACCCTTGAACTCCTCCCATAGAGCTAATAGTAACTACATGGCTTCCTTTTTGTAAAAAGGGTATCATTAATTTCGTGATTTCGGCAACAGCGAAAACATTCACTTTATATACTTCTAGAAATTCTTCTGAAGAGATTTCTGTGAAGGGTTTATTTATTAATTTCCCAGCATTATTAATTAAAATATCTACTTTTTTCCATTCATTTTTCACGAAATCTACAATCTTTGGAACTTCACGAAGGTTTGAAATATCAACTGATAAAACAGTGATGTTTTTATGGTTTACAGCTGATAAAGGCTTTGAGTTTCTAGAGATGGCTAAAACTTGATGACCGCTTTCCGCATATTGCTTTGCAAGTTCAAATCCTATTCCTCTGCTGGTACCTGTGATAATTACTTTTTTCATTTCTTGAATTTAGCGTATGCAAATTAGGTATTTTTTCATACATTTAAACACAAATCAGATATAAATGAAGAAATTATTTTTGCTTTTTACAGCTGTCTTTTTATTACAGAATATAACAGCGCAAACCACATATATTTTATGTGGAAAATTAATAGATACGAAGACAGGAGAACTCACATCTAAAAAAACTATTATAGTAAAAGAAAATAAGATTTTTAAACTGCTAGACGGATATGTTACGCCAAAAAGCTCCACTGCAATTGTAATAGATTTAAAAGAAAAGGTAGTTCTGCCTGGGTTAATTGATTTTCATGTGCATATTGAACAAGAATTTGATAAAAATACGCGGTTGAATACATACACTCTTAATGAAGCAGATATCGCATTTAATGCGGTAGGTTTTGCAAGGAGAACCTTGTTAAATGGTTTCACAACAGTAAGAGACTTAGGGGGAACTGGAGTTAATATTTCGATTAGAAATGCAATAAATGCTGGTAAAATCCTTGGGCCAAGAGTTTTTACTTCCGGCAAGGCTTTAGCAACTACTGGCGGTCATGCAGATCCAACAAACGGCAGTAGTAGAGTATTTATTGGTAATCCAGGACCTAAAGAAGGGGTAGTTAATTCTGAAGAAGATGCAAGAAAGGCTGTGCGACAGCGTTATAAAAATGGGGCAGACTGGATAAAGATTACTGCAACTGGGGGTGTTTTGAGTGTGGCGAAATCGGGTGATAACCCACAGTTTACAATTGAAGAGGTGAAAGCTATTTGCGAAACGGCAAAAGATTACGGAATGCATGTTGCCGCGCATGCACATGGTGATGAGGGAATGCAGAGAGCAATTTTAGGAGGGGTAAAAACAATTGAACATGGAACTTATATGAGCGATGAAACGATGGAGCTTATGAAGAAAAATGATGTGTATTTGGTGCCAACAATTACAGCAGGCAAAGAGGTCGCTGAGAAAGCAACTGTAGTAGGTTTTTATCCAGATATTATAGTGCCTAAAGCATTGGCAGTGGGACCCCAAATTCAAGGAACATTTGCCAAGGCCTATAAAAAAGGAGTAGGAATTGCATTTGGAACGGATGCAGGAGTTTTTAAGCATGGACATAATGGCAAAGAATTTGCTTTTATGGTACAAGCGGGAATGGGAGCGATGGAAACAATACAATCTGCCACCATTACAAATGCAATGTTGTTAAAAATGGACAATCAAATAGGACAAATTAAGGAAGGATTTTATGCTGATATTATTGCAGTAGATGAAAACCCGTTACAACATATTGATACGATGGAAAAAGTGGTTTTTGTAATGAAAAATGGTGTTATCTATAAAAAATAAGGCTGCGGTAATATTTGTACGTTTGAAAATTAAATATAATAGTTCAGAATAGGTGGTGTCATTATTCTTCAAATATAATGTGTTGGTATGCTCCAATATCAGGAGTGGTAGTTCTATCAATTCCTAGAATATCAATGTTAAAGGATGTTGCCGCTGCATTGTTTATAGCCTCACTTTTTTCACCGATAATGAAATCGCTTTCCTGGGCTTTCCTGAAGTTAGAATTTCCGTTTAAAATAATACCGCTATAATTGCTGTTGTTTACAAAATCTACTTCAGTAACGCCATCAAAAGAGTTGTTAGAATCAATGAATTTTATCATGCAGTTTTTTGCTGAATAATTAAATAAACCACCACCTTCAACATTGTCAATTAAAAACTCGATATTATTATTCCCTTCAAAAATACAATTGGTAAAATTAGCTGCTTTTAAATCTCTAGTTTC
>TARA_B110000503_G_scaffold30353_1_pt1 | contig 18592 bp, 19 predicted proteins | sample TARA_B110000503 | Tara Oceans TARA_B110000503 (sample SAMEA4397472) | marine metagenome | biome: Polar Biome; feature: [SRF] surface water layer (ENVO:00010504); material: water (ENVO:00002006), including particulate matter (ENVO:01000060) such as... | depth 5 m | reverse complement strand
TGCAAAAATTTAAATGAAACACCTGCATCCAAATAGGAATAAGGGGTCTATACCCAATAAGAATACGGGATATATATTCAAATAAAAATGAGGACTATGCATCCAAATAGAATTCACACTATTGTTCAGCAAAAATTATTGTTTTTTCCACTGTTGGCTACTGAGTTTCAGTGCAGCAATAACAATGTCTTTCCTACTAATTTGGCCTACCAACTTTCCGTCTTTTAAAACAGGGAGTCTTCTCCTGCTGTTGCTATGAAAAATTGTTGCTGCGTCAAAAATTGAAGCAGAAGCATCTATAGTCTCCACTTCTTTAGACATAAAAGAAGCCACGCTTTTATCTAATATTGGCAGGTTAAAATACCTGCTTTCAGAAATCTGTTTCATACAATCTGCCTCGGAGACAATGCCCACCAATTCCTTTTTGTCGTTGAGCACAGGCCCTCCAGAGATTGGGTATTTGGCAAAACATTCCATAACCTCTAAAATAGACTGAGTAGGTGAAAATGTAATGAGTGAGGTGGTCATATAATCAGATACTAAAATAGCCTCTTTTACACCTTCCTTTTGAACTTGTCTAACGCCTTGAAAACTTTTAATACCCATAATGCAACCCTTTAATAATAAGTTTAATATAGTTAAAAAATAATTCCTTCGCAATTTTATTTAAGCAATTCATCTAAAGGTCGGGGCCAAAAAAACAAAATCACTTCTGCCTTAAACCAATAGAATAAGTGGTATTTTTAAAAAATATTTAAAACTCATTTCTTAAAAATACCTGGTATGAATACCTCAAAAGAGACACGAAAGGTATTGGGAATTATTGGTTGCGGGTGGCTGGGAAGTGCCGTAGCACAGTATTTTATTCAGTACAACTGGTTGGTTAAGGGCACCCGAAGGTCATTAGAAAAAATGGGTGGTTTAGAAACACTGGGTATTAAGCCTTTTAAATTTGAACTAGGCGCAGCAGCTTTGTCACACGATTTTACTAAAAACCTAGACCTGCTTCTAATCAGTGTTCCGCCACAACTCAGGACAGGTGAAAATGACGCCTTCATAGACCATATGAAATCCCTGTCTAAAGACCTTTTAAAAGTACTGCCCAAAAATTGCCAAGTCATTTACACCTCATCTACAGGAGTTTATCCCAATAGCGGAGGTCCTTATTCTGAGCTAAGTCAGTGGACCGCAGACACAGATCGGGCACAAAAACTTTTAGCCGCAGAAAAAATTATAGCTACACTACCCCACAAAAAAACCACCATCAGGCTCGCTGGCCTCGTAGGGGCAGACAGAGAGCCCACTAGGTCTTTAAGTGGCAGAACCGCTATTTCAGGAGGAAATAAAGCAGCCAACCTAATTCACCAACAAGACGCGGTAAAATTAATTTGGTTCCTATCTCAAGTAGCAGATCCTCCTACTTTGGTCAATGGGGTATTTCCGCAAAAAATCAAAAAAGCAGATTTCTACAACAATAAAGCGCTACAATTAAATATACCACCACCCATTTTTATGGAAGCAGCGCAGCCTATAGACCGCTTAATTCAATCAAAAGTTTTTTTAGGATTTACTTATGACAAAGCCCTATTATAAATTGAAAAAAAATAGTTAGTTTTAGTCCCTAATCCTATTAGAAACAACCTAACAACAATTTCATGAAAAATTTACTAGTCCTTCTTTTGATCCTTTCTGGAGTCTCTTTAAAAGCCCAGGAAAAATCTGCATTGGAAAATCACTACAAAGCATTTTATAAACAAATGCGCACCCAAGGAGATATTAACGGAATTATTCAAGCCTTAACGCACTTAAATGTAATAGCGCCAAATACCGCTAGAAGAGACACCTTAGCCTATATATACAGTAGCAACAACCAACACATGCAAGCCTTAAATTTATTGGGTATTGAACGCTTGGGGGAAGACTCAGATTTAGCCGTCCAAGTAAAAGCCATCTCTTTAAAAGCCATTGAGCAACCCAAAAGAGCCCTTGAGCATTTTGAAGAATTGGCCAAAAGAAACCCCAGTGCTTATTTGTTATATGAGTTATCTGACTTAAAAATAGTCACAGGAGATAACAGTGGTGCAATGGTTACGATAAAGGAAGGACAAGCCATGACAAAGGCAGACATGAAATACGCTTTTTACGAAAGGCAACAGCCCTATGAGGTAGCCTTAAAATCTGCTTTTTTCCACTTAGAGGCACTGGTGATTTACAACACAGATAAAGAGAGAATTAAAGAAGCCATAGCTTTAATAGATAGGGCCTTAGTGTTATCTCCAAACTTTAATTTAGCCAGTCTGAGCAAGCAAGCCCTTGAATCTAGATTGGTTGTTCCAGAAGAAACGCCTAAAGACTAAGCTAAGTACCGTCATAAGGAACGAATTAAAAGACATGGTTTAAACCAACACAAGAGATTAAAACCGCTCCTAAATTTAAGACAAGAGACAAAGACCTCTCTTAAATTCTAACCCAAAATTATTTACTGCTTTAAGCCCTTGAGACGCATGATTGAAATGCTATCTTGGGCTTTTTTTAATTCCAATAACTTGGAAACCTGGTCATTAGGCACTGCGATAGACAACACATAATGGGCTATTTTCCACTGACCGTCTTCAAGTTCCAACACCCCAGATCCCCTACAAATTCCCATTTGAGTGTCCAGTAATTCGTCAAACCAAACGGCGCTGTCATTGTGATAAATATGCCGTTCTAAGGAAGTAAAAGACCAGGCCTTGCCCGCATTAAAATAGGGCTTTGAAAAGGACTTAAACGCCTTATTCTCCCAATGTTCACCAGCATCTGTACCCACAAAAACACCTTCTTTGGTCATGAGGGAAAAGTACTGATCAAAATCTGCATCGGCGGCAGCCAAATGCCAAGCGTCTATTACTTTAGAAGCCGTTTGAACCACTGTAGGCGCTGAAGTTAATGTTGCAGTTCCTTGGGCTGAAACCCCTATGGAAAGGCAAAAAATAGCCATGGTCAAATAAGTTGGAAAGCTACAATTATTCATCTTTAAAATCATTTAAATTCACTGGCGCAACAGTATGTCTGTTGAGTTGTTCTTTTAAGGCATTATATGCAGCAATAGTTTCAAGGGTGGCTGCCTTAGGGTCTTGTGATTGGTTTATTAACGCTTGGGTCTTTAGCAAATAAGTGCGTAGCAACCGCTGCCTGCTTTTCACCTCTGGAGTATTAAAATCTTCTGGGTAACCATCTTTGAGAATAGCGCCCTCTTTTTCAATTAATTCAGCAACCAACATTTTTAAATCAGGCAATGAAATCACTGATTTTAAAGCGCCCATTCTCTGGTCAAGGGCGTCAAAAGCAGGCCATTCATTTACAATAGAGTCAGACGTAACAGACAAAGGACTAAATTCCGGCAAATCTGAATAATCTAAGGACAAATTGGTCCCCGTTTCTTCTTGTTTGTCTACTTGCTTTTCACCGCAGGAAAACAGCCCCATTAAGGCTAAAAAAATGACTGTTTTTTTCATCTGTGAAAGATACGCAAATTAATAAAAGGGTATCTTTACTCCGCTTTAAAATAATACAATATGCACCATAAAATACTTATTCTAGGGGCCTGCGGGCAAATTGGCACAGAACTCACCATAGCATTAAGAGAACAACATGGAGTAGATAATGTAGTGGCCAGTGACATTAGGGCTACCGATGACGCTGTGATGAATGCTGGGCCCTTTGAAATTTTAGATGCAACGGACTTACACGCCTTAGAAGACGTGATCATGCACTATGAAATTGAGACTGTTTATTTAATGGCCGCCATGTTAAGTGGCACTGCAGAGAAATTTCCTATGAAAGCTTGGTCCCTCAATATGGACACCTTGTTTCATGTATTGAATTTGGCAAAAGACAAAAAAATATCAAAAATATTCTGGCCCTCTAGTATTGCTGTCTTTGGGCCAGATACACCCAAAGAAAACACCCCACAGCAGTGTATTATGGCACCCAGTAGCGTATATGGAATGAGCAAATTAGCAGGAGAAGGTTGGTGCCAATACTACCACCTTAAATATGGAGTAGACGTCAGGTCTCTGAGGTATCCGGGACTGATTAGTTGGAAAACTCAGCCTGGAGGTGGGACCACAGATTATGCCGTAGATATTTTTCACAAAGCCATAGAAGACGGTGCCTATGAAAGTTTTTTATCTCCAGAAACTACGCTGCCAATGATGTATATGGAAGACGCCATTCGCGCCACATTATCTATCATGGAAAGTGAATCTAGTACCCTAAAAAAAGGCATGGCTTACAATGTGAGCGCTATGAGTTTTAACCCTCAAGAATTGGCTCATGCCATTAGAAAACAGCGGCCTGAATTTCAAATCAGTTACGCGCCAGACTTTAGACAATCCATTGCAGACAGCTGGCCAGACAGCGTCTCAGATATAGAGGCCCAAAAAGATTGGCAATGGAAACCTCAATTTTACTTGGAAGACATGGTAAAAGACATGTTGCTGCACTTGAACCGTTAAAACGCTTAAAAATCACCACAATAAATGGGTTTTAAGCCCGGGTTAGATCAGTGTATTAAAGCTTAGAAAGACAACTTACAATTAAAGTGCTCAAAGTCAGTTCCATAAACCCACTACATAGCAAACGCAGACTTAAACTTAAGCTTCTTTTCAATGGCCGTGATTAAGGTATTGGCAATGTCTTTCCCCGTAGCGTTTTCAATGCCTTCTAAACCAGGGGAGGAATTCACCTCCAACAACAAAGGCCCTTTATTGGAGCGAATAATATCTACCCCAGCAACTGCCAAGTTGAGTACTTTACTCGCCTTAATGGCTAGTTTTTTCTCTTCTGGGGTAATTTTTACAATAGAAGCCTTTCCTCCTTGGTGAATATTGGCCCTAAATTCTCCTTTTTCTGCCTGTCTTTGAATAGAAGCCACTACCCTGCCATCTACCACAAAACAACGAATGTCTTGGCCATTGGCTTCTTTAATAAATTCTTGAACCAGTATGTTGGTTTGTACACTTTTAAAAGCATTAATAACACTTTCTGCCGCCTTATTGGTCTCTGCCAAAACAACCCCTTTTCCTTGGGTACTCTCTAAAAGCTTAATGATTAAAGGAGCCCCATTAACCATTCTAATAAGGTCTTTGGTGTCTAGAGGAGACTTGGCAAAACCAGTGATGGGAATGTGAATGTCAAACTTGGCAAACAATTGAGAGGCAAACAATTTGTCCCTAGATTGTGTAATGGCCTCAGCTGTATTTAAACAGAACACCCCTAAGTTGTCAAACTGTCTAATTAGGGCGCATCCATAAAAAGTCACCGCAGGCTTTATTCTAGGAATAATAGCGTCAAATTCATTGAGAATATTCCCGCCCCTATATCTAATTTCAGGAGAGTTGGCGTCTAACTTCATATAAGAGTGTTCCACATTTAGAAACACCATTTCGTGTCCTCTAGCCTCACCAGCCTCCATAATTCGCTTGTTGGAATACAGGTTTGGATTACTGGCTAAAAGGGCTATTTTTAGGCCTGTTTTAGCCTTCATATAAGGGGCGTACTTGGCACTCACCTCTTCTTCTGAAAACTCTTTTTGCAAAAAGGAATCTGCAGGATTTACCATATAACGGCCATTTAAAGCCTCTCTTCCCAGCAGCATTCTAAACTCCATGGTATCTCTATTGGCTAAGGTCAACTCAATATCAAAAGTGTCTGCGCCAATAGTTACAGGTGTTTTAATCACAAAACGTTCCTCTGCTATTCCCGAAGAACTTCTGACCGTTCTCCTGTCTACTAGTTTAGCTTCGCATTGTATGTTAATACTCCTGTTGTCTTGAATGGGGTTAATTTCAAATTTCACATACTCTTGTCCCCCACGACCAACTACTTTGGCGTTGGCTGCCTGAATGGAAGATGTTTTAGCGCCAGAGTCTACCCTAGCTTTGATGGCTGGAATACCCAAGGTTCCAAATACACACCACTCTTCACTTCCAATTACATTTAAATCTTGCATTTTTTTGTTTTTTTTTGGCCTCCGGCCGATGCCTTAATTCTAAAGCAGCTAGAATAATTTTAATAGTCTAATCACAAAAAGATCCACCACCTCTACCAGGATTAGAAGGATAATAATCCATTCTAATTTACTGCTCTCTCGGTGCTCCATAATATCTTTAAAGAGCTCCAAGTCTTCTTTAATAATGGCCGTTCTTTCATTAATATACCTGTAGCGGTCTTTTAAATCAAAAGTCTGCTTTAAGGCTATATTTAAAGTATTTAAAGATTCATTTTCCCAAGTAATGTCCGGAGAATCAAAAATATAGAGGTTCTCAGAAATCTGATTCTTAATATTTAATACTTTACCAATAAAGCGTTTCAATTTAATTCCTGAAATATCTAATTTCCCTTTTAATTCAAGAGATTTAGTGTACTTATTGGTCTCTGCAAGCAACTGATCGGTAATTTCTAAATACTGGTCTAGCGCCACAGACTGGGATGTATTTAACATGACCAATCTAATGGCTTCTGGATCAAAGTGAGCGAGAGTGACCCGGTCAAAGGCAACTTTTTGCGCCCCTTCTGCCACAAAAACCCGAATGGTTTCCTTTAAATCCTGCTCCTGCCATGGGGTAGCTTCGGGATTAAGCTGCTCTATAATTGTGTTAATTTCTTGGGTGCTGTGGTTAAAAAAGGCCATTACCCCATATTGAAAAACATAGACAAATTTTTCTGTGCCGTTGGACATGAAAAGTTCATCGGAATCTGTAAATAATATGGGCAATGCGAGTTTTTGCTTGCATTGCCTAATATTAAAACTAGGGGCTATTTGAAGGGCTATAACAGAGTACATCATTAGTCTTCTGAGGCTTCTTCTAAATCAATATCTGGAATAGCATCTGGATCATTGTCATCAAAATCTTCATAATCATCTTCGTCATAATTGGCCATGGTCTTTTCTAACTTGGCGCTAATCTTCACCAGGTATTTAGTGTCTTCTGTAGACACTTCTACCGCCTGGATGTTTTCTCCTGAAGCATTTTTAAAGCTAATAATATTAAGGTCATCATACCCATCAGGATACTTCTCTACCAAAAGCTTTAATACTTCTGGAGTGAGTTTTTTAAAATCTACAATGACACGTTTCAATGGCTGTTGCATGGCTATAAATCTAAAAGGTAAGCAAAGATTAATGGGGCTACAATGGTAGCGTCACTCTCTATAATATACTTTGGGGTGTCTATATCTAATTTACCCCATGTAATTTTCTCGTTGGGTACCGCACCAGAATAAGACCCATAACTTGTGGTAGAATCACTGATCTGACAAAAATAACTCCAAAATGGCGTGTCTGTTCTTTCCATATCTTGGTAGAGCATAGGCACCACACAAATAGGGAAATCTCCTGCAATCCCTCCACCAATTTGGAAGAATCCAATACCGTTTTCAGAATTATCTGTGTACCAATCTGCTAAAAAAGTCATGTATTCAATACCAGATTTTACGGTGCTGGCTTTTAATTCGCCTTTGAGCACATAGGAGGCAAAGATATTCCCCATGGTACTGTCTTCCCAACCAGGACAAACAATAGGCAAATTCTTTTCTGCTGCTGCATACATCCAAGAGTCTTTTAGATCAATTTCATAGTATTCCTCTAAGACCCCTGAAAGGAGCATTTTATACATAAATTCATGTGGAAAATAACGTTCTCCAGCAGCTTCTGCATCCTTCCATATTTTGTAAATATGTTTCTGAAGCCTTCTAAAAGCCTCCTCTTCTGGGATACAAGTATCGGTAACCCTATTGAGGCCTTTTTCGAGTAAATCCCATTCTTGCTGTGGGGTTAAATCCCTGTAGTTGGGCACACGCTCATAATGGGAATGGGCCACTAAATTCATAATATCTTCTTCTAAATTGGCGCCAGTACAAGAAACAATTTGCACTTTATCCTGGCGGATCATTTCAGAAAAAATCTTTCCAATTTCCGCGGTACTCATGGCACCTGCAAGAGACACCAACATCTTAGAACCACCGGCCAATTGGGCTTCGTATCCTTTTGCAGCGTCTACTAATGCCGCTGCATTAAAATGCAAATAATACTTTTCTATAAAATTTGAAATAGCTCCTTTACTCATCGCTGTCTTGAAATTTAGTGGGGGTATTTTTTTTAACCTGTTCTAGATCGAACGTATTGTCATATGGATCACTCGCCAAGACCTGCATGAATTTATAACTTAACATTTTATAATACAACTTTGCCGCTAAAAATTCCGATGGCTTGCTGTTACTATTTGGGCAAAGCTCAACAATGTCAAAACCCACTACATTTTTTTCTGTAAATACTTCTTTTAAAAATGCTAGGGTTTCATACCACAACAATCCTCCTGGCTCTGGGGTTCCAGTGGCTGGTAGGATAGAAGGATCAAAAGCATCTAAGTCTAAAGTGATAAATACGTTGTCTGTCATAAGTTCTAAAGCCTTGTCGGACCAATACTCATCCTGAACCATATCATGGGCAAAAAATGTTTTCTCAGGGTCCATAAAAGATTGCTCTATCTGATCCATTGAACGAATCCCCACCTGAATTAAATTGGTGGTTTGGCTTGCTTCATGAACCGCACAAGCGTGGTTACAGCTAGTCCCCTCATAAGAAGCCCTTAAATCTGCATGCGCGTCTATATGAAGCACTGTTAAATTTTCAAAGCTCTCGTTAAAAGCCCTTATAGTACCTATTGAAATAGAGTGCTCTCCCCCGAAAAGGGTTACGAATTTGTTCTTTTTTATATATGACTTTGTGGCTTTATGAACGGCGTCTACCATAGCTTCAGGCGTACTTTTCTCCAATACCGGATCTGCTAAATACACCCCTTGTTGGTACACCTCTGTAGCGGTTTCAATGTCGTATAATTCCATATTTTCAGAAGCTGCCAAAAAAGCTTCTGGTCCTTTGTCTGCTCCTTTTCCCCAAGTACTCGTTCCGTCATAAGGGACTGGAATTAATACTACTTTCGCTGTTTCTAACTGGGCAAACTCATCTGGAATGCCAGCGTAATTACTCTTGCTCATACCCTAAAATTTTAAGCATCTGAGATGCTTCTTGTTGTTGTGAAAATAATGAAGTGGTTAAATTCCCCTGAGCGTCTTTTTGAATTAAAACGTGTTTGGGGGTTGGAATTAGACAGTGTTGTAAGCCTCCAAAGCCTCCTATGGATTCTTGGTATGCACCTGTGTTAAAAAAACCAATATAAAGGGGCTTTTCTTTTTTAAATACAGGCAGGTAAATGGCGTTCATATTCTGCTCTGAATTGTAATAATCGTCGCTGTCACAGGTAAGACCACCTAAAAGTACCCGCTCGTATTCGTCTTGCCACCTGTTAATAGGTAGCATTATGAATCGCTTATTTATGGCCCAAGTATCTGGGAGGGTTGTAATAAATGAAGAGTCTATCATATTCCATTTCTCCCTATCATTCTGCTGTTTCTGATACAACACCTGATAAATTGCGCCACCACTCTCACCCACTGTAAAGCTTCCAAATTCAGTGAAAATGTGCGGCACAGGGACGTCTGCCTCTGCACAAATGGCATTGATCTGGTTTAAGATTTCCTCTATCATATAGGCGTAGTCATATTCAAAAGCCAAAGAGTTTTTAATAGGAAAACCACCACCAATATTGAGACTGTCTAGACTTGGGCATATTTTTTTAAGACGTACATACACCTTTAAACACTTGCTTAACTCATTCCAATAATAGGCATTGTCTCCAATACCTGTATTAATAAAAAAGTGTAGCATTTTTAATTCCACTTTATCGTTACCTTTTATTTGGTCTTCGTAAAAAGGAACAATATTTCGGTAACCAATGCCTAATCGAGAAGTATAAAACTCAAACTTTGGTTCTTCTTCAGAAGCAATTCGAATCCCTATTTTATAGTCTCCATCTATTTTCTCTGACAAGAGAGAAATCTCTTCGTAATTGTCAATGATAGGAATACAATTCTCGTGGCCGGAATTAATGAGTCTGGCAATATTATCTACATATTGTGCCCTTTTAAATCCGTTGCAAATCACAAAAGTATCTGGCTTTATTTTACCCGCTTCTTTGAGCGATTCCACTATATTGATGTCAAAAGCAGAAGAAGTTTCAATGTGAATATCATTGCTGAGGGCTTCTTCTAAAACATGTTTAAAATGAGCACTTTTGGTACAGTAACAATAATAGTACTTCCCTTTATAATCATTTTTTTTAATCGCATTGTCGAACCATCCTTTAGCACGCTGGATGTTTTCAGAAATTTTGGGTAAATAAGTAAATTTTAATGGGGTGCCGTATTGGGCCACCAATTTTTCTAATTCAATGCCATGAAAACGCAGGTTTTCGTCTTCTAGGGTGAATTCTTCTTGTGGAAAATAATAACTCTGGTGTATTAGATCTATGTATTTAATATTCATTATAGCAAATTAAAAATTAAAGAAAGGCCAAGAATTCGTATTCCTGACGCTAAAAAAAATGAATTGCAATAAGGGTATTAGATATTGATCTGACGCGCAGTGGTGGGTACAAAAAAGTACTCGTGCTGGCTTTGCACGATAGCGGATAAGGAAGTTCGCTTTAAATTTTGGTTGCCTATCTGATAAGCAGCGTCTAGAAAACACTTCGGATTTTCTAATTGCCCCAACATAGAAACACTTTTCATGATGTTCAGCTAAATGCCACAACAAATGAAAACAAAAAATCTGAAAAAAAAGCGGCTTTTAAAAAGATTTAGAAAAAAAAGGGCATCGCCCAATTTTATTGGGCTAAAAGGAAAAAAATTGCGCTTTAGACCCTATTTTAATAAAAATAAGGACGCAATAACAGGAAAAAAAGTCGAGTAAAGTGCGGCATTTCACAAAAAAAATCAACATCTGCTCTTTTTTAAGTCGTGCCCTGTAACTATCTTTAAAAGAAAAAACCATGAAAAACAGAAGAGAATTTCTAAAAACCACCTGCCCTACTGTGGCATTTGCTTTCTTTGGCGTGTCGCTTATCCAAGCCTGTTCCTCCTCAGAAGATCCTATGCCCACTGTTCCTACAAACAATGGACAAACCAATACGGATACGGCCGGTGTCACCCAAAATGGCAATACCATTACCATTGATCTAAACGCATCTAATTTTTCTGGATTGGCCTCCGTTGGCAGCTGGATGAATCTCACCTCCGCAGGTGTACTACTTTTAAGGGTAAGCACTGACACCATTAGGGCTTTTGACAATTGCTGTCCGCATCAAGGCACCAGAACCCAGTGGAGCTATGGAAACAACACCTTTAACTGTGCAAACCACGGCAATAGCTTTGGTACGGGAGACAACACTGCTGCTTGTAATTCAGACGCTAGCAGCGGAGATTTGGTCAGTTACACTTCAAGTATCTCGGGCAATACATTGACTATTAATAAAGCTTAATTTATTCTCGTACAATTCGTTGTATTAATCAATTTCAAAATTAACGCCAAGGGCAGTTTGATCAAATTGCAAGCCGTTGCTTCTGTTGTAATGAATGTAGCGTAGCTCAATAGATTTTAAGCCAATTTTCCACAGGGAGAATTGGCTCAATAGGTCTTTATAGCGTACCCCAAAACCCCACTGTTGGCTGGTAAAAGAGGCAAGATCAAAGTCTGAAGTGTAATATTGTGCGCTGCTCGTAGCCATTTCTTTGGGATAGAAATAATCTGCTGCGCTTTGGCTGTAATGTCTAAAACTGGGAAAAAGCGCCCAATTTAATCCCAAACTAATGGGTAATTCTATCTCTGCGGTAAGTCCAGATACTCCCCAAGAATCGTTGTAGTACCTTGCGTAAGACCTCAGTATAATGGCATCTGAAATATAGTAGTTTAGTCTTGCGCCTACAGGGTATTTGTAACGGTAAAATGGGAGGCGTTCTACATTGTCTGCCAATTGAAAATCATCTATGAAAAAATCAGGTTTGTCTGCAAAATAAACCCTTTGCAAAGGGGAAGACAATAGGCCTTCTTGCATTACGGCGTCTATAAATAATGACGCTTGCATTTTTGCGGTTAAGATTTGGGCTACATTAAAACTCAGGGCATAGGTGTTGCGCTTGGCTTGGCTAAATGCGGCAAAATCATTGGTGTAAGTGCCTTCTCCTCTAATATTTCCATTAAAAAACCCAGTCCTCAATTCTATAGGGTACTGCGGATCATGCTGGTCTAAATACACCTGCACATTGAGCCCTACTTCTGTATTTTTCTCATTGTATAATTTGCTTACACCAGCGCCAAACCCAAAAGATTGATAGTCATATTCTTTGGATACGGCCAGTGAGGCGTTATAAATGGTATTCCTGTCTGCGCTAAAATGGGCATAGGAGGGGTTAAAGTGTGCCAAAACGTCTGATCTTGATGGACCTGAAGAGGCTACCCAAGGGCTGGCAGGTTCATTTCCGTCCAGGGGGTTTACATTGCTGGAAGAGGCAGAAGTATACGCAGATAGGCCGGTGTCTACTGTTAAAATCCCGTCCGATCCTATAGGCATTTGCACCACTATAGTTGGGGCGGCGTCTGTGAGGGCCTCTGTTCCCTCACCGCCAGTTACTGCGGCATTATTCCCATCTTGGGTGTAATAGCTAAATAAAGTTTGCACCGCCACTTTTTCCAGCACTTTCTTAGTGTAACTGGCCGGCTGTTCTTGGCTCCATAGGATTTGGATGCCAAAGGCTATAAATAAAATGGGGCTTAAAATTTGCTTCATGTTTTAATTACAGCCGCAGCCGCCTCCCATTTTACCTCCGTTTGCACCCGCTGCACCTTCCCTGTAAATATGGCTGCTAATGTCTGCCTTACAGATTCCCCTGGCACTCAAGGCCATGTCTTCTGCGTTTATGTATACTTTTTCGTACTCTTTTACAGCCACACATGAGGAAAACATTAGAAGGACTGCAACAATGAATAGGTATTTCATAGGGTTTACTTTTTTGTATTAGCCCACTGAATATTTGGGCTGTGGTGTATGTTATTTTCTGCATCTACAATAATACAGGACATGCCTGGCAACTGGGAAATAGTGTCTATTCCTGTGTCTATACCCATAATGAAAACGGCAGTGGCAAAGGCGTCGGCCAATTCTGCTTTTGGCGCAAATACCGTTACAGATTTTATTCCTGAAACCGGCATGCCCGTTCTGGGGTCCATTATATGGCTGTACTGCTTGCCCTCTAAAGTTACGTATTTTTCATAATTTCCAGATGTAGCTACTGCAGCGTCCCTTACGGGAAACCAAGAAAATACTTTTGCAGGGTTTTCAGGATTGCTTATACCTACTTGCCAATCCGTTCCATCTGGCTTTTTTCCCCAGCTGGTAAGGTCTCCAGAGGCATTAATTATACCTGAAGACACCCCTAAAGATTTCATGAGTTTTTTTGTAGCGTCTGCAGCATAGCCTTTTCCTATAGCCCCAAACCCAATTTTCATGCCTTTTTTTGGCAAGTAAACAGTCTGTTCTTTGGCATTTAAGACCAAATCTTTAAAACCTATATTTTGCACAGATTTTAAGCGTTCGGACTCACTTGGAACCGCTTTCATTCGCCCGTCAAAAAACCAAACTGGGTCTAAGGCGGCGTAGCTAATGTCAAAGGCTCCCTGGGTAATTTTAGATATTTCTATACTTCTAGCTATAAGGTCGTAGAGTTCTTTGGCTACCTTAACAGGCTTTATGCCTGCTTGTCTGTTAATTTCTGCTGTTTGAGAATTAGCGTCCCAAGAGGAAATGAGCCGCTCTATTCTTTCAATTTCACCTTGGGCAGCATTTAAATACTGGTTGGCTACTTCTTGGGTGCTCACCAGTGTAATTTCAAAACGAGTACCCATTAGTTTTGCGGTACGGGAGATAATCTGCTCTTGTGAAAAACAAAGGCAGGGAATGGCAATGAATAGCAGCAGCTTTAAATGTCTTTTACTCATTGGCTGCCATGGCTTTGAGCTTATTTGTATATTCCTCTGGAGAGATATTTAAATATGCGGTCTGTCCTAAAACTTCTTTTTTAGTAGACAGCATCACCACTAAAGGAAAATACCCCTTAGCATTGAACTGTGCTGCCAATTGCTTATTTTGGGTGGCAAGGGGCTCAGGAAGTTGGTTGGCTTTACGCCTTGGAAAATCTGCTTTGTACAGCACTAAATGATCTTTAGCAAAGGCTTGAAAGACTTGGGTGCTCCATATATCTCTGTCTAATTTAATACATGGTGCACACCAATCAGAGCCGGAAAAAACCAATAATATGGGTTTGTTTGTGGTTTCTGAAGTTTTAGTGGCTACTTCCCAACTGGGTCGCCAATCTTGAGCCATTAGCGTTGTGCCACAAAGCACTAAAAATAATAAAACTGCTTTTTTCATAGGTTTATGGGGCTCATATGGACAGCATTTGATCTTGTAATTGTGTGGGGTAAATAAGCAAGCCTTTAGAGGCATCTGAATTTAACCCAACTCCTTGCTGGGTAAACCTTGCACCATGCTCTTTACAATAAAATTCGTCGTTTCTAAAAATCACTTGCTTAAGGGTTTTGTGGCTACACACCTGAGTGGCTGCAACGTATTTCCCTTGTTGATTGACCGCAATGACCACGGTGTTTTTAATAATATAATCTCCTGGACTTTTTAAGGTTTGACCCTCTGAACTGTTTAAATCAATAGAGAAAAGGACTCCGTTGGCATCTGGTATTAGGGCCTGATCTGCCATCCCGTTTTCTGCTTCTAAACAACCACTTAAACAACTAAAAGTGAGTGTTAAAGCAGCGCCTTGTCCAATAGATTTCATGAATTCTTTACGCTCCATCTAAGTAATTTTTATATAAAAGTAAGGCAAACAGTTCTTCTAACCCACTAACAGTGTGTTAAATAACACTATTTATAATGACGCTTATAAACATTTTAAACACCATTGGTCTAAACAAAATATCCTTTAAACCTTACTATGAAACACCCAAACAGAACTTATTAAAATTTAAATCGGTATTTGAAAATTTAAAAGCTTGATTTTCATATATTTATATTCCAAAATGATCAAGAAGAAACAAATACAAGCGGGGCAAGACCCCATAAAAAATGCCCTCAAAGGGATTGATCTTCTTCAATTAGTTTTTTTCTACCGACAGTTAAGCAAACTAAAATCCAATAGGGAATCTTACCACATTGAATTTGTACTTAAATCATGTTACTCTGAATTGGCTCCATTTGAAATGGAAGAAATTGAAAAATTTGTTGCTGAATTCATCTCACAAAGCGCAAGCAAAACATCGGAACTTTAGAATTAAATATCTAATTTAGGCCTGCCTTAAAACAATCAATAGGCCTCATAGTTCAACGGATAGAATAGAAGTTTCCTAAACTTTAGATCCAGGTTCGATTCCTGGTGAGGTCGCCAATATTTTATTCAATCCTTTTGTTATAGGAGCTTTACTGGCAGTATAACTATCATTCGCCAACTTATTGCCAACGAATTACACTAAAGGTTACTTCTTTATGCCTATATAAAAACCTCAAATGTTTTAGTGCATCACTTAATTTTATCAGAGGGGTGGGATTAATAGAAACGGTTTTCTTTTTTGAGGTTGGTCGATATATCTATATATAACCGAAATGTTCAATATAGTTTTTCTTTTATATAAAGCTCAATATCTTCTATATCGTATCTTACAACTACAAGTTTTATGTTATTTTTCGCAAGGTAATTATACTTTATAACATCTCTTTTTTGAGTCTCTTGCAAACCTTTTAAACCTCCAAAAACAGAAATAGGTTCGTAGTGCTGTAATCCGTTATATTCAATTACTGTGTTGGCACTAGGAATGTAAAAGTCGCACTTTAATTTACTTCGATGTTTCAACCCCTCAAAAGTTTTTTGCTCTTTAAATTTAATGTTTAGTTTTTGCAAAATAATTCGTACGGCATTTTCTCCATGACTACTTTGGCATTTAGGACACCCAGAACCTCTATAATGATCTCTTGGTTTCTGATAAAAAACTCCATGGTTATTACAGCTTATTAAAACAGGAGTAAAGATGTCGATATAATCCTCTTCAAAGTATTTATACCTTGAACCATGCTTTAATTGAGAACGTTGCTTAAATTCTTTGAAATCGATTTTTTGTTTTTCGTGTACTTCAATAATAGCACATTTATTGCATCCAGAACCAGAGTAATGCTGATGTGGTTTCTGTAAAAACCAGCCATGGATATGGCATTTAATTTTCATCTTCGTACTTACATTTTTATAAGTAGATGCATCGTATGAATATCTATCGTCATGAACCTCTTTAAACATATTTAAAACACTGGACCATCCCTTTTCGTTTGATGTGGCAGCTTGAATGATACCACATTTCGGGCAACCAGCACCCATGGAGATATGAGAATGTGGTTTTTGAATGAACCATCCATGTTCAGAACAATCGATTCTCATCTTAGTAGTGAAATCTTTGTAGCTGTTTTCGTCGTATATATATTGTGAACCATGTGTTTTTGCTGCTCGATCTAGAAACTCTGAGTAATTAACCGCAATGTTTTTATTTGCTTCAATACGACCGCAAACAGGGCATCCCTGACCGTTTTCATGACTATTTGCCTTCATCATGAAAGAGCCGTGTATTGAACAAATGATTTCTACTTTGGTTTGACTATTAAAGTATTTTACCTTGGAATAATCGTATTTGGTTCCATGAACATTTTTCACGCTAGTCAAAAATTGTTTGAGAGAATATCGCTGTGAAGCTCCTCTTGATAGTTGACCGCACTCGGGGCATCCATGTCCACTTATGTGATTACCCGGTAATTGGCTGAACTCACCATGTAACTTGCATATAATGACAACCTTATTATTCTTTCCCTTAACTACGCTTTTTGTGTAAATGTAATTATCACCATGAGTCTCTTTTGAACGGAGTAAAAATGATTTCTGATCAAGTTTAACATATCCGTTACAAATCCGACAGCCTTGTCCAATTAGGTGCTTTTGAGGTGATTTTAAAAATTCCCCATGTTCAGGGCAAATAATGATCACCTTGTCTCTGCTATTTTTATAAATAACTTTTGAATAATCATACTTAGTGCCAAAAATTTTATTTGCCTCAGAAATAAATTCTTTAATAGTCTTTTTAGCTGGCATTTTGTTATAAATATGAATTGTTTCTATAAATCATATAAAATAATTGGTATGATCCTGCTTATGCAGTTCTAAAATAATAGATCTTTTATTTTCCAATAGAGATCATTTATTTAAGAATTAAATCGAGTCTATTTATTAGGTTTAATCTCACATTACTAAACAGCTCACCTAACTTTAATTTAGGATTATATTCTTCTTCAAAAATCTCCCTATTAATAATTGGCAGTTGGAAAGCTTTAATGGTTATCTCTTTTCCATTTGCTAAAGCGTCTTTAATAATCATCTGTGTATTTTCCTCTTGATCTTGTTTTAAAGTATTTGGGTAAAACAATATGATTTCATCAACTTCAAAACGAACTGCGTAGGCTAGCATTTGGTATAAGTCGTTTTGAGAGATTCCCTTTTTAGGATCTTTGTCATCTGAGTAAACGATTTTATATTTAGTGTCTGCTACTAAAGATTTGTTAGCTGTTCTGAGCCACAAATCTGGCTTTAAATTAAATGTTTTCTCTTCATCTAAGTAGGTGTCACTTCTTTGAGATTTAGCTCTTACAGACTCTAATTCCTTTTCAATAAAGCCAAAGATAAAATCTTCAAACACGTATTCCATTGGCAACAAAAAGGCAAAGAGTTTTAAGTCGTTTTTGTAGTCAAAAGAAACGCAGTTGGATAAAAATAACTTACAATAATCCCTCACTGTTTCAAACTCACCAAACATAGGATTAAATGAAATCCTAGAACACTGTTCAGCAGTTGCTCTTTCATCAGACACCTCATCTAATATAAAAAGGATTTCTCTTAAGTTTTTTTTGTTTTCAGTGCTTGTCGTGACATTAAAGAGTAGTGTAGTTACATATTTTATTATCCTGTTAAACTCATTGTCAAATACAAAAGCGTCATAGCTGCAATTAAGCTTATGCCATCTCCCTTTACTTAAATTCTCATTTATGTATTGGCTAGTGTTTAACCTTCCTTTAATGAAGGAAAGTTCTCTGTTTACTTCTTCATATTGCTGGTATATAGAGGAATTCAACAGCTCTCTAGTATACTTTGAAAAAATATAGATAAGTACTTCAAAGAAGTCACTTTTACTATTTCCTAGCGAAGCTTGATAGTTTGGAAATTTAATCTTCCTACAATAGCTTAACCACCAAAGGATATGGTTTTGAATCTGACTAACTTCATCAGTAGAATAATCTCTATCCGAATCATAGAAGATTTTGGGTAGCAGATTTATTTTATTTCCATTAAAGTATATAACTCCAACGTATTTGTTTGATTTAATTTCATTAGTCTTACCAATAAATCTTAGGAACTTCTGAGAGCTCTCGTTCTCTTCATCTAAGTAGAATGAGTTCTTCTCCCTACTTTCCCAGATATCGTCTAAGAAGTCCTCTAAGCCGTCTAAAGAAGGGTTTGAATTAACTTTATTTTGGTATTCAAAGAGGTTTATCAT
>TARA_B110000503_G_scaffold126414_1_pt1 | contig 18638 bp, 12 predicted proteins | sample TARA_B110000503 | Tara Oceans TARA_B110000503 (sample SAMEA4397472) | marine metagenome | biome: Polar Biome; feature: [SRF] surface water layer (ENVO:00010504); material: water (ENVO:00002006), including particulate matter (ENVO:01000060) such as... | depth 5 m | reverse complement strand
TTATTTTGTCTCGAGCTTCGCTATCAAAAAAGATATCTTTTGCCATGGTTCTATAATTTTAATTTATTGATAAAATGATTTAATTACAGGGTTCCGAAAACGTCGGAATTTTTCATAATTAGGTATTCTACTCCGCTAATGGTAATTTCAGTTCCAGCATATTTACCATATAGCACACGGTCTCCTACTTTCACCGTAACGGGCTTTTCGCTGGTACCCTTACCAACGGCCACAATTGTTCCTTCCTGAGGTTTTTCTTTAGCTGTATCAGGAATAATGATACCTGATGCTGTTTTTTCTTCAGCAGCAGCAGCTTCAACGAGAATTCTATCTTCGTTTGGTGTGAAGTTTACTTTTGACATTTCTATTTAACGTTTAATTATCTTAAAAATTTACAAGATAAAAAGAGATATGCACATCTTATGCCAATCTATTAAATGTCAGTATTCCGCAAAAAGCATGACATTTTTTCATAGGATCAACTGTCAATTGGCAGAATAAAAAGAATTAATTCAAATTACTTCCAGATTTTGGCAGAGTATAGGGTGCAATATCAATTACTTGAATCAGGCGCTGACAGGAGATCCAAGTCATTTAATGCAGGTTCTAGCGGATCAGAATCAATGAGTTGTTGAGAATTCGGTAATGCAGACTGATCTTGAGCATTTTGAATATTTGGACTTTCGCCTGATTTTGTATTTTCATTTATAAATAAGTTAGAGCTTAGCGTCAGTAAAAAAATACCAATGGCAAAGCCCCATGTAAGTTTTTCTAAAATATCACCTGTTTTTTTGACACCCATCACTTGAGAAACGCCCGATCCTCCAAATTGGCTTGACAATCCGCCACCTTTTGGATTTTGGGCAATTACGACTAGAATAAGTAGTATCGATAATAATATAATGAATGCGATGATAAGTGTGTACATCTATTTTGATTTTATTTTTTTAATTAATTCAGCAAAGTAAGATTTTTTTTCAGGGAATTTCAAACTTAAGCTCTCGTATATTGCAATTGCCTTTTTAATTTTATTTTGTTCTATGTAAATCTCAGCGAGATATTCACTTCCTACTTCGGCTTTAAATTCGGTACTTTTGGCCGAAAGGTCTTCGGATTTACCTTTAATATGAGCTCTTGATTGCCGTCTTATGATTTTTGGATTATTTTCTATAAATGCTTCAATGATCTCTTGTTGCCTTTTTAAGTTATTTTTTCTTGTGATTTCAGATGCGGTCACAGTAGTTTTTAATTCATCTGACGGAATTAGCTGTTCTTCTTTTTGACCGATATCACTATTGATTCCGGATGTCGTTGGAGGGTTTTTTTCTGGTAAATTATTTTTTTCTGATGCGCGCTGATTTTCAGCTTTCACTTTGTTTTTCTCGAGTTCTTCGATAAGTGCATCAAATTTGTTTTTTGTTTTGTTGAGATTTTCTCTGTCTTTTTTTATTTCTAAAAAAATCACATCTACATCTTTTGCTTTAGTTTCTCCGGTAATATCTTCAATCTTATCGGATGCATCATTAATTGCTTGAGGAACATCGGTTATCTCGGTCGATGCATTAGTTGCTTCTTCGAGGGGAAGACTTTGACTAGTCAGTTCATCGGCAATGTTGTCTTCTGTAGAATCCTCAATCTTATTGGAGGCATCATTAATTTCTTGAGGAACATCGATTACCTCGATCGATGCATTAGTTGCTTCTTCGAGGGAAAGATTTTGACTAGTCGTTTCATTGGCGATATTGTTCATGGATAGCTCATTGTGAAGCGCCTCTACATGCTTATCGACGTCATCCGCAAGCTCAATGGGGGGTTCTTCGACGAGTTGATCGTCTAATTGAATGGATTGGTCCAAGGAGATCGATCCATGCGGAAGTCCCTCCGTCTCGGTGCTAATTCCAGGCTCATTCATAATGAATTCAGCGCTTACTATATCCTCATTTTCGGGCTCATCTAAGTCTTCTTCAACAGAATGTTCTATTGAAGGATTATTTTGCTCGCTATCATCAGATACTTGGAGGTGGGTTTTTTCTACAAATTCATCAGTATCTAAAACCAACTCCGATGATACAGGATCCTGGTTCGATGATTGAATAGTGGCTGTAGATTCACACGAATGGGTAATCGATGATAGGGTTTCAGCCTTAATTTCTTCAGGAGCGTGTTGGATTTCGGTCTCGATGAATGCTTTTAAATGCCTCCTATCAGTGGTGTGAACAGCTGCTTGCGCAATAAATAGCTGGGCATCTTTTGTTTTACGAATGTATTTTTCTTTGGCCAATAAAATTCTGCCTGACTGGAAATAGGGGTATTCTTTTACTATCGACTCCAATTCGTCAAGAGAATTTGTTAGTTTGGTTAATGACCGGTCTTTTAAGGATTCTATGAAAGTGTTTTTGTGCAAGTTCTTAAAAATCTTGGTACGCTCTAAAGTTAAATAAAATTACCAATTTGCCACTGATTGGTTAAATATATCAATTATGATCTGATCAAAAATCTCTTCTACAAACGCTTCTTCGGCACTGCTTAGATCTACGGTATTCTGATCGAAATCCTTAAAAAAAGAAAATTTCTTATCATAATTGAAAGTTTCGTCTTTTACGTTGTTGTATGTCGCGTATACAGTAACGGTAATTCGTGACAATTGAGAATAATCTACTTTATTATTATTTCCAGACGCTCCTGCTGAAACGGGTGTGATGGTATAGTTGTCAATGTAGCCATCAAATTGAAGATCTCCTTCATCGTTTGTTAATGTCAGGCTTGTGTTTTGCTGAAAATAGTCTTTGAGTTTTTCAGTAAACAAGTTGCTCATATTGGCGGGTCCTAGTGGTGCATTGTTATAAAATGTTTGAATTGAAATCGTTTTTACTTCAGGGGATATGGAGGCCCCAGTAAAAGAATAAACCCCACAGCCAAATAGACTTAATAAAATGAGAAATTGGCCGTTAGATACTATCGATTTCATAATTTTTAATTTTTCGATATAAGGTTCGTTCTGAAATACCCAAATCTTGGGCTGCATATTTTCTTTTATTGTTGTTTTTCTTCAATGCCTGAATAATCATTTCTTTTTCTTTTTTATCAAGAGACAATGAGACCTCATTGTCTAGTTCTAGCAGAATGTCTTCGATTACTTCTTCATATTCTTCAAGATCGTGCTCTTTTGCTTCTACAAATTTGGGACTAGCTTCTTCGAGCATTTTGTTTCCTTGGCTCGGGGCATATGGGGGGACCTCTTCGAATAGACTTTCGTGTCTTTGTAGTAGTTCTTCTCGATTCACTTTCCCCTGTAAGACTTGAAGAATGAGCGTTTTCATTTCGGAAACATCTCTTTTCATCTCAAACATAATCTTATATAGAATGTCTCTTTCAGAAAAATCATCCTTGCTGTACTGCTTAGTATTTAGTCGAGAGGGGAGCGAAGAAGTTATTTTCGGTAAGTATCCTTGCAAAGTTTCTTCAGAGATCGTACGATTTAGTTCAAGGACACTGATTTGTTCAACTAAATTTTTAAGCTGACGAATATTTCCTGGAAAATGTTGTTTTAATATTAATTCTTGCGCATCAAGATTGAGTACAGCTTCCTTGCTTCTGTATTTTTCCGCAAAATCCGAGGCGAATTTGCGGAAAAGAAGTAAGATGTCATTGCCTCTCTCTCGCAATGCAGGCACATGTATGGGTACGGTGTTTAGGCGGTAGTAGAGGTCTTCTCTGAATTTATTTATTGAAACTGCAGTCTCTAAATTGACATTGGAGGCGGCAATTACCCTTACGTCAGTTTTAAAAACCTTACTTGATCCCACCTTGATGAATTCTCCATTTTCTAAGACCCTGAGCAATCTGGCTTGTGTACCCAATGGCATTTCGCCTATTTCATCAAGAAAAATGGTCCCCCCATTGGTGCTTTCAAAATAACCTTTACGACTGTCTACAGCCCCTGTGAATGATCCTTTCTCGTGACCAAATAATTCAGAATCTATGGTTCCTTCTGGAATTGCGCCACAGTTTATTGCAATGAATTGTCCGTGCTTTCGATGGGATAAACTATGGATTATTTTTGAGAAAGATTCTTTTCCTACGCCACTTTCGCCACTTATGAGTACACTCATATCAGTAGGTGCTACTTGAGTAGCTGTTCGAATGGCATTATTGATTTTAGGAGAGATGCCTATAATCCCAAATCGTTGTTTTATATTTTGTATTTCAGCTTCGGCGCGGTAATCCATTTGATTTTTCTTTATTCAGTCAGGTCTCCTAGCAGGGTTGCAGAGGTGCAATCGTTTATCGTTACTGTTACATACTGACCTTTCATATGTTTATCGTCCTTAAAAACGACCACTTTGTTTGAACTGGTTCGACCTTGGAGGTGCTCATCAGATCTTTTGCTTTTTCCCTCAATTAACACTTTGAACACTTTTCCTAAATCTAATTGATTTCGGTGTAGTGAAATTTCATTTTGTTTGGTAATTATTTCCTGGAGTCTTCTTTTTTTAATTTCTAACGGAATATCGTCTGGGTAGTTTTTTGCTGCGAGCGTGCCGGGTCTTTCTGAATAGAAAAACATATATGAAAAATCATATTGTACGTAATCCATCAGGCTCAAGGTATCCTTGTGATCAGGTTCTGTTTCACTACAAAATCCTGTAATCATGTCTGAACTAATCCCACATTCTTCCCCCAAAATCCTTCGAATGGCATCTACCCGATTGATATACCAATCACGATTATAAGTTCGATTCATTAAGGCTAAAACCCTTGAATTGCCGCTTTGCGCTGGTAGATGGATGTATTTACAGATGTTTTCAAAGTCGCGTATGGTATGCAAAACCTCATCAGTGATGTCTTTGGGATGAGAGGTCGAAAACCTTACCCTTAAGTCAGGGTCAATTTGAGCTACTAATTTTAGAAGATGTGCAAAATTGATTACTTCAGAAATCTTTAATTTATTGATTCGGGCTTTATTATTCTCATCGGCAGACCATTTGTAAGAATCCACATTTTGGCCCAACAAGGTTACTTCTCTATAGCCCTTTGAAAATAAATCCTGCGCTTCGGAAATAATTGATTGAGGGTCTCTGCTACGTTCTCTGCCTCTTGTGAATGGCACCACGCAGAAGGAGCACATGTTGTCGCAACCCCTCATGATAGATATGAAGGCGGTAACGCCGTTAGAATTAAGGCGGATAGGTGAGATGTCTGCGTAAGTTTCTTCTCGAGAAAGGAAGGTATTGACTCCTTTTTGACCTTCTTCAGCATTTTTTACCAAATTGGGTAGATCTCTATAGGCATCAGGACCTACAACAAGGTCTACAATATGTTCTTCTTCGAGTAATTGGGCTTTTAATCTCTCAGCCATGCAACCCAATATGCCGATGGTCATTCCTGGATTATTGCTTTTTATTTTATTGAATGCTATGAGTCTCTTTCGTACCGTAAGCTCAGCCTTTTCTCGGATCGAGCAGGTATTAAGTAGGACAAGATCAGCATTTTCTATAGTATCAGTCGTGCTATATCCTTCTTTTTGCAAAATAGAGGTTACAATTTCACTGTCTGAAAAATTCATTTGGCATCCATAGGACTCTATATAAAGTTTTTTTCCCGGAAGACCAGCATCTTTGCTTATTTTTACTTCACAAGAGACAGCTGTTTGTGTGGGTTCAATAATATCTATATCTGCAATCAAATGCTCCATTTCAAATTAATTCTAAACGTTTAGAACGCAAATATAATGTGTCAAGACAAAAAATATGTCATATTGTCATGTTGTTTGTGACAGTTTAATTTAATAAACAGATGAATCCGTACTAGCAAGGGTTATAATCCAAGAACTTTGGCTATTATCTATCAAAAAAAGCTGTTTAGGAATATTCAATTTAAGATAGATCAATGATAAATTTTATTTCCGATGAGGGGTTTAATCTTGTTGATTAGCTAATGAGCCTGCGAGTTGGGGTATTATTGATTTTTTAATTCATTCGTTAGTAAATGATGATTATGATCAGATACGACGTTTTCTAGTTTTGATGCTTAATTTCATAAAATAGGATGCATGAAAATGGCTTCATTTTAACCTCAGATAATAAGGTGATCGCGTTGAAAATTTCAACAGATAAGCTTTAAGGGGCGTCATGCCCGAATGCAGTAGCGTTTAGGGGTCTGTTTTATAAAAATGAGAAGTAGCAACTTGCCGTAGCTCATGCATGTCCTATATTGCGTATTTTAATTTATCTTAGATTCTTTATTAATCAAACAGTTTAGTCATGGCCATATTAAAACAGGTAAGAGGATTTTCACCCATATATGGGGAGCATTGCTGGTTTGCCGAAACGGCAACAATTCTCGGAGAAGTCACCATGGGTGCCGGTTGTACTGTTTGGTTTGGGGCGGTAATACGTGGCGATGTGAATGCGATTAGGATTGGAGATAATACAAATATTCAAGACAATGCGACGATTCATGGAACTTATGAAACAGCTGCGACATCTATTGGTAATAATGTCTCTATTGGTCATAATGCAATTGTTCATGGCTGTACCATCGAAGACAATGTATTGATTGGTATGGGTGCTATTGTGATGGATGGAGCGGTCATAGGAGCGGGTGCGATGGTGGCAGCTGGCGCGGTTGTCTTGGCGGGGACTATTGTAGCAGCCAGAACTATTTACGCGGGAGTACCCGCTAAAAAGATCAAAACAGTAGAAGGCAAAAATGAAGCTATGATGCAACGTATTTCCAAAAATTACCAACGGTACGCTGGCTGGTTTCAAGATTCAGAAAATCAAATTGAGTAATTATTTATGATCAGGATTTTACTTTCAGCGGTAAGCGTAATGATGGTTTCTTATTTGCTTCCTGGGGTTTCAGTAACGAGCTTTTGGGTCGCTTTTTTATTTTCGCTACTTCTGGCATTTTTAAATTACACGGTCAAGCCCATATTAGTTATTTTGACATTACCCTTAACGGTATTAACACTGGGTCTTTTCCTTTGGGTTGTGAATACAATTATGGTATTAATGGCGGCTACTTTTATCAATGGATTGACTATCTCAGGGTTTGGATGGGGCTTGTTGTTTAGTCTTGTGCTATCGATCACCAATACTTTCTTATTTGACATCAGTAAGCGGTGATTTTCCATTAACCCAAACGGCAGGTTTTTTTCATTTTATTGAGGTTGTGATTTTCTTTTATGATAAAAACTGAGAAGGGTAATCAATTTACTAGATAAGCTATTTAGCAGGACGGTCAGCGTTTATCGTAGTTGACGGATTTACTAGGGATGTTTTGCTGGCTCCATTCTTTTAATTTTCTCGAGAATTAGTGTTATGGCAAATGATTCTTTGAATGAGTACCTCTCAGTATTTTATCAAAAAAATAATAAAAATCACCATCATCCTTGCAAAACATCTTTCAATTTATAGTTCATGTGATGCTTAGAGCTAAAAAAAGAAGGTTCCAAAGGAAAATAAAATGACTTTTTTCATCATTTTGAATAACTTTGTCTATATAAACCACCAATGCAAAATGAATCTCGATCTAAATAAACGTATTTAAGAGATTTATTTATTTTATTTAATTATAATTAAAAAAGTTTGAATACGTGTTAAAGGCTTTCCTTAGATTTTTAGGGGCTGTTGACGGGGAAGAAAGGCAAATGTGGTTTTTACTAGGGATGGGAGCTCTAATGGGTTTCTTTCTTGCTTCTTATCAGGTAGGAAGCGAATCCTTATTCATTCAGGTTTTGGGTGAAGAGTATCTTTCAGAGTCTTTTTTCGTAACGGGAGCCCTTGGTATATTATTTACCATGTCCTACGTCTATTTGCAAAAGAGAATTAAATTTTCTCGGTTGGTTATAGGTAACGCCGTTATTATATCACTTTTTGTATGTGGTCTTAGATTAGCTTTTGAGTTTATTGACGTAGGAGATAAATCTTCAGGTTTCTCTGTTTTACCTTTCTTACTTTTTGTGATGATGGGGCCTATGACGGCGATATTATTGCTTGGATTTTGGGGTATTTTTGGTAGGATTTTTGATACACGACAGACCAAAAGATTAATTGGAAGTGTAGATACAGGTCAATTGATCGCTACGATTATTGCTTTTTTTTCAATCCCAATATTGACAAGGTTACCGTTTTTTAACGAAACCTATGACCTGCTACTTATTTCTTCAATTTCGGTTATTGGAATTTTGGTATTAACCATATTGATGTGTCTCAATTGGAATGTCAATTTGATTGATTCCCTTAAAAAGGAACCGTCCGTTAGCTCAAAAGGATATGTCTGGATTTTCAAAAATAAGTTTACTCGTCTATTGTCTTTTTTCATGGTATTCTCAATGGGCACAGCCATATTCTTGGACTATGTCTTCTATTCAGCGACGGAGATTAAGTATCCCAATGAACAAGAATTGAACGATTTTTTATCTTTTTTTAATGGAACGGTCATCATCATGAGTTTTATTATTCAGACGTTTATCAATGACATTATTCTAAATCGATTTGGCTTGAAAGTGGCGTTGATGACTATGCCCATTATTTTGATTTTATTTATGATAGGTGGAATCATTTCTGGGCATATATATGGATTCGAAATTTTGAATGAAGATTTTTTGTTCTTTTTCATGTTTGTGATATCGGGGAAAGCTTTCACCGCTTCGTTAAGAGACGCACTTGAATCACCGGCATTTAAATTATTTTTTCTTCCTTTCGATCTTACCGTTCGCTTTGATATTCAAAACAGAGTAGAAGGAGTGATTGGGCAGTTTGCCACTTTTGCTGCAGGACTGATTCAGATGGGAATCGCCACTATGGTGTTTTTTAAAGTAATTCATTTTATTTATTTTATCATTTCGATAGCCGGAATGGTGATTTATCTATCAGTAAAACTCTACAATCAATATAAGATCACCCTCAAGGAGACTTTGGTGAAACAGCGAACTATGCTTGAAGAGAAAGGTAAACTAAAAGATAATAACGTATTTAAGATGCTTAAGCATGAGCTAAAGAGCAATCAAGAACACCGTGTTTTGAATGCCTTAAGATTGTTAGAACGCCTAGATCCCATTGATTATCAGTTCGCACTGTTAGATCAATTAACGTCTGAATATACAGATATTAGAAAATACAGTTACTTAAAAATAGAGGAAATTAAAGCTTTTGAAACCTTTGAAATCATAAGGCAATCAGTCAAAAAAGAAGAAGATCCTGAGGTGCTCATTACCGCCAAAAAAACACTTAATTCGCTAAAGGTATTTATCGATTATGAATTAAATGATGAATCTATTCGTCGATATGTGAGATCAACGCTTGCATCCGATAGAATTTATGGTGCACGACTTTTGGCTAAAATACAAGAAGATAAGCATGTAGCCTATTTAATGGAGTTGCTCCGTGACATTAATCCTGAAGTGCGCAATACGGCCATCATCACGGCTGGTAAATTGAAAAGACCTGAAATCTGGGGGTTGTTGATAGAAAATTTACATCTTCCTGCCTATAGCAATACGGCTATATCGGCACTCAAGAATTCAGGTGAAAGGGTACTGTATACAGTTGATGCGGCTTTTTTTAAAACTGGTCAATATACAGCAACTATGATTCGAATTGTTCAAATTATTGGGATGATTGGTGGAAAACAATCGGAAGAATTGCTCTGGAAAAAAATTGATTTTCCAAACAAAAGAGTGAACTCTGAGTTGTTGGCATCGCTAGGTCAGTTGCTATTTGAAGCACAAGAATTTCAGGCGGCACGTATTAAATTAATTATTGAAGGATTGATTGCTGATATCGCATGGAACATTAAGGCCGTACAAGATGTGCCTCAAAAGCAACCTGTTGATCCGCTCGATATGGAGATGCTCAAAGGACTTCGTGAAGAAAATACGGTAAATTTTAAAAATTTATTCATGCTTTTGAGTATGATTTACGATGCACAAGATGTCATGTTGGTTAAAGAAAACTTGGACTACGGTACTACTGATTCTGTCACTTTTGCCCTAGAAATGATGGATGTATTTGTAGAGGATGAAATCAAGCCCATGTTGATGCCAATACTTGATGACTTGAGTGATAAAGATCGGCTGGAAGCGCTACTTAAATTTTTCCCGCCAGAAGAATTTGTTTCCTATGCAGATTTGCTCACCCAAATTGTGAATCGTGATTATAATAGAATTACCAGATACACCAAATCACTGGCCATAAACAAACTGCATCTAGTAGATGAGCCGGAGGTGACTAATGCACTCATTGCAAATCTCTTTAATCCGGATGTGTTGCTGCTGCAAAGTGCTGCGAATACTATTTATAAGATAGATGCAAATGCATATAGACTACATACCAATCGTTTGAAGCTTTTTTCCAAGGTGAGGCTAGATAAAATAATATTACCTGCCCATTTCGTTTATGATGGCGAAGAGTATCATCAAAAAATGTTGCTCGTTGAACGTGTCCGATTTTTAAAATCATTGCCCTTCTTGAGCAAAATACCCGGAGATCTTATTACCCTTTTGGTGGATGCGATCAACGAGCGAAAAGTACCCATAGGCACAAAGTTGATTCAAAAAGGAGATAAAGGGGACCAACTGCTATTTTTTATTATTGCGGGCACCGTTGAAGTAACCCAAGATGGAGTATTGCAACGAACTGTGGGTCCGAAAGAAATGATTGGCGAAGAATTAGTTCTGGCGAGTGAACAATTTGATTTTGAGGCTAAGACCCTTGAGTCAACCACTTTTCTTATGCTCTCAAAAGATGATCTTTTTGATTTGATGTCTTTACATTTTGAAATACTAGAGGCCTTTATGGATGTGATTGATCTCACTAAAAGAGATAAAGAGCTCTCTTTGGACGATTCTTTTGATTTGAGTATTTTAGACGATAGAATTGATGTTTTTAAATAGATAGGATGGGGAGCAAGGGTCAAATGTCGGAGATTAAAAAAATACTAGTCATTTATTCAGCGCTAGATGATCAACTCATTCCAGGAGACAGTAAGGGATGGGTTACTAGCTTTTTTAAATTCTTCAGCTCTTTATTGACGCACATGAATTTTCCAGAATTATTAATGGAAAAGATTGAAATTGGTGACTTAAAGAAAAACGAGATCAAGGACGATGTTATTTTGATTCCCGTGGTGAGTGATCAATGGGATCCAAAGGCGAATGGGATGAGCGCTCTTTTGGCCTTAATTAAAAAAATCACCTCAGTTCAAGGGCAGATGGCTGAAAGAAACCATATAAGATGTATGGTCGTTCAGAAATCCGTATTTGATTTTAATTTGATTCCGCAACTGGCCAATTTCACTAGTTATCAATTGTATGAAATTGACAGAATAACGGGATTACCTCATGAAATTAATCGTTTTTTTGGTTCTGAAGCGGAAAAAAATTATTGGATGAAATTAATTGATTTATCATTCGATGTCAGTCAATTGATGATGATTAACAGGGAGCTTGAGCCAAAGCCAGGTCGAGCTTTAAGGGAGCGGACGATTTATTTGGCTGAAGTTGGAAAAGATTTAGTTATTCAAAGGGATATGGTAAGGCGAGAATTGCGGAGTCATGGATACGAAGTACTCCCTCAAAAATATTTACCTGTCGACAAATCTTCAATTGAAATGGCTATCAAAGATGACTTGGCGAATGCTAGATTGTCTATCCATTTGATTGGTGAAGATTACGGTAAGAGAATTGATGGGCATGATATTTCCATAATTGATTTACAAAATGAGTTGGCGCATGAGTACACGGGAATTATGCTTAAGGAAAACGCCAAAAATGACCTTAAAAAACCCTTTGGAAGATTGATTTGGCTTTCTCCAGATATCAAAAACATTACCGAGCGACAAAAAATATTTATAGAAAATATAAAAACAGAAGCGGCACTGTATAATGAAACGGAGGTTCTTGAAATCGATTTAGAAGAGATGAAATCGATCATCATTGAAGAGATTGAATCAGGCGGCAGATTCAATACCAAGCACCGTGAAATCAACGGCTATGTTGCTCCCTCCAGAGAAGATTTAAGTAAAATCATTTATCTGATTTATGATAGAGATGACAAGGAAGAAAGTCAGAAGATCTTAAAATTGCTTCAAAAAGCACATTTTCGAGTTGTACAGCCAATATTTGAAGGCGAATTGATGGACGTTCGTTATATTCATCAGGAAAATTTGAAACGTTGTGATGGGGTAATTATCTATTATGGAAAAACCTCTGATGCATGGATCAAAACTAAATTGCAAGACGTAAGAAAGGCACCTGGTTTTGGAAGATCGAAACCGTTAAGAGCAAAAGCGGTATATTTGGAAGGTGAAAAAACCATAGATTTAGCTTTTATTTTGAACCAAAAGACCATGATTTTGGGTAATAAAGGCCCATTTAAATCAGTATATTTGGACTCATTTTTGGCTCTTTTTAAGAAATAGAGATGGCAAATAAGAAAATCCAACACGAAGAAGAAGTAGCGTTATTAGATGGGGATATAGCTGAATTATTCAATCCTTTTCCTGGATTGAGACCTTTTGGAGTAGAGGAGAGTTACCTGTTTTTTGGAAGGGAAGGGCAAAGTGATGAAGCCCTGATAAAACTTGCCAATAGGAGGTTTGTGGCCATATTGGGTGCTTCTGGTAGTGGTAAATCTTCCTTTATGTATTGCGGTTTAATCCCATCCTTGCAGGGTGGAATGATGACTCAGGCGGGATCCAATTGGCAGACAATGATTAGTCGACCAGGTGCTGGGCCTATCGATAATCTTGCCGAAGCCATTCTGAAGTATAAAAACGATTATCATTTCCTCTCTCAAGAAGATCAGCTCATAGAGCGTACGATTGTTAGCACTGTTTTACGTAGTTCATCTTTGGGTTTAGTGGAGGTTTTAAAACAGCTGAATAAAGACGAAAAAGTTAATACATTAATAGTCATTGATCAGTTTGAAGAACTTTTTAGATTTAGCAAACTGGAGTCTAAAAGTTCAGATCGAAATGAATCCGCCGCTTTCGTCAATTTATTAATTGAGGCTGTTGAAAGTACCGAAATAGCAGTATATGTGACCATCACAATGCGTTCGGATTTCATTGGTGAATGTGCCAAATATTTGGATTTAACTCAATTGATCAATGATTCGCATTATTTGATACCACAGATGGTGCGGGATCAAAAACGAATGGCCATCGAGGGTCCTGTAGCGGTAGGCGGGGGTAAAATTGCGCCACGCCTGACTCAGCAGTTGCTCAATGATGCAGGTGATAACCCAGATCAGCTGCCTATTTTGCAGCATGCGTTGATGCGTACCTGGGGTTATTGGGTGTCGTATCGCAAAGAAGATCAGCCGATTGACTTAGAACATTACAATGCTATAGGGGGATTGCATCAAGCCTTGTCTCAGCATGCAAATGAAGCCTACGATTTACTCAATAAGCGTGAGCGTCAAATTGCCGAGGCCATGTTCAAGGCTTTGACAGAGAAAGGAGCCGAAAATACAGGTATCCGTAGGCCTACCAAATTAAGTACCTTGGCTTCGATTTCTGGCGTATCGGAAGATGACGTAGAAAAAGTTGTTAATCGATTCAGGGAGCCTGGAAGATCTCTGTTAATGCCGCCAATCGGTGTGCCGCTTTCTTCGGATACGGTCATCGATATTTCGCACGAAAGTTTGATGCGGATTTGGGATCGATTGAAGCAGTGGTTGGAAGAAGAGAGCAAATCTGCCGAGATGTATCTGAAGATCTCAGAAGCGGCCAAAAGATTTCAAGAAGGCAAAGCCAGTCTTTGGCAAATGCCAGATTTGCAATTGGCATTGAACTGGAGAGCGTCAAGCCGTCCGACAATTGTTTGGGCCACTAGATATGACGAGGCTTTTGAAAGGGCCATGGTCTTTTTGGAAACTTCTGAGCGGGCGTATCAAACCGAACAGCGCAATAAGGAATACTTACAAAAGCGTAAGGTTCGGGTCATGCGCATTACTGCCTTGGTGTTGGCCCTATTTACTATGGTTTCTTTGTTTTTGATGCTCCTGGCCTATCAACAAACGTCGTTGGCGGAAGAAAAGACTGAGGAAGCTAACCAAAGTGCTGATTTGGCCGAAGATAGTGCTGAAAAGGCTCGTACTGAAGAGGGAAAAGCATTATTATCTGCAGAGGAGGCACGGGCAGCGCTGGTACAAGCAGAGGCCGAACGAAAAATAGCCGAAGAAGCAACAAAAATAGCCGAAGAAGAGCGAAAATCGGCTGTAGCCGCAAGGTATGAGGCAGAGAATCAGCGAAATCAAGCGGACTCAGCCAAGACTGAAGCGGTAGCGCAAAGGGATAATGCACAGGAGCAGGAGCGACTGGCTCAAGACGCAAGAAAGACAACTGAAAGCTTGCGCTATCAGTCCATTGCCCAATCCATGGCATTAAAGGCCAAGGATGTTCCTGATGAACAACTAAGAGGGGTGATAGCCAAACAGGCCTTCGATTTTTTTATGGCATACAAAGATCCTAATACTCAATACAATGGTGATATTTATGCAGGGGCGTATTATGGTGTCAAAGGCTTGCTCGCACTTGATGAATACCAGAAAAACATGGCAGTTGGAAAAGACGAAGCTACTTTGACCTCAGATTCTGCCTTTAATCAATACCATGGACATACTCAGGAGGGGCTTGCTGGTCGAGAGGTTGTCAATGTGCGCAGTGTGACCATCTCAAAAGATGGCACTAAGATGTATTCAGCAGGGGGTGATGGGCGTTTGTTGGAGTGGGACTTCGAGAAAAGAACTTTTGTAGAAATATATAGTCAAGAAAATATTAATAGGGTGGTAAGTATCAGTGAAAGCGAGAGATGGCTTGCGTTGGCTACAGATGAAGATGACATTAATTTGTTTGATTTAAGAGATTTGACTAAGTCACCGGTTACATTGACGGGTCATCAGGGGGCTATTTATGATTTGGTTTTTTTTGAGGACAATAGTGGCTTTATCAGTGTGGGTGCGGACAAAAAAATAATCATTAACAATTTCCGAAATGAAAAGGTACTCGCTACCCTTGAGCATACGGTCAAAACCATTGCCCTTAGTCCAAATGGTAAGATGTTGGCGGTAGGTTCGATGAACGGTGAAATTTTATTATTTGACTTAATAAATAACACACCTCCCGAACAAATAGTGCGCAAAAATATGGATCAGAAGCCTATTCTTGACATTAAATTCAGTCATAATGGTCGATTTTTGGCGATCGGTGGATTGAATATCGCCACAGGGTTTGGGTATGCGTTTATTCATGAGTTAAAAGCAAATAAGCAATATGGGCCAGAGTTTAATGGTTTTTCGGCCCAAGTAAATGATGTAGAATTTTCAAAGAATGATTTATTATTTTCTGCATCAAGTAATGACTATACGGTGAGGTTTTGGGATATGGATCCCAAAAATATCTTCAATTTGCCTACCATTATTTATGACCACAAGGGATGGGTTTGGGATGCGAGTTTCCATCCAAATGGAAAGTATATCGTCACTGCATCAGAAGATGGGTTGATCAGAAAATTTCCTATTAAACCAGATCAAATGGTTGCCGATCTTTGTGTCTATATTACTCGAAATATGAGTGAGGTGGAATGGAGACAATATGTATCGGACCCAAAGGAAATCCCATGGATAGAGACCTGTCTAGGTAAAGGTAAACCGCTACCAGAATAGTTTAATCATTATGAAAATCGGGCTTTTTTTTATTTTTATGATGACGGCTGCCTTCTTTGCGGAAGCACAAACCTGGACGCAAAAGTTGTTAGTATCAGAACGAGATTATGAGGCGGGTCGTTTGATTAGCATCGTCGAAAACGTACTGGGTGGATTTGAATTAAAAGAGAGTGCTGGGGGATTTTCAAAGGAGGAGCGGATCAGGGCACTGAAGCTCATCACCAAGGTATATATTTTTACGGATGATCAACCCAGGGCCGATACATTTATGATCAAATTGCTTAGAGAAGATAAGGAGCACCAACTGAATCAAAAAGTAGATCCCGCTGAGCTTTATGATTTGTACCGAAAATTCAGATCACAGCCTATATTTAGGGTAGGCCTGAGGTTTGGTGCCAATAAGAGTTATCCCAACATCCTGCAGACCTTTGGAACAGGTAATACAGGTGAAGTTGACAAAGTGTATAATGGCGTGGTTAAGAATTCAGATAGATTACCAAATGATGCGGGCATCAATGGCGGCGCTGGGGTTGGTTTTTTTATCAATACCTCAATAGAACGTTATCTTAAATGGGGAATAGAAGCGGGCTTGGGATTAGAATTTCGTAATTCCCAATATAGTATTGATAATTTCATAACAGCTCCAAATAGTAACCTGACAGTAGTGGGCGATCCTGGGGTCAGTATATATCAAACGGGGGTGCTTTCGTCTTCTATATCGCATCAGCAAACTTACCTGAGAGTGCCCTTTTCACTTAGATATAATTTCAAATATGACCCTTCAGGTGATTATATTAAGCGACGTGGTGATGATAAAATAAAGAATTACATTCCCTATGCAAACATTGGCATAAGCTATGATTATCTAGTCAATGCGTTCTATGTAAAAGGCAACCGTTCAGGTGGTACTGACTATAAATTTAATCCCGAATTATCTTTAAAAAAATTGGACTTAATAACCCTTAATAATTGGTCTTTATTCGGAGCTTTAGGTCTTAAAATCAGGTTAAATACCAATTTTTTGACCATAGAAGCTCGTTATGATCGATCATTGTACAACTACATTAATGCAGAAAATCGATGGAGCCAAAATCCATTATCGAGTTATGATTTGGCTTTTGTAGAAGACGATCTTAGCCTTGATTTGATGTCATTTTCTGTGGGCTATATTTATTCTATTTACAACCCACAAAAAATCAAACGATTCAGATGATCAGACGATTTCATTGTATTTTTTACTTAGCTGTTTTGTGGTCTTTGGTGAGTTGTGTTTATGAGCCAGTCAATGGCCCTGTGCCGTCGGATAATTTCATAAAGTATTATGGTGTTCCTGGAACCAATGAGGTAGTCGATATGATTCTTGGTAATACGGGTAATGTGATTATTTTAGGAACGCAGGAGGAGGCTTTGGCCACTGCAACACGGGATATTGTGATCATGGAAATAGATTCAATTGGCAATTTATTAACTAAAAAAATATTTGATATTCAGGCGATTTATAAGGCCGATTCTACGTTAGGTATTTCCCTGGGTAGAACGGATGATGAGGCTGTGCACATCAAAGCTACAGGTACTGGCTATTTACTTTGTGCCACCTTTACGGATAAAAGTGGATTTAATGGATCGGGGACCAAAATTTTCTGGTGCTTACTAGATAATCAATTTGACATTGTCAAAAAGGAAATCATCAATGGCACCGATGACTCCTATATCGCAGGCGATATTGCGGTCACCCGAGAGGGCGATGTACTCATAGTGGGAGCCACAGAAAAACAAGCGTCAAATGATGCCTTGATCCGCCCACAAATTCAGCAATTTTTGACGAAAAAATCGATTGAATTGGATACTACCTACTTCATCAAAACCTATGGATTTAATGATTCTGATGATTATTTTGTAGGGGTTTATGAACTTGAGAACGGGAATATTGGTGCCATTGGTTATGTCGAATACACCCCTTCAGGTCCGATAGAAGGAGTGAATGTACAATTTAAAGTGTTAAACAACTTAGGCTCATCGTCTATTCAAGATTTATTTTTTGGCGCTTCTTATTTGGGCGATTCAAATTTTGATGATATCCCCACGGATTTCATTACCTCCATTAATGGGATAGTGATTGTAGGCACTAGTAGCAGCACCACAGGAAGTAATAAAAGCTTTCCTTTTCTCCTTGGTATTCGTGAATCAGGAGATTTGATTTTCAATCAACTGCTGATGACTACATTGGGTGATTTTAGCGCCGAAGGCAATAGTGTCACCTATACGGAAGAAAATGACTTGGTCATTACGGGTAAGTATGTGAGTTTTGCAGATACCCTCAGTGGTGAAAGCTACAACGATGAGGGTTTGTTTATGAGAACCAATCAGATGGGCCAAATGGTAGGCGAATTATCGGATTTTGAGCGTCATTTCGGATTGCTAGACGGTAATGATGTTGGGAAGGCCATTTTAACCTTGCCCGATGGGTCTATCGCCGTGGGGGCGACCATCGATTTTGGCAGTAATCGCACGATTATGTCCTACATAAAGTTCAATGATCGAGGGCAGTTGCGTCGTCAATAAAAGCCTTTATTAGAGCGTTGTGTTTAATGTTAACACTAATTTGAAGTCTTTTTTCAAAAAAAAAAGCCCTCAAATGCGAATAAAAAGATTTTTTAATGTTAAAAATAATTTTTTTACATTAAAAATAGCGAAATTTGCACGTTGAAACAACCAATTGACCTCGATTGATTAGAAAGCTCTTTTTTTTAATCATTAACCTTTTTGTCATCCCCAATGCAACCAGCATTTTGGCGTTGATCAAAAGACCCTTTGGGGAGAGGTTTGGGGAGTTAGGCTCAAAGTTGACTTGGGGGGTTACGTTGATTATAAAGTGGGGTTTTATTTTTCAGATTTACCTGGTAACTCCCTTAGTTTCCGCAGCGGACCTTTCATCTGGCATCACCAATAGCGCCTACCCAGCAT
>TARA_B110000503_G_scaffold60465_1_pt1 | contig 18662 bp, 12 predicted proteins | sample TARA_B110000503 | Tara Oceans TARA_B110000503 (sample SAMEA4397472) | marine metagenome | biome: Polar Biome; feature: [SRF] surface water layer (ENVO:00010504); material: water (ENVO:00002006), including particulate matter (ENVO:01000060) such as... | depth 5 m | reverse complement strand
AGCCATCCCTCTAAAAAGGCAAGCACATGCGAGCAGCGACTTTACACGGCCAGACAGCAAGACACCTACCGTTCGCCTTTTGGCTTTGCGCACTTTTCGTCTGCCCTGTGGCGCTCGCAGATCAGAACGCTGTAATCTCTGTTTACCACCATGTCTCTGCCTCAACCCCACCTTCGACATCCCTTTCGCCCGAGGCCTTTAGAGCCCATCTTTCCTTTCTCGCCGAAAACAATTTCACGGTGCTGCCACTCACGCAGATCCTAACGACGCTTAATGATGGCGACGATTTACCCGACAGAACTGTCGCGATTACCTTCGACGATGGTTACGAGTCAATCTACTCAACGGCGTTCCCCGTCCTGCGCGAATTCGGCTTTCCTTTTACCGTTTTTGTCAGCACAGGCCCAATAGATAGGCAACAAACCGGTTATATGACCTGGGAGCAGCTGTCTACTCTTCACCGCGCTGCCGTTGTAATAGGCAACCATGGGACAGAACATCGCTCATTGCTTGAACTGAGCGATAGTGAGGCGCGAGTCGATATACTCGCCGCGCAAGCGCGCATTACCGAGGAGCTCGGGCCACAGCCCAGACTTTTTGCCTACCCTTACGGAGAATTTAATGACGCCAGCAAGCGGCTGCTCGCAGACCTTGGCTACGCAGGCTTTACCCAGAATTCCGGTGCGGTTGGGCCCACAACCGAGCAAACCGCCCTGCCGCGCTTCCCACTCGCTGGACTCTATTCGGGGCTTGAGGGAGCGACGTTGAAATATTCTACGCTCGCATTCGACGTACAAACGCTTGAGCCGCTGTCGCCGCAGACGCAGCTCACTGCGCCTTCGGCAAGAGTAAGGTTTGGGGAGGGGGACTATTCTCGGGCAAGAGTGGCCTGTTTCGACGACGGCGACCCTATGGCGATAGCCTGGGAGGTGGGTCTCAGCGAAGACAACGTTGCGACGCTTAGCACTAACGCGAAGCAACGAGGCAGGCGCTGGAATTATGTCTGTACCGCGCCGCATACCGGCTCAGGTCGGTATTTTTGGTTCTCTCAGCCTTGGTTCGACGAGAGCAAACCGCAATAAGCAGGCAAGGCGCTAGCCATCGTCTCTGAGCCGCAAGTCGTTTTGTTGAATGATGGTCTGGACCTCGTCGATGTAATTATCGCCACGCTGCGAGTAACTACCTAAACCATAGGCCAATTGAATAGGATCCAGATTTTTCTCTTGGTCGCGCATGCGGGCGCGCATACGACGAAAATGCTGGTAGCTTGTGTGCGTATTCAGGTTTTTAAAGTATGCCGATACTGCCGCAGCGATCGTGTTGAATTTCCTGACTTCGTGACTCGCTTTGTCGGCACGCTCTAGCGGAACAAAGCCACAGCCCTCTTCGTAACACCATTGCCCGAACAAATTATTGCCGTCTACAGCGAAGCGAGAAGTCCCCCAAGCCGACTCGTTGGCGGCCTGAGCCAACACAAGGGACACAGGAATCGCATCTACGCGCCGTAGCAATTGTTCAACGAGCGCAGCATCTCCCCGCTGCCCCCGATCAGAATCGAAATCGACTCGATAATCTAGCGCAAATTTGGCAAGACTCACTCTCTCGGATGGACTTAATCTATGGCCGTTCGCTAACACCCTAGCAAACATCGTGAGCGTTTCTCTACGCTGCAGGAGTCGGGCATTTTCAGCATTGACATAGGCTTCAAGAAAATCAAAGAACTGTTGCTTTCGCGCATCGACGTCTGCCAATAAGGCGAAATCGGGCAGCACGGAAAGCGCTGGCGCCGCGGCACTGACTCGAGCGGGGGCCGATAGCCGTTCAGGTATGTCATTTTGCTGGAGCAACAAGGCAGAGGCGCCAGCGCCTAGCGCTATTAAGATTGCGCCAGCGGCATAGGGCGATCTGACGTAACGCCAGATACTAGCCATAACTTGTTTAATTGAAGATGTCATCATGAGCACCAGTTTACTCGACTTATGGCGAACTCAATAGCCTGGCGATGAAGACTGAAACACTGTTCGAGACGCCCCAAAACCCTGAATCACTTAAAACCTATGATATCAGTGGGGCCGGCGTGCACGCGCTCATTGCTACTCGCTTACGCTTAACGCGCTTTCGAGCCCCCTAAACAAGCAGGCGAGTCAGCAACCGCGTTGTTCCGCGCGTCCCACTCCGACAGCGTAAACAGATGCAGCGATAAGGCGTGCACCGATGCCTGCAAATAGCTTGCGAGCACTTTATACACTAGTTGATGGCGTTGCACTGAGCGCAGCCCTTCGAATTCAGGCGCGACCAAGACCAGCTTGAAATGCGAATCCGTCGCAGGCCCACCGTGATTATTACTCTCGTTTTCAAATCGTAAATAGGCAGGGGTAAAGGCAGCCTCCAGTTCACTCTTCATGGCTGCAGCTACCGGTCCTGCATCATTTAGGGACGGGGATATTTCTGATACAAAAGTCTCGGTCATAGACGCTTTCTCTTTACAAGGGGAGATACACTGCAGCCGCAGGATAGCGAAACGACACGCTATCAACTAGCGGAGCCGCCGCTAAACCGGAGAATAGCTGCTAAGGCGGTGGAGTTTACCGCAATCGATAGCTACACTGCACTGCTGCAAACTCTCACATTAATTTAGATGGAAAGCGCGATGGCACTCAATTGGTATCCTGGCCATATGCACAAGGCAAGTAAGGAGGTTGTAAAGACCTTACTGAAAACCCAGGCAGTCATTGAAGTCTTGGATGCACGTTCTCCTCAGGCGAGTTCCAACCCACATTTCGCCGCTCTGTGCGCTGATCATCCTCGCATTCGTATACTCAATAAAGCTGACCTCGCTGAGCCTTTCGTAACAGAGCAGTGGGCAAAATTCTTTAACGCGCAGCCGAAATCAGTTTGTCTGGTCAACGGGCATGAATCGCTGCTCGATGCAGAGCAAATTATTCAAGCCGCGCGTAAGCTGTTCTTGGCTAACGACATCAAAATTGGCGAGCGGCAGCAGCTGCTAATCGGCGGCATTCCCAACGTGGGTAAATCAACACTGCTCAACATTTTCTGCGCCCGCAAACTCGCTAAAACCGGCAATGAACCTGCAGTCACCCAAATTCAGCAACGGGTAAGACTCGATGATCACTGGCATTTAATCGATACTCCAGGACTTATGTGGCCTAAATTAGAAGATCAAGTTGGCGCTTATCGATTAGCCGCAACTGGCACAATACGCAGCACCGCTGTCGAGGCCGAGGACATCGCTTGGTTTCTTGCACAGGAATTGTTACTGCATTATCGCGATCGACTTGTTGCCCGATTCGAGCTTCCACAAGACGCGAATGATGCAGAGTCTGTTATGGAAGCGGTAGCGAAAGCACGCGCTTGCATAAAAGCAGGACACCGTATTGACTGGCATAAAGCATCAGAAGCCCTGTTAAATGAATTCCGCTCGGGCAAGCTTGGTAGATTCAGTTTAGAGCGGCCTCCAACTTGAAGCATTTTACTTAAGGCAAGCGGAGCAAACCAGCGCCCAATTGCCACCGTACAACCAAAGAATAAGACGCTCAACCCACCACAGAATAATTACTGCGCACAGTGCGCGTTAAGACCAAAGCGAGACCTTATGAACAAGCCAACACAGCCGCCTCTCGATGGATCTACTGAAGTTACTCCAACCGGGGCGGCTCACTCAGCATTCGATTGGCTCCGCAGCGAGCGCATCGATTCGTTAAACCTGACCATGGAGCATTATGTGCATCGCGTCACCGGCGCGGCTCACTATCACCTCGCGAGCAGCAACGATGAAAACGTTTTTCTCGTTGGTTTTCGCACCGTTCCAAGCGATTCAAAGGGCGTTGCGCATATTCTCGAGCACACTGCACTGTGCGGGAGCGAGAAATACCCAGTTCGCGATCCGTTTTTTATGATGATACGACGCTCGCTCAACACGTTCATGAATGCGTTTACGAGCAGCGACTGGACCGCCTACCCTTTCGCCAGCAAGAACCGCAAGGATTTTAACAACCTCTTAGAGGTTTACTTAGATGCGGCCTTTTTTTCGCGCCTTGATGAATTAGATTTTGCCCAAGAGGGACATCGACTCGAATTTGCCAAGCTCGACGACCCGACAACCGACCTTCAATACAAAGGCGTGGTTTTTAATGAAATGAAGGGTGCGATGAGCTCAACCAATAGCGTTCTCTGGCAGACGCTAAGCAAGCACTTGTTTCCTACCACAACTTACCACTACAACAGTGGCGGAGAGCCGGAAGATATTCCTAGCCTCAGCTATGAAGAACTCACCGCGTTTTACCGGTCGCATTATCATCCAAGTAACGCTGTGTTCATGACATTCGGCAACATCTCAGCGCATGAGCACCAAGAGAGAATCGAGTCACTTGCCCTGCATCGTTTTGAGCTGCTTGATGAGAAAATTGAGATTTTGGACGAGGTACGTTATTCGGCGCCGATTCGAGTGGAAGAAACCTTTGCAGCCGAGCCACAAGAAGCGCCGCAAGGGCATGTTGTGTTGGGCTGGTTGCTCGGCAAAAGCAGCAATAGCGAAGAGCTTTTCAAAGCGGAATTGCTTACCGCTGTCTTGATGGACAACAGTGGAAGTCCCCTACTCGCTGCACTCGAGACGAGTGAATTGGGATCGTCTCCCTCGCCAATGTGTGGGCTTGAAGATTCGAATCGTGAAATGAGTTTTATGGCAGGCCTCGAAGGCTGCGAGCCGGAGGCCAGTAATGCCGTGGAGGCGTTGATTATTGGTACTCTCGAGAGAATCGTCGAAGAGGGAATAGACCAAGAGCATGTACTCGCTGCGCTGCATCAGCTTGAGCTTAGCCATCGTGAAATTGCCGGCGACAGCTACCCATACGGTTTACAACTTATTCTCGCAGGCCTTTCCAGTGCGATGCACCGCGGTGATCCGATCGAATTAATGGACATTGATCCGGTTCTTGAGACACTGCGCGAAGAGGTTATGTCCCCTGACTTTATCCCCAACTTAATCCAGACGCTGCTGTTGGATAATAAGCATCGCTTAACGCTAACCTTAACCCCTGATTTCGAGCTTGCCGAGCGAAAGGAAATCGCCGAGCGCGAAAAGCTCGCAGCGATAAAAGACGCGCTGTCACCAGAACAGATAGACGCCATCGTTGCCCGCAGCATCGCGCTGGAAGCACGCCAAAGTGCCGAAGACGATCCATCAATCTTACCTAAGGTGGGTAAAGAAGATGTGCCAGCGACGATATCGGAGCCGCAGCCAACTGTAAGGGTTCTCGCAACCGGTGACCCGTTGAGTTATTACGGACAAGGAACTAATGGCCTCGCTTATCAGCAGGTTGTTTATGCGCTGCCTTCGCTGCCGCAAGAATTACTCGAAATACTCCCGCTCTACACCAGTTGCGTAACCGAACTCGGTGTTGGCGCGCGCGACTATGCCCAGACCCAAGCCTGGCAGGCGCAAATCTGCGGAGGCATAAACTGTTTCAGCAGCATCAAAAGCCATCAAGACGATGAACAGCAGGTGCAAGGTACCCTAACGTTCTCCTCAAAATGCCTCCGCGCTAACAGTCAGGCCCTCAGCGAATTGCTAGCCGAAACTATAGAGGGCGTGCGTTTCGACGAAGAGCAAAGAATTGCCGAACTTATCGAACAGATCACCACCCGCAAGCTAAGCAGCATCACAGGTTCAGGGCATTCCCTCGCCATGAGCGCCGCGAGCAGTGGCTGGTCTCCAACGGCACAGATGAATCATCAATACGCAGGCCTCGCGGGTTTGATTCGATTGAAGAAGATACGCGAGTCCCTCAAAAACATCCAAGAACGCGCCGCTCTGTTACGACGCTTTAAGACGCTTCATGAGCTGGTGACTTCCGCGGATCGACAGTTTTTACTCATTGGCGAACCTGAGTGCGAAGAATTGCTGTCAGCGCCGGTAGCTCAGGCCTGGGCGACAAAAAGCAACGAGAACGCGCTCGATGATTTTACGCTAGAGCCCATTAGACAATCTGTTGCTCAGGCATGGACAACATCGACGCAAGTCAATTTCTGCGCCCAAGCGTACCCGACCGTGCCGGCGAATCATAAGGATCACCCGACGCTGCAGGTGCTTGCTGGATTCCTTCGCAATGGCTACCTACACAGCGCAATTCGCGAGAAAGGCGGCGCCTATGGCGGCGGTGCGAGCCAAGACGGCTCTTCTGCGTCGTTTAGATTTTACAGCTATCGTGACCCTAGGCTAGAAGAGACGCTTGCAGACTTTGCCAAATCCATCGATTGGTTGCTTAACACCGAACATGCCGACAATCAGCTCGAAGAGGCAGTGCTTGGCGTGATCGCCGCAATGGATAAACCTTCGTCGCCGGCGGGTGAGGCTAAAGCCGCTTTTTACAACAGAGTATTCGGCCGCAGCATCGATCAGCGCATGACATTCAGAGAGCGCGTGCTCGCCACCACATTTGATGAGCTCAGAGCAGTCGCCGAGCGCTATTTCGTGGGCGTCACTCCAAGCGTTGCGGTAATTACATCAGCTAATGCAGCACAAACGCTCAAAATAGAAGGGTTGGAAGTAATTAAAATCTAGTTATTTTAATTAGTTAAGCTATTTTTGAGAAACAGAAAATATTTATTGTCGTGTTGGGAACTCTCCTAGGAAGGCGGGGTCTTATTAAGTGTAGGTAGATAGTATTCAAAATTGTGAGTTTTGAGCCATTTATCTCTCCCTTGATAGATTGACCGCCGCTAAGGTGGTCCTTAAATAGGCCTTCATGCCTTAAGCCTGCGATCTTCGGATGGCGGGCTTTTTCTTTGTATAATGCCAGCCACCTTATCCACCTGATTAAGATCCTAGCAGCTTATGCAAAAACACCAAGATGCTCAGACCGAAGCCATTCGCGTCACCCTCATCGGTATGGTTTTAGACCTTGCGCTTGGCGTGGGCAAGATAATCGGCGGCATTTTTACCTCGTCATTCGCGCTTGTCGCCGACGGTGTGCACTCTTTAACTGATGCAGCGACGGACATCTTTGTTCTTATTATCGCCCGCACCGCCTATGCAGCGCCCGATAGAGGTCATCCTTACGGGCATGGCCGCTTCGAAGCTGTCGGCACTATCGTGATGGGTATTGTCTTCTTTTTTACGGCCGGAATACTTCTCTATGATGCGAGCGAACGATTCGCCACACTAGATGATCTCGCCATTCCGAGTGTTTTTGGCGCACTAATAGCAGCGGCCTCAATTGCTAGCAAAGAGTGGATCTATCGATTCACGTTAGCAGCAGCCAACCGTCTCAATTCGAGCCTTCTTCGCGCTAACGCTTGGCATAGCAGGAGTGATGCACTTTCATCTGTCGCTGTATTGATCGGTATCGTTGGGGCACAGTTCGGTATTGTCTGGCTCGATACTATGGCCGCCGTCATCGTTGCGCTTCTCATCGCCAAAATCGGCTGGGAACTATGCGCCGAAAGCATGCGTGAACTTGTCGACAGTGCATTACCCGATAAAAGACGCGGGGAGTTCGAAGCCTGTTTAGAGGAAACACCGGGGGTCAGGGGCATTACAGACCTCCGCTCTAGGCTTTCGGGCGGCAAAGCTATTGTCGAGGTTCACCTTGCTGTCGACCCACGGATCTCAGTCTCGGAGGGGCATCAGATAGGCGCAGCTGCGAGCAAAAGGCTGCGGCAAAAATTTACCGACATAAGTGAGGTAATACCGCATATCGACCCGCAGGGCAATCCAGATCACGACCAGCCTTTAGGTGGAGAGAATTCAGTGCCGTCGCGGGCAGAAGTAGCGGCGTTAATCAAAGCGCGATGGTTTGAGCTTACGGCGCGCAATTCTGATCTCGCGTTCGATTTGCACTATCTAGAGGACGGTATAGAGATAGACCTAATCGCTGACAGTTCGGCCGACACCGCATTCGCTCAGACGCTTGCCAAGCAGCTAGTCAGCGTTGAGCACATTATTGGCGTGCGCGTTCTTCAGCAAATTGCGTCACAGTCTCAATAGCGGCAGGCTAGCCCACCAAATCGATTATCCTTCTCGTGACTTACGAATCAGATCATACGCTGACTTAATATCTTGAGTCTTACGATTCGCGATGTCGATCATCTCTTCTGGCAAGCCTTTTGCGACCAGCTTGTCAGGGTGGTGTTGACTCATTTGTCGGCGATAGGCGCGCTTAACCTCCTCCATGCTTGCCGAAGATTCAATAGCCAGAAGCGCGTAGGCCGCTGACAATTTTGACCGACTTTCATCTGCACTTTCGAACCCAGCCTGTCCCGATACTCTCGCTAAAATGGCATCGAGTCGAGGCTTGCTGACACCGAGATTACTGGCGATAAGTTCAAGCGTTTTTCGTTCTTGCGCATGCAGGGTTCCGTCGGCCAGAGCTGTTGCTGCAACGATTTCGAGTAACATCTGCACAAGACTCGAGCGTCTGAACGATTCTCGTTTGAACTGTGTCAGAATTTCTTCGAGCGGGAAATCTTGACGCTTGCCTTCGTTAAAGAGCTTAACGGCGACTTCTCGCTGCTGCGCGTTTAGTCGCATCTGAGACATGACCCTTTCGGCCATTGCTATTTCATCATGCGTGACTTTTCCGTCCGACTTCGCCACATAGCCCATCAACGCAAAGGTCGTGGTAAAGAATGCCGACTGGACCCGCTCGGTCGCCCCTAAACCTAAACGAGAGCTCTGCGCGGTAAGGCCGCCATCAAAATAGTTGCCAAGACTCACACCCATGAGGGCGCCGAGTGGGCCGCCAAGCATAAACCCAAAAGTGCCACCAACAACTTTGCCCCACCAACTCATACATCATTTCCCAATTTGAGCGCTTTCGCGCAATAACCTGCAGGTAACTATTCTATCTATCAGGGCGCTGTCTTCGGTGCATCTGATGTCATTTCTAACGCGGCGAGCAGTGCGAGAAGTGCGGCTTCATCCGCTACTTCGACGCCCAGCTCAGTTGCCTTAGCGAGTTTACTGCCTGCACCGGGCCCCGCATAAACAATAGTAGTACTTTTAGACACACTGCCTGCAACTTTGGCCCCAAGCGCGATAAGACGGGCTTTCGCTTCGTTCCTCGAGAGCTTTTCTAAAGTGCCGGTAAGGACCACGGTTTGACCTGCTAACGGCTTACTCTCTGGGCTCGCCACTGTGATCGCAGGCCACGAGACGCCTCGCGCTGTGAGCCTTGAGAGAAGATCAATATTTGCGCGATTGGCAAAGAAACTGACTATATGCTCTGCAACGATGGGGCCTACATCGGGCACAGCGACCAGTGTCTCAACACTCGCCTCTTGCAACAGCATAAGATCGCCGAAATGGTTAGCCAGCTGCAGCGCTGTCGCCTCCCCCACTTCTCGAATGCCCAGCGCATAAAGCAACTTAGGCAGAGTCGTTCGACGTGACCGAGCTATTGAGGCTACTAATTTTTCGGCCGACTTCACTCCCATCCTATCCAAACTCATCAGTGTGCTTGCTTCGAGAACAAAGAGGTCAGATACGTCACGAACGAGTTCGGCATCCACTAACTGCTCGACAATACGCTCACCCATACCATCGATATCTAGCGCGTTGCGCGAAGCAAAATGACGAATCGATTCTTTGCGCTGTGCGCCACAAATCAGCCCGCCACTGCAACGAATAAGCACGTCGCCTTCTTTCTCAACAGCACAGCCACACACCGGACACTGGGTAGGTGCGATAATTGCTCTCGGTGCTGGGTTAACAGACCCAGCAAGCACCCTCACCACCTTAGGTATAACATCACCCGCTCTGCGAATAATAATTTCGTCACCGATTCTCACGCCAAGGCGTGTTACTTCATCCATATTGTGAAGCGTTGTATTACTCACGGTGACACCACCTACAAAAACAGGCTCGAGCCTTGCGACGGGTGTAATCGTGCCGGTGCGCCCAACCTGAAACTCGACGTCTAGAAGGCGCGTGCTCTTTTCCTCTGCTGGGAATTTGTAGGCCATAGCCCAGCGAGGTGTGCGTGCGTTGGAACCGATGCTTGCCTGTAGCTCCAGTGAATCAACCTTAATCACCGCACCATCTATTTCGTATTCCAGCGCGTTACGCATCTCTAGCAGTGCCTCGCAATAGGCAATGCAGCGCTCGATGCTCTCCGCGACCTCGCGCTGCGGATTAGTTGGCAATCCCCAACCCGCTAAGGCCTCAAAAATTCCGCCAAGACTGTCGGGGAGATCACCGCCTTCTTGCAGCCCTACGCTGTAGCAATACATTTGCAGAGGCACTTTGGCTGCGCGCCGAGAATCGAGCTGCCTGAGCGTTCCGGCGGCGGTGTTACGGGGATTAACAAACACCTTCGATTGATCTAGACGCGCTTGCTCATTGAGTTGGGCAAAACCACGTTTACCAAGAAAAATTTCACCTCTAACCTCAAGCACAGCCGGATAGCCCTCGCCGCTAAGTTGCAGAGGTATGGTGCGAATAGTCCGCACATTGTGAGTAATATCCTCGCCGACCGTCCCGTCGCCTCGGGTAGCCGCGCGGACCAATTGCCCCTTCTCGTAGAGTAAACTCACCGCAACACCATCGACCTTTGGCTCGCAGCTGTAGGGAATCTCGCTGCTTACTTCGATACGTTTGAGGAGCCTTGCCTCAAACGCACGAAGGTCTTCTTCGCCAAACACCTTATCTAGCGAAAGCATTGGAATTTCGTGCGCGACTTGAGTAAATCCCGGCAGCGGCTCGGCACCAATGCGATTCGACGGCGAGGAAGGAGAAAAGAGGTTATAGTCTTTTTCGAGCGACATTAACCGAGCCAACAAGGTATCATAATCGGCGTCGGTAATTTCTGGGCTATCGAGGGTGTGATAGAGACGATTGTGGCGCTCAAGCTGCACTCTAAGCGAAGCAACCTCTTCTAGGATTGCTGTGGAAGCACTCACCCTGCAGCGGCTCGCGAGCGCAAGCGCCGCAGTTCAAAGTCGCGTACACGCTGCCTATAGTGTTCTATTGTTTGACCGGTCATCATATTGCGCTGGTCGTCGCGCAATTCTCCGTCGATAGAGCGGACAAGATCTTGTGCTGTTTGCAGCATTTCTTCGAACGCCTCGAAATTGCTGATTGGTGAAGGCAGCGCAAGGAACAGCGTGACGCCCACGGTTGCGAAATTTTCCATATTATTCAGATCGAACGTACCCGGTTGCAACATATTGGCCACATTAAAGAGAATCGGGCCTCCTTCAGCGTCGTCTGTTCGCTTGCTAAAGATCTTCCTTTCCCCGTACTCCAGTTCAAGTCCCTGCATCAAGGACAGGAGGCGCTCACCCATGATTAACCGACCTTTCTTGGCCGTTATATTCAATACGAGAACCTCTGACACCTCACCTATGGCGGCGCCCTTCGGCTTCTCCTCAATTGCAGGTGCTGCCTGTTCTTTAACCTCATTTACTCTAGGTGATAGCGGCGCGGGGGACGCGTCGGCCGGCTCTAGAACTTCGGGCTCAGGCGCCGCTTCTTGAGCAAAGGTTTCGGGGAATAAGTCGGTAACCGCGGGGCTATCATTCTCCGGCATGATGTCGCTTGCCTCGCTAGGCGAAGCCTCAGCGCTCTGATCCTGTTCGTAATTTTCAAACAAGGCACTATGATCGTTTGTGGATTCCGCGATGGGGACAGCAGTGTTGGCCTCAGTATGCTCGCGAAGTGGCGTATCATCAGGTGCGTCAGGAACAGTCTTATCTGACTTTCGGCTGGCAACCAGCGCGCCAAGCGACCTGCTTGCAGCACCCAACGAGCCGAGGATAGAGCTACCCCGAGAGTCTTTTTTCGATGGCGTTCTAGGCGATTCTTTTCTGCCTCCGATACGGTCACCTGCGGACAGACTGATCGAAGAATACTCGTCGTCATCGTCATCAATGCCGTCGCCCAAAGAGATCGTATGAGTGGGAGCTGAGTCTGTAGCTATCCCTTCGGGAAATTCTTCAGGCAGTTCTTTAGGTGATTCTTCAGACAGTTCTTTAGGCAATTCTGCAGGCAGCTCTTCAGGCAATTCTTCGGAGAGGTCTTCGGTTAGCTCCGCAGGAGGCTTATCAGTCGCCCCTTTGTCCAATTCAGAGGCGCTTTCATCGACTGAACTCAGAAGTTTTACGCGCTCTGTTTCTGGGTTAATCGCAACTGCCGGCACATTCACCCAGGTCTCTTCTGTCTCTTTAGACCATTCAGACTCTCTGGACTCTTTAGACTCTTCCGCCCCCTCAAACTCTCCTGACGCCTCAGAGTTCCCTGGTTCTATTGCGTCTTCAAACGCTAGGGGCAGAACTTCTGGACTCGCGGGCACAGGTTTTGACGCGGGGATATTTGGCAGAGCGTCAGCCTTACTCTCTGTGTTCGCTGCATGAAGCTCATCGGGGGAGCGGCGAACAACGCGCGCGCCGCCGCTAGGAAGCTCCGCTAATTCGATTGCCTCGAGGTCGATGTCTTTAGGAATATTCTTGTCGATCGCAAGCCTGAGCTGGCTTTTTCTCGCTTTCAAAGCGACGAGAAGGCCTCTCACGACGACGCCAACAATAGTTAGGCCAAGGACTAGAATGACGAGTTCGCGTAAATCCATAAGATATTTTAGACAGGCTAATGAAAGAGTATTATCTAAAGAGTTATCAGCCAGGTGACAGCAGATCTTTAGCCAACTGCGGGCTTAAGTCGAAAATACTTTGCCCTCACCAGCTATACGCTCAGTTTGGCTGGTGAGGATGCGCTTAGGCAAGCCACCCTACATTGCAGCGAGTTCGGCTGCCTCTTCAATATCGACCGCCACAATACGTGACACGCCCGGCTCGTGCATGGTGACGCCCAACAGCTGGTTTGCCATTTCCATCGTTATTTTATTGTGTGTAATGAAGATAAATTGCACGGACTTCGACATCTCTTTGACCAAATTTGCGTAGCGGCCAACGTTGGCATCATCGAGCGGTGCGTCAACCTCATCGAGCATACAAAAAGGCGACGGGTTTAATTGGAATATAGAGAATACTAGCGCGATTGCCGTCATCGCTTTCTCACCGCCCGACAAAAGATGAATAGTGCTATTTCTCTTTCCAGGGGGCCTCGCCATAATTGCCACACCCGTATCGAGCAAATCTTCACCGGTCATATCAAGATAAGCGTGGCCACCACCGAACACTCTTGGGAATAATGCCTGAAGACCAGCGTTTACTTTGTCGAAGGTCTCTTTAAAACGCGCGCGCGTTTCTTGATCGATTTTCTTGATAGCGTTCTGCAACGTGGTCAGTGCGCGTTCGAGATCGTCATTCTGTTTATCTAAATAGACTTTTCGCTCAGACTGCTGCGCATATTCATCAATAGCCGCAAGGTTAATTGGCCCCAAGCGTTGAATGCGGTTAGCGAGTCGCTCCAACTCTGTGTCACATTGCGCTATATCCATCTCTTCAGGCAAGGCATTGAGCACAGCTTCTAGATTGAACTTGGCGTCAGTAAGCTGCTCGAGAACGGCCTCCTGCTTTACTGAAGCGCCTTCGCTTTTAAGCCGCGCCTGCATAAGCACTTCGCGAATTTGATTACTGCGCTCCTGAATACTATTGCGCTCGGCTTCAAGACCCCTTATGGCATGCTCGTTAGCGTCGACCTGAGCCTTCGCCTGTGCGAGTTCTTGCTCGACCTCTAAGCGCTTTTCGAGAAGCGACTCTAGCTCCAAGCGCATGTCAGCAACGGGCTCTTCGGAGGTCGCTATTTGCGCGGTTAAAGTTTCTATACGTTCTTGGCTACGCTTTACCTGCGACGACATTCGATCCATTGTTTCTCGAGTCGACTGCAACTGCGACTGCAACGTTTGTTGTCGCAGCGCGAGAGCATGAGCAGTGTCCTTATCATGCCGCGACTTTTCGCGAGACTCTTGCTGCGAGCGCATATGCTGCTCTCGCCTGTGCTCGAGTAGCTCGCGAGCCTCGATATTTTCTTCCATAGAATCGAGCGCCACCTGAAGTCGCTGCCGTGATTCCGCTATATTTTCTTGCTCAAGCTCTATCTGGCGCTTGAGTTCTTCGAGTTCGTGATGGATTCTCTGACGTCGAAGCCCTGCCTCCTCAACTTTTGCTTGTTGTGCGCTCAACTGTGATTTTAGGTTGCCGAACGCTTTGCTGTTATTAGCAATATCTAGCTGAAGTTGTTCACGGGCTTGTTCGGCTTCTGCAATGGCTTCTTTCAGTTCGGCCTGACGCTCGTTCAGTTTATTCGACAGCACAAGACGCGCATCAATCGATTCATTTAACTCTTCGATAAGCCCGCGCCTCTTCACTATCGAGCCTTCTTTGTCAGCGGTCTTTAATTGAATCCATGATCTACCGATCCACAACCCATCGAAAGTCACAATCGACTCATGCGAGGCCAAGGCTGGCCTCTGCGCCAGTGCTTCGGCAAGTGATTCGGCCGCGTAAATGCCCTGGAGCAAATCGCGAATACCGCTGTCGGCCTCGACGTAACCCGCTAGCGGCTTCAAGGTCAATTTTGTTTGCAGGTTATCTGTCGCTAAGGTACTTACATCAACAAGGGCGATACGCCCCTCTGGAAGCTCGGCGAGGAGTGACTCGATATCGTCCAGCCCCTCGACACAAATACTTTGTAGCGTTTCGCCCAAGACTGATTCGACGGCCTGTTCCCATCCTGATTGGATGCGGATGCTTTGAGCGAGTCGCTGCCTGTCTCCAAGACCATTATTTCGAAGCCAAGCGTTTACCTCTTCGTTGTCGAGACCTAAGGCAGCTTGTTGCAGCGCATCTAATGATGCAAGTTTACCCCGAGCCGTTTGCAATTCACTTCGTGCCGCGTCCAGCTGATCTGCGCACTCACCATATTCGGACCGACGCAGCGCAATTTCGCTGCCTGCGAGTTGGCTTTGCCCCTGCAGCGTCTCGATGGTTTCCTCTAAAAGCGCAAGCTCCTCTCTGGCCTCAATAACTGTGTCGTCTTCGTCTGATTGTAAAAGCTGCTCGCGCTCTTCCTCGAGCCGCCGGCTGCGTTCGAGCCCACGCTGTACAATGTTTTCGAGTTGCTGAATACGGGCTTGTTCTACCTCGGCGACTTGCCTCGGACGTTCCGCACCTTTGTTAAATTCATCCCACTCGGTTTGCCATTGCCGTAGGCCACTTTCAGCCTCTTCGAGAATGGCCGCCGATTCTGCTGCAAGTTCTAGTGCAGAATCGAGTTCGGGCATCACTTCCTCGAGCTCACTTTCGATCTCGACTATTCGAGCTAAGTCGGTATCGAGTTCATCTTTCGTTTGTTCATAGGCCTGCTGAGTTTCGTTAAGATCGAAACGCATTTGATCAGCGCGCTCAAGATGATGCTCGATCGACTGCTCGAGTCGTGCGATGTCGTTTCCTAAGCTATAAAATCGCGCCTGTACCTCGCCAAGCTTATCGCCAAGCTCAGTGCCATCGACTAAGCGTTGCTCGATCTTCGCATCCGCTTCGCGCTGGTCCGCAATAGTCGCCTCTAACCGTATTTCCTGATCGCCAATTGCTGCCTTATTCTGCCTAATATCGACGTCTAATGCCTGCCATTTTAATGCGTTCAAAAAAGCAGTCGTTTGCCTCTCTTGCGTCTTGTATTCACCGTATTTCTCAGCCGCAACTGATTGCCTGTGAAGGTGTGCGAGCTGCCTGCCCAACTCATCGCGGATATCTGACAACCGCTCAAGGTTCTCTCGCGTGCGCTTGATTCTGCTCTCGGTTTCTCTTCGGCGCTCTTTGTATTTTGATATTCCTGCCGCTTCCTCGATAAACACGCGTAATTCTTCGGGCTTAGACTCGATAAGCCGAGACACCATACCCTGTTCAATAATCGAATAACTTCGCGCGCCCAAGCCGGTACCCAGAAAAATGTCAGTGACATCTTTGCGGCGGCACTTGGTGCCATTAAGCGAATAGGTAGACTGCGCGTCGCGATCCACCTTGCGCTTTATCGAGACCTCATCAAAATTGGCGTATTCGCCTGTCAGTTTGTGATCATGATTATCGAACACCAACTCAACGCTTGCTTGACCCACCGGCTTACGTCCGCCGGACCCATTGAATATGACATCGGTCATATTCTCGCCACGCAGGTTTTTCGCAGAGCTCTCTCCCATTACCCAACGCACGGCATCGATTACATTCGATTTGCCGCAGCCATTAGGACCAACGACAGAGCATAGGTTCGAGGGGAAATCGATTGTTGTAGGATCAACGAAAGACTTGAATCCGGCTAACTTAATACATTTGAGGCGCATCGTTTTCTGATTCTGATAGTTATTATTGTCGTGATGTGAGTTACATAACGTACTGTAGAATAGCGCCCTGCTCGTTGCTACGCTCTACTTGAGCAGCGCTGGCTTAAGCGACATCGCCGCGCCCAAGTGACTAGGCATCTGCTGACTCGTAATATTTACGATTTTAAACGATAGATGACCGTAATAACACTACCAATAGTGGTTTATGGTAACGATCATTACCTCATATTGATCGCGAACCACTCAGCTGGCCTCAATCAATTCCATTGTCACTGTAAACCACCAGTAACCTTGCGCATAGAATTGCGACAGCTAGACTTAGTTTCAGTCTGTATCAGTTAGGTGCTCGATCTAAATTGGCTAGCGAACAAAGCGCACAAACCATTTAAGTAGTCGGCAAGCGCCTGCAAACCTATTAAAAGGGTTACTAATTAGATACCTAGACTCATTCTCTAAACCGTAAGAGAGAAAGAACTCACGTAACATAACAAGAGAAGCGGGGTCAGAGTCCGCTTGACACGCGGAGTTATAATACAGGTCATTCCACCACACAGAGGGCCTGAATATGCAGATCAAGCGGTTACTGGACAATCGAGAGGTGTTTGTTGGCGATAGATTGTTCGACGCTCAGGGGCGCCCCTATGCGTTTGTTGAGCATTCTGGTGGTGAGCTAGTGGTTACATCGGAAGACAGACGCCCTACCCGATTTAATCCCGATGAGCTGGGTTGTTATGTTATTCACGTGAACAGGACTGACCGAGGGCTGGCTATAGCTGAAGGCTCAAACTAACTGAAAAAATCAAACTTTTCGCTATTATTTATCGGAAATATTTCTCCCAGATTTTCAAGGCCAAGATATCTGCGAAGCGCATCGTGTACATGGCTAGTTAAAATTTTAGCTCCAAATCCAGATGGTTGAAGTGTTGCCGGATCGATACCAACTGCATTTTGCCCCTCATCAGAGCCTTGAACTACTCGATTTGAATAACTCACTCCGTTTTCCATGACCATATAACTACCAATCGGCCAATGATCCTTGCCTTGATGTTCATTATAATATGGCGTTCTTGAGAAATCGCTCCCTACGACGACGATCAACCGATCTGCTATACCCGCCTCCTCGGCTTTATCCCATAAGTAATTAAGCCCTTCAGTCAGTTCAATTAACGCGAGACTCTGATCCCTGTCATGATCCGCATGCGTATCAAACGCCCCAGCCCAGAGATTAGCACTAACACTCACTCCGGCTTTAAACGCAAGCACAGCGAAATCTGCTTGAGTACTGAGATAATTATTTTTGGGCGCAGGATCTAACCCAGTTCGCAGTGTATCTGCAAATTTGAGCAGCGGGGCAGTGTTTTCCATAGACGACATATAACTATCAATCAGCAGTCTATTTCCTGCCACTAATGTTTGATCCGTAAGCAATATTTTAGAATCATAAGTGTGAACTTGTTTTATGATTTCCCATAACTCAGGGTCGATCATGCTGTTACTATAAGATTGATTTGGCTTCAATAAATTCGAAAGTTGCCCCGCCGAATGATCAAGCATCGTATGCCTGATTAAACCCTCCGTCCTATCTAGCCCTCCAAAGCTTATAAATGACATGGGCTTTTCTGGCGCAAATGTGGCCGAATACAACGTTGGCAGAGTAGGAAACCCCGACGCCGTCCTTCCTGACCAGTTAGTTAATGTCCCGATATCATGCGCATTAGTCTGAGCATCAACGCCATTTATTACCAATGTTCTGTGCGCATGTTTAGTGAAAAATGTTTCATTTCTTGCAAAGGGAGCGTAAGAGATATTGCCTGCCTTTAAAGCAACTGCTTCTCGAGACCAGGTTGTGATTTCTTGTTCGCCAGCTTGATTCTCTTTAGGATCGCAAAAAGAAGAAACATCCCAGCCTCCTATAGCCTGAACTGTCACTAAAAATTTTCCAGTAAAAGCAGTTCCGCTAGAAGAAAATGCTGCAGGATTCGTCGAGCCGACTGTCGCAATAGATAGGAACTTGAGAAAATCTCTTCTGTTCTTCATTTAAACTTCCTAATGCAAGGCAAATAGACCCTAGAATATTTACTCTTGGACAAAGTCTAAGTGGCTCAGCATATAACTTATCACGGCTATCCACGCATACTTCGCGCCGATTCTGTCGAAAAACATAGACTTTTCGACTGGCCCGTATAATTCCCAATCGATGACATTGTCTCGTTGTGGCGCTGTGGGATCAATTTGTTTTAAAAAAAGAGCCGTGTCTATATTACGAATATTATCAACTATTTTTTGATTTGGACCGTTGTCTTTAAACTCATAAATATCGAAATCGAAGCCGCCATTTTTATTCTGCAAATCGCGAATGATGTTTCCATCCCAACCACTTTGACAGCGTGTGAAATAATAAGAAGTATT
>TARA_B110000503_G_scaffold54888_1_pt1 | contig 18742 bp, 18 predicted proteins | sample TARA_B110000503 | Tara Oceans TARA_B110000503 (sample SAMEA4397472) | marine metagenome | biome: Polar Biome; feature: [SRF] surface water layer (ENVO:00010504); material: water (ENVO:00002006), including particulate matter (ENVO:01000060) such as... | depth 5 m | reverse complement strand
CCTTTTACTTTTCTCCACAAGACAGGAGAAAGCTCATAGCCAACGAGGCGATCCAAAACACGGCGCGCTTGTTGGGCATTTACCAAATTATAATCTATTTGACGTGGATTTTCAATGGCTTTTAAAATAGCCGTTTTTGTTATTTCGTGAAATACAATACGCTTTGTTTTCTCAGCTTTTAGGTCTAACTCCTCTGCAAGATGCCAAGCAATGGCTTCACCTTCTCGATCCTCATCACTCGCTAACCATACCATATCGGCTTTTTTAGCAAGAGACTTTAATTCCTTAACAAGGGTCTTTTTATCGCTAGATACAATATATTTTGGCGTAAAATCTCCTTCAACATCCACTCCTAACTCCTTGGAAGGAAGATCAGCAATATGACCAAAGCTTGAGGAAACCTTAAAATCTTTACCTAGAAATTTTTCTATGGTTTTTGCTTTTGCAGGGGACTCAACAATTACTAAATTCTTAGCCATACTATTTTTTGTTTGGGTCACAAAAGTATCTAAATTTTTTAATACCATGTTGCAACACCTAAAGTTTATACTTCCGTTAACACCTTTGCATACTTTATTCTCTCTCCGTTTGTGTCTATATTTTTGCCTAAAAGATGTTTTATTAGTGCGATATAAAGTTTGTCAAACCTTAGGCGCTGCCTATTTAATTTCATGCGTTTTAAAACAAAAATTAAGCCCTGGATTAGTGATTTCATAGGTGTTAAAACTAAAATTAATTGTATTATTGTGCCTAGTTTAAATTAACATTACAGGGCATGGATGAATTAGTTAATCAATTAGGATTAAATCTTGAAGAATCATTTTCAATAACAAACTACGTTATTAATATTCTTATTTGTAGTCTCTTGCTTTTTCTGTTATCCTTTGTATATAAAAAATTTGGAAAATCAATTTCTAACAGATCTCAATTAGCCAAAGTGCTTATTATAGTTGGGCTAACAACGTTTATAATAATTTCGATTGTTAAATCTTCCCTGGCACTATCATTGGGCTTGGTGGGAGCATTATCGATTGTGCGTTTCAGAACCGCCATTAAGGAACCGGAAGAGTTAGGTTATTTCTTTATGTCTATTGCCTTAGGATTAGGAATGGGTGCAAATCAACTAATGCCTACACTCATTGGATTTGTAATTTTATGTGTTATTATAATGGTCTTGAGCAAACTCAACAAAAAAAGCTCCTTCACCCAGAACTTGCTTCTTTCTTTCCCTTTGAAAGGTGAGGAAAAAGCAACCATAACACAAACCGTTAGTGATATAGTTATGGATTACGCCAATCAGGTAAGTGTAAAAAGAGTGCAATTTTCAGAGGAAAATATTTCGATGAATTTCCTAATTAATATTTCTTCTATTAGTCAGTTAAGTAACCTGAATGAAAAGTTACTGGAACTCAACGACAATATTACTATCACCTTTGTAGATACTGAGGCCTAAAGGTTTATCCTTATGCCTTTGAACCACGAGAGCATCATTACTTATGAGAATCGCAAAAAAAAGTAAAAAAAAGAAGAGTGTTATTTATTTAATTCTCGCTCTGCTAGTTATTTTAACGCTGCTTTTTACAAAATACAGTTTAAACGAAAGTCATCCAATAGGGCCTATCGACACTACTTTAGACCTGGAGAACACCACAGAAATTCTCAGCCTTAACGGTTACCGTGATCTTGTAGAAAAAGACGAACATCAAATATACAAGGATGGTTCACTTTCCATTTACCTAGTCAAAGAATATGGGACACCTTACATTATCTATGTCTACAAAGGAACACTAACACAACGAGAAAGAGATGATAGGTTCTTCCTGCATGTGTACCTAAAAGATTCACTCAAATTCGTGGACCGTAATTTGGATCCGTTTTTAAATTTAGATTTTCAGGCCAATGGTAATTTTACAATGCAAGATAATGGTGGTGTGGAAAACTATATTTTTAAAAAACAACTGATCCATGACAACTACATAGGTAGAATAGTGCAATTTGAAGATATCGACTCTATAAATACTGGAAGATTCTTGCCAAAAATAGGAAGGTCCAAAGGGATAGAGGGACTGAAACCTAATTTAAATGCGTCAGTTGAAATATCGAGCGATTTAGATCATATTAAGCTTTTCATTTCCGATAAGAATTTTAAGAAGATCCAACAAAAAAGAGACGACGCTATCGTTAATAGAGTGTTGTTAACAAGTGAAGAGGATCTTGTTAAGGCGAAAGTTACTATAAACGGTCAAAAACAACTGAAGGCAAGCGTGAGGCTTAAGGGAGATTGGACCGATCATTTGAAAGACGAAAAAAAATGGTCCTACCGAGTCATAATGAAGGGTGGCAAAACCTTGCTTGGAATGAGAAAATTCTCGATACAAGATCCCAAAACGCGTAACTATGCCTGGGAGTGGTTATTTAATAAGGTCGTTAAGGAACATGATCTGATAGGGCTGCGTTACGATTTTGTAAAGACCTCTGTTTTCGTTAATAATGATGAGGATGTAAGACGTATGTCATTGGGTATTATGGCACTTGAAGAATCATTTGACAAAATACTTATTGAAAATAATAAGAAACGAGAGGGTATTATTTTGGCCTTTGACGAATCTTTACTCTGGAATGATAGAGCGAATCAATATCAGCTAAGACTGCCTAATGGGAATTCATCTAAAGTATTTCATTCTGCAAAAGTCGCTCCTATAAAAGTGTATAATGAGAATAAGGTGCTTTCAGACCCCAAACTAAAGAAGCAGTTTACTATTGCGAAAGACCTTTTTGAAGGCCTTAGGGAAGGTCGAATTAAAATTTCAGAAGCCTTTGACCTTGACAAACTCACAACTTTTGTTGCTCTAAGCAATTTATTTGGAGGGAAACACGGATTGTATTACCATAACTTAAGGATCTATTACAACCCCATAACAAGCAAGCTAGAGCCTATTTCGTTCGATTCTAATTCCGGGCAAAAACTTTCTGGTTTGGTTGCCTATCCTTTTGCTGAAAATGATCCTATCTACTCAAAGAAGTTAGTGGAAAAACTGAGGCTGGTAAGCAGCTCTGAATTCATTAAAGATATGATGAATCGTCATGACAAGGAGCTGAATAAAATTATCAATAACTTAAATTTGGAATTTAATATTAGTTTAGATGCCTCCATCATAGAACATAATAGTAATATGATAAAAAAAAACATTCATCCAGCTGACGCGATTATCTCAAGTCTGAGCGAGTATGATGATCAATCAATAACAATGGTGGTCACCAATGTGTCAGCACTTCCTGTTGAAATTTTAAACCTTGAGCACAAGGATGGAAAAAAACTGAATAAAAAGTCTTCTCCAACTATCGTAAAGCCGAATGAAAAGAAGGAAATCACTTTTTCTCTAAAAGCCTCGTTTGTAAATGCCTTTGTTTCAAAAAAAAACAAAAAGACTACATTTCGATATCCCCAAGATGTGGCTAAGTTGCGTCTAACGCATACTATTTTAGGCCTAGATTATATTCGCAAAAATGCTGTGCTACCCTATGGTCAGAATAAAGATCTAAAAGAAAACATAGAGATGTACACATCTTCGTTTCGCACTTCATATCAAGAATTTGATTTTGTTGAGGTGAATTCAAGAACGAACGAAATAACCATTAAAACGGGTAATCATGAACTTTCACAAAATCTAATTATTCCTTCAAATTTTAAAGTAATCATTGAAAAAGGCTGTCATTTGGACTTTAAAAACAGTGCTTATTTACTGTCGTATTCACACATCATTTGTCAGGGAACACTGAACAACCCTATTAGGTTCTATTCTTCCGATAGTACAGGCGCAGGCATCTTTATCACCAATGCAAAGGAGACGTCAATTGTTGATTATTGCACATTTAGCAATCTTTCAAACCCCATGAATGATATGTGGGAACTATCTGGTGCTGTTAATTTTCATGAATCGAATGTTGTAATTACAAATTCTGTGTTCGAGCAAAACCGTTGTGAGGATGCACTGAACATTATCAGGTCCCAATTTTCAATGAGTACGACCCAATTTAAAAACATAAAATCTGATGCCTTTGACGGGGACTTTGTAGACGGTGCATTAACCGATTGCACGTTTATAAATACTGGGAATGATGCAATTGACGTTTCAGGTTCAACTTTATATCTTGAAAGAATAGAAATCAAGAATCCTTCCGATAAAGCCATTAGTGCGGGAGAGGCAAGTACCATTAACGGTAAGGGAATTCAGGTCCATGGTGGTGAAATTGGTATTGTAAGCAAAGATCTCTCAACCGTATCTCTTTCCGAAGTGACCATACAAGAAACCCGTTTAGGGATATCTGCTTTTCAGAAAAAGAGCGAATATGGCTTCGCCAGCATCAATATATCCAATTTACTGTTTGTAAACAATGAAGTTGATTACCTCATAGAAACGGGTTCGAAACTATGGATCGATAGTGTAGAAATTCCCACTGTTTCTAACAATGTAATTGATAAAATGTACGGAAATGAATTTGGAAAAAGTAGTAGATAAAAACATAGCAGAACCTGTATTTCAAAACCTCAGGTTTGAACGCAAATTTGTGTACACGGCATCGCAGGTTGATGATATTATTGAAAATACCGTACTATCAAATAGCTTTGGATTTAGCGAGATATATGAACGAAGGTCTGTAAATAACATCTACTTAGATGACCAAAGTTTTAGCTTTTATACTCAAAATGTTTCGGGCGACCATATTAGAGAAAAGTATCGATTTCGATGGTACGGAGACGATTTTTCAGAAATAAACAACCCCACTCTGGAAATTAAAAAAAAATTTGGTGATGTTGGTGATAAGGTTTCTCTTAATCTTAATAATTTTAATCTGAACATTGAAAAATGTGCCGTAGATAAGGTTTATGAAACGCTTGTAAAGGAGATAGCCACAATGGATGCTCCCCAATTTTTTAATAAACTTCAAATATTAACCCCTACCTTGTATAACTCTTATGAAAGACGGTACTTTCTTTCCGACTGTGGCAAATTTAGAATTACGATCGATTATAATATGCTCTTTTATAACCCTCAATTCAAAAATTATAAAACGTCTGAAATGGGACTTACTGATATTGTTTTAGAATTAAAATACAAACGAGAATACGACGATGAAAGTAGGCAATTGTCACAAGAGATTGACTGCAGGTTATCCAAAAATTCAAAATATGTACGCGGAATTGAGAATATTAATAGTTAGTTTATTCATTTTAGGTTGTAGCGGTAAAACTAGCAACAGTGAAGACTCTGTGAATGAAAACCCTGCTGCCATTGTAAGTGAAAATTACATCTATTTATCGCACACAAGATTAGATACTAATGACGGCGTGTATTCAAAAATATACGACATTAATTTTGACGATTTTGACATGACTTTGTTAGGGGGCGACCTTGCTGAGGAGTCATTTGAAAATAATGATATCACTGCCCATTTAAATGCTGTTTTCGATCTTACTAATAAAAATACGCTTTGGAGTATTGGCAATCATGATAGGACTACGGACCAAAGATTTCGAGAAGTAACCAATAAAAACAAGTACCATTTTCGTAAAAAGAACGACATTGCCTTTATCACATTAGATTCACAAGACAGCTTAAGCTCCATTGTAGGAGCTCAAAAAGAGTTCTTGTTTGGAGTGCTGGATACCGTTTCGTCTAAAAGTATTGTGGTACTTAGTCATAAATTAATTTTTATGAATGAGCATCCGTTTATGGATCCATTGATAAATACTGTTTGTAATGGCAAAAAAGGAGATTGTTATTATTGTCACAATGATAATAATTTCCAAAGTGAAATCTATCCCAAATTTCTTGATGCAAAAAATAGAGGGATCGACATCTACTTTATTGGAGGCGACCTGGGATATAAAACGTCCACATTTGAATACATAGACACAAATGACATCACCTTTTTAGGCAATGGAATATGGTATCTTAATGAAGACAACCAAGTCTTATTATTGAACAACACCAATGGCCTACTAACGTATAATTTTGCGCCCATTGACACCTTAATAAATTGATAAATTAAATCCACCAACAAGTCCATTTCCTTTCGCTCTTGCTGTAAACTAAGTACAACTTCTCTAAATTCAGCGAAGCCTCCCCATCGAACCCCATCATATCTTTGTGCACATAATACAGGATGTATATGCAAAAGATGCTGTGAAAAAGAAATCTGCCACTTTGTCACAAACACTAATTTAATTGTACCTTTGTATACTAATTGATTGCTTGTTTGCTGCAGCTCAAGCGGAATGAATATATGGAAGATAAGATTATTGACGAATCAAAACAAGGCGCCTCACTAACAATTGAGGCCAAGCCCAATAACAGCCGTAAACTTTATATAGAAAGTTACGGATGCCAAATGAACTTTAGTGATAGTGAAATTGTAGCTTCTATTCTCGCAGATCAAGGCTATAATACCACTCAAAAGCTCGAAGATGCCGATCTGGTTTTAGTGAATACCTGCTCGATAAGAGATAAGGCCGAACAAACAGTGCGGAAGCGTCTGGAAAAATACAATGCCGTAAAGCGAATCAATCCTAAAATGAAGGTTGGGGTGCTTGGTTGTATGGCAGAGCGCCTAAAGGAAAAGTTCCTTGATGAAGAAAAAATTGTCGACATGGTCGTTGGGCCAGATGCCTATAAAGACATTCCAAATCTCCTCAAAGAAGTTGAAGATGGTCGAGATGCTGTGAATGTGCTTTTATCGAAAGATGAAACCTATGGCGATGTTTCTCCGGTGCGATTAAACACAAACGGGATCAACGCTTTGGTTAGTATCACAAGAGGATGCGACAATATGTGTACTTTTTGTGTAGTACCTTTTACTCGGGGGAGAGAACGCAGTAGAGATCCAAAAAGTATTTTAGAGGAAGTACACGATTTAGCCTCCAAAGGGTATAAAGAAATTACGTTGCTAGGACAGAACGTTGACAGCTATTTATGGTATGGCGGTGGTTTAAAAAAAGAGTTTAAAAATGCTTCGGAAATGGAAAAGGCCACAGCGACTTCTTTTTCGAATCTACTGGCGATGGTCGCTGAAGCACAGCCAAAAATGCGTATTCGGTTTTCCACTTCAAATCCACAGGATATGACTGAGGATGTTTTACACACAATGGCCAAATATCCAAATATCTGTGACTATATTCACTTGCCCTTTCAAAGCGGAAGCACGAGAATATTAAAAGAAATGAATCGACAGCATACGCGAGAAGAGTATATGCAACTCATAGATAAAATTCTTGAAATTATTCCAGGATGTGGCATTTCACAGGATATAATTACCGGCTTTCCCACTGAAACTGAGGAAGACCACCAAGACACTTTGAGTCTAATGGAATATGTCCAATTTTATTTTGGGTATATGTTCAAATATTCGGAACGTCCTGGTACGATGGCGGCTCGTAAATTAGAAGATGATATTTCCGAGGAAACAAAAAAGCGACGTCTCACTGAAATCGTTGACGCGCAGCGAAGCCATAGCGCCAACAGAACAAAACAGTGTCTGGGAAAAATTATGGAAGTGCTCATCGAAAGAGAATCTAAAAAAAGTGATGGTGATTGGAGTGGCAGAAATCAACAAAGTCTTGTGGTCGTTTTCCCGAAGGAAAATTATCAGCCCGGAGATTTCGTTATGGTGAAAATAACAGATTGCACGAGCGCGACCTTAATCGGCGAAGCTGTTGGTTACAGCAAAAATCAATAAATAATGTATTAAATAGATCCCCGCTTTTGTTGGGATAAGATTATGGAAAACATTCAACCAGTAAAGCAACGATTTGGAATCATAGGAAATGATGCCAAGCTAAACCGTGCTATAGAAAAAGCAATGCAAGTTGCCCCTACCGATATATCTGTTTTAGTAACAGGGGAAAGTGGCGTTGGTAAGGAGAGTATTCCAAAAATCATACATTCTTTATCGCACAGGAAGCACGCCAAATACATTGCAGTAAATTGTGGTGCAATACCAGAAGGAACTATAGACAGCGAGCTTTTCGGACACGAAAAAGGCGCCTTTACTGGAGCCTCCTCGACACGAAGTGGGTATTTTGAAGTTGCAGATGGAGGAACAATTTTTCTTGATGAAGTTGGTGAGTTACCATTACCCACTCAGGTGCGATTGCTTAGGGTGCTGGAGAATGGCGAGTTTTTAAAAGTCGGATCCTCACAAATTCAAAAGACGGATGTTCGTATCGTAGCGGCTACAAATACAAAAATGGTAAAGGCTATCAATAATGGGAAGTTTAGAGAGGATCTTTACTACCGATTAAGCACTGTAGAAATAAACTTACCTCCATTGCGGGAGCGAAGTGAAGACATCCATTTGTTATTTCGGAAATTCGCTTCAGACTTTGCGCAAAAATATAAAATGCCAACCATTCGATTAAGCCCTGAAGCCACTGATATTCTTCTTAAATACCGCTGGAGTGGCAATATTCGGCAACTTCGCAATGTTGCCGAGCAGATTTCAGTATTAGAACAAAATCGAGACATTAGCTATGCAACTTTAAAAAATTATCTGCCCGATATGGGAAGCAACCTTCCGGCAGTTATTGGCGGTAAGAAATCGGACGGAGATTTCAGCAGTGAACGGGAAATTCTATACAAGGTATTGTTTGATATGAAACGCGATGTCAATGACCTTAAAAAACTTACATTAGAGTTAATGAAAAGTGGCAATGCCGCCAAGGTTAAAGAAGAAAATTCGTCTTTAATTAATAAAATATATTCGGAAGGAGATGAACGCGAAGAAGCATTAGCACCAATAGATGAAACAGATGGCTCATTGGGCAATCAGAATGATTTTGAAGTTCTAAATATCGCAGAAAAGGCATCTGAACCACAAAAAGACAAATACGTTTTTGCCGAAGAAATTAAAGAAGAAGAAAATTTATCACTGCAGCAAAAAGAATTGGAACTCATTAAAAAATCTTTAGAAAAATATCAAGGAAAGCGTAAAGATGCTGCAGATGAATTAGGCATTTCGGAAAGAACACTGTATCGAAAAATTAAGCAATATAATTTGTAACTTGGGAAGAATTTCTTTCTTTAATAGGGTATGAAAAAAATAAAAAAAGCATTTCTTCTAATAGCTATATCCAGTATTATGATTGGATGCGGAGTCTACTCGTTTACAGGTGCGGATATTGATTATTCGACTACCAAGACGTTTCAGGTAAGTTATTTTCAAAACAACGCGCCCATTATTCAACCGGGGATTGATCGCTCTTTTACGCAATCGCTACAAAACATTTTGTTAAATCAAACTAGCCTCGATTTAGTAACCAATAGCGGTGATTTGATTTTCGAAGGAGAAATCGTAGAATACTATATAGCTCCTATTACGGCAACGTCTCAGAGTACAGCGGCACAAAATAGATTGACAATAGGAGTAAATGTGCGCTTTATAAATACTAGCGACCAAACAAAAGATTTTGAGCAGCGATTTTCTTTTTATTATGACTACCCTGGTAGCTCACAACTAATTGGTGCAACCTTAGACGACGCTATTAGCGTTATCTTTGAGCGCATCACACAAGATGTTTTTAACAAATCCTTAGCTAATTGGTAATATTTTGAATATTGAAATTTATACAAATCTATTGGCACATCCTCAAAAAATCGGAAAGGATGAAATGTCTTTGCTGTCTGCAGTGATTGAAACATACCCCTATTTTCAATGCGCTAGAGCCCTGCAATTGAAGGCGCTAAACAATAATAATAGTTTCTTATATAACGATTCACTCAAAGTAACAGCGGCCTATACTACCGATCGGGATATTTTATTTGACTATATAACCTCCGATAGTTTTACTCAAAACAAAATCTCCAAGGAAATACTTAGTCACGACCCATCTATAAATGAAATTGAAACTGTTTCTGACGATATTTCAGAAGCTGTAAGTATGGAGATTGATACACAAATTAAAGAAGAGCTAAAAAAAGCAGAGGCTGTTTTAGACCCAGATTTATTTGAAAGAAAAGTGACGTCTGTTACCGAAATAGTTGCCAATATTGACGAACAAGAAAAAACAGCGTCGCCAAAAGAAATAACCTTGGGTGTTCATAAACCCCTAGAATTCACAAAAAAAGATACCCATTCCTTTAGCGAGTGGCTGCAATTGACAAAAGCCCAACCCATCGATAGGGCTAATCCTTTAAAAACAGAGACTTCTGAGGCTTCTAAAGAGCGAGAACGCAAAAATAAATTAATAGAAAAGTTTATTCAGGACAAACCAAAATTACCAGTCAAAGCACCGTCATTAAAGAAAAAAGACTACAGCCCAAAATCCGAATATATCGCAAGCCCCTATTCGCAGACACCTGAGGCATTAATGACTGAAACACTAGCCAAAGTGTACTTGCAGCAAAAAAATTATTCGAAAGCAATAAAAGCATATAAAATTTTAATTTTGAAATATCCCGAAAAAAGTGGTTTCTTTGCAGACCAAATTAGGGGAATTGAAAAACTGATAAACACAGAAGAGTAATGAGCACATTTACAATATTTTTAATTTTAATCATGATCGTAGCATTTTTACTGATCGTAGTTATTATGGTACAAAACCCAAAAGGCGGAGGTCTTTCCTCATCTTTTGGAGGTGGAGGAACCCAACAAATGGGAGGAGTACAAAAAACAACAGATTTTCTTGACAAGAGTACTTGGACGTTAGGAGGTATTATGATAGCATTAATCTTGCTGTCCAGCATCCCATTAATGGGAAGTGATGCCAATCAATCAAAAGCATTCGACGAAAGCGCAATACAAAATGTGTTACCAACATCTACGGATGCACCTGTGCAAACAGGCGGTGATATGGAAAATAATGGAGGTGGTCAATAATCACATCCTCAAATAGAACTTTTTAAAATGCCAGCTTGTCACGAGCTGGCATTTTTTTATTCATAATTGTCAGTTGTTAACCGATGGCATAATTTCTGACGTAGTAAAAGTGAAAACATTTAAAATAAAGTTGAACCACTAAATTATATATTGAAAATGGCATTAAAAATTCAACCACTTTCTGACAGAGTTCTTGTAGAGCCTCAAGAAGCCGAAACCAAGACCGCTTCTGGATTATATATTCCAGATTCTGCAAAAGAAAAACCTCAGCAAGGAAAAGTAGTTGCTGTTGGTAAAGGAAAAGAAGATTATAAGATGACTGTGAAGGTCGGAGATATTGTATTGTACGGAAAGTACTCCGGAAGTGAATTAAAACTTGATGGAAAAGATTACCTCATAATGCGTGAGGAAGATATATTAGCAATTATTTAATTGCTGTAGATTATAAACAGTATGTTTTTATTTACAATCTATTTATTAAACTAAATTAAATCGGCTTAAAGCACAGCGTATATAAGCCTAAAAGAGACTAAATTATGGCAAAAGATATAAAATTTGATATTGAAGCGCGCGACGGAATCAAGCGTGGTGTGGATGCATTAGCAAATGCAGTAAAAGTAACCTTAGGCCCAAAAGGACGTAACGTAATTATTTCTAAGTCATTTGGAGCGCCACAGGTTACCAAAGACGGCGTTACTGTAGCAAAAGAAATTGAGCTCGAAGATGCATTGGAAAACATGGGTGCTCAAATGGTAAAGGAAGTTGCATCTAGAACAAACGACCTAGCCGGAGACGGAACAACTACTGCGACTGTATTGGCGCAAGCAATTGTAAAAGAAGGGTTGAGAAATGTTGCCGCTGGAGCAAATCCGATGGATCTTAAGAGAGGGATAGATAAGGCTGTAGAAGCTATTGTGAAAGATCTAGAAAAACAAGCTACTCAGGTTGGAAATTCTTCTGAAATGATTCAGCAAGTAGCTGCAATTTCCTCAAACAATGATCACCAAATTGGTGATTTAATTGCTAAGGCATTTGGAAAAGTAGGGAAAGAAGGCGTAATTACCGTAGAAGAAGCAAAAGGAACAGATACCTATGTAGATGTTGTTGAAGGTATGCAGTTTGATAGAGGGTTTTTATCTCCCTATTTTGTGACCGACAGTGAGAAGATGCAAACCCTACTGGAAAATCCAATGATTCTTCTGTACGATAAGAAAATTTCTTCAATGAAGGATTTACTTCCTGTACTTGAACCTTTAGTGCAACAAGGAAAATCACTGTTGATTATTGCAGAAGATGTAGATGGTGAAGCCTTAGCTACCTTGGTAGTAAATAAATTGAGAGGATCTTTAAAAATAGCTGCTGTTAAGGCGCCTGGTTTTGGTGACAGACGTAAGGCAATGCTAGAAGATATTGCTATATTAACTGGAGGAACGGTTATTTCTGAAGAGCGCGGATTTACACTAGAAAATGCAGCTATTGAAATGTTGGGTACTGCTGAAACAGTTACTATTAACAAAGACAATACGACTATTGTAAATGGTGCAGGAAACAAGAAAGACATTAAGGCGAGAGTCAATCAGATTAAATCTCAAATCGAATCTTCGACGAGTGATTACGACAAGGAAAAGCTACAGGAGCGTTTGGCTAAACTAGCCGGAGGGGTTGCCGTATTATATGTAGGAGCTGCTTCAGAAGTTGAGATGAAAGAAAAGAAAGACCGCGTTGATGATGCACTTCACGCTACCAGGGCTGCTGTTGAAGAAGGTATTGTTGCAGGTGGTGGAGTTGCACTCGTACGTGCAATAGATGTACTAGCTAAAATAACGACCAGCACGCTAGATGAAACTACTGGTGTTCAAATTGTAGCACGTGCTATCGAAAGTCCTTTGCGAACTATCGTTGAAAACGCAGGTGGCGAAGGCTCTGTTGTTATAAATAAAGTATTGGAAGGAAAGAAAAACTTCGGATATGATGCAAAAAGCGACAGTTATGTCGATATGATTAAGGCAGGTATCATTGACCCTAAGAAAGTGACCCGTGTAGCATTGGAAAATGCGGCATCCGTTGCAGGAATGATCCTTACTACCGAGTGCGCTTTGGTTGATATTAAAGAAGATGCTCCATCGATGCCTCCAATGGGTGGTGGTGGTATGCCGGGAATGATGTAAACAATAAAGCTTAGAGTATATTTTAACAACCCTATCAGAGTTCACAACATTGATAGGGTTGTTTTATTTTTCGTAAACACCTATTTAAATCATGGTCTGGTCTCAATAATATCGTAGTGATACGCTGCCCTAAGTTGTTTGTTCTGAAACAAACTATCTACAAAGTAACTCTTCCTAACCTTATTAAACAGTATCCCTTTATACGTTTGGAATTCCAAATTCTCGATAAAACTAATACGGTTATTGTGTTTAACTGAAGCTGCTAACAGACGATAATTCTCATCAAAATAATAACGCCAAGAATCGGAAGAAGGAGTGTCGTTTTCATACCTGACCGCGACAATTGAAGTCTCAATTGAATCTCCTATCATATATTTTCCATTATAACTTAATTGCCCTTTGTTGTCTTGTAACTTGAACGGTTGAAAAAACACATACTCGGCAGACAAAGCCAATTTCAGCGTACTTTCAATAGCTTCTTGGTCTGCTATATTCGCATTATTAACTCGCTTAGAAACAGTGTTTCGATTATAGGTAATTTGATGTTGGTCATTACCATCCATCCAATGGCTTTCATATAAATAATTTGGTGTCAAGGTGAAAGACTGTTCTTGCACTGTTTCAGATTCTAACGAACCATCTTCTCTATAAAGTCTTGTTGTTTTAGCAAAAGAAATAGCTTCTAATTCTTGAAAAGTTCGGTCGCCACCATGCGCTTCAATACTCTTATTGACAATGTCTACAGCTGTTTCCGAAGTGATTTCTGAACAACTAATAAAACTAAAAGCACAGAACAATAGACCTACTCGCAGCATCTTATGGTTTATTCTTTATTAAAAATCCTAAACAATGAAATAGAAACTAACGTTAGGACTACAGGCCAAATAACGAACAAATCGGTGCGCATCACATCCTCCCCATCGTTTGGTCGAAACGACAACCACTGTTGCATATAATACTCCCAGACTATTGCCCCTATAATTACTGCGACGGTTATTATGTACAAAAGTATTTTTGGCTTTAAAATCATGTGATAAAAATACAAAAACCATCACGATTGAATTCGGGATGGTTTATAAAAGTTTAAATATTAAAATAATTAATTCTTGTGATCCTTCATAACTTCATCATCTCGATATAAGCAACATGGATGTACGCTATTATAGGCTTCATCGGAAGCTTTAATCGTTTTAGTATCATGCCCCACCGCCGCAATATTTTTGCTAATGGTTGCTAGATCTGTCTTTCTGCCATCATACATGACATTCAACACGTGGGTTTTCACATTCCAAACAGCAGATTTAACGCCTTTGGTTTTTATGGAAGCCTTTTCAATTCTTTCTTTACACATCATGCAAACACCGTCCACATCTAATATCGCGGTTGCATTTTTATTTTGCGCAAAACTTGTTATTCCAATAAAAATTAAAATTGTACTTACTAGTAGCTTTTTCATATCATTAATTTATTTTAAATCTTAATCCGCTATAAAAACTTCTCCCAAAAATGGGACCATACACAAAGGTACTATCAAAATTTGGCCCAAATGGGTTTTCACTTGATAAAATGGGATTGTCTTGCCGCACATTTGTTATGTTTTCACTACCTAAATATACTTCAAAATTACGAGAAAACACTTTCGTGATCTGAGCATTTAAGGTCCCAACCGTAGGTGAATATTCCGGTAATTGATAAGGTCTAGGATTGTCGCTTGTTTTAGAAAAACGTTGTTTTCCCAACCAATTGTATGTTGTGTCAAACTTCCACTGGCTGCCGTTTTCTTTTAAGTTGGTTTCATAAGATAGGTTACCAAAAATACGGTGACTTGGCGTTAATGGCTTTTCTTGCCTACCAGATGTATAATCTGTGATTACCTCATAATATTTATAGGCAGCTCTTAAATCGAACCCTTCTGCCACATTATAATTGAATTCCGCTTGAAAACTATTCGCGTAGCTCGCACCTGCCAAATTATAAAAGCTGACTTCGAGCCGATTTTCCCAATCTACCACAATCTGATTCTCAAAGTCGGTTCGGTAGAAATCTAAAGTGATGTCTCCTCTTCTACCAAAAGCCTTAAATCCTTGTAAAAATGACATTCCATAATTCCAAGCAATCTCAGGATCTAAACCATATATATCACCCCCAGTGCCTATAATATTTATAGAGCGAGCGGTTGAGAAAAGGCTCTGGTTTTCAGTAAAAATATTAGCACTCCTCTTTCCGCGACCTATAGAGGCTCGAAGCACCCCTTTTTCCCAAGGTGTATACCTTGCATGCAACCTCGGTGTAATAAAAGTTCCCAGCAGATTATGATTGTCTATTCGCACGCCAGCAGTTACATTTAAATCCCCTAAATTATCATAGGAGTATTCAAAAAATGCGCCCACCGAGTTTTCTGTTCGCGCATAGCGAATAACCTCAACAAGCTCGTTATAATCATCATAGGTAGCGCTCAAGCCCGTTTTAAAATTATGCCTTGAATCACTAATGATGGAATTAAATATTGCATTCGCATACATACTGTTATGGGTTATATTATATTCTCTTAAACCAAAATAAGACTCTTGATTATGATTGCTGTAAGCCACTTGAACACCGACACTCTGGTATGGAATTCTAGGGTTTACATACCCTAATTTTGCCGCTACCTCATACCGTTCTGTGTTGATCTCTCCTCCCCATGCATTGGTCGTTCCCTTATCTGTAAATGGATTAAAGGCAACCTGCCCTATTTGCTTTTCATCATTTAAATATCTAAAATTAATAAAACTCACAAAGCCTTTTTCCTGATCCGTATATTGCCATCTGTTCATTACATTAATTTGTTTGGCCAAAGGCATATCTAAAAACCCATCATTATTTCTATCGAATTTTTCTTCTCTTAAATTTCCGTGAAGATAAAAGCCAGTGCTCCATTTGTCACTCAATGCAGTATTGTAGTGTGTATTCAATTCATATCTCCCATTTATTGCGCCATAAGCATTTAAGAAAAACTTGTCATCCTTAGAAGGCTTTTGTAATTCAGCGTTTATCTGACCCGCAATACTTTCAAAGCCGTTTACAACACTTCCAGCACCTTTTGTAATCTGAATGCTTTCAACCCAGGTGCCGGGGATAAAACTCAATCCGTATGCTTGAGCTGCCCCACGTATTGAAGGTATGTTTTCTGTGGTGATTAACGTATACGGACTCGTTAATCCGAGCATTTTTATCTGTCGCGTTCCTGTAATAGCATCGGCAAAATTGACATCAATTGACGGATTGGTTTCAAAGCTTTCTGAAAGATTACAGCAAGCGGCTTTTAGCAATTCAGCACTGCTTATATTGATCACGTTTTCCGAACGAATATAGGATCGTGATGACGCTTTTTTTCTTGTCTGAATAACAACCGTTCCTAAATTTCCGGTTCCTTCCAATAGATGGTTTACCGTTTTAGAGGAACTAATGTTTAGAGTGTCCGTTTTATATCCAACATAACTAATAACAAGTTTGTTATATTCTCTTTTGTAGGGAATACTAAAGTTACCGTCGATGTCTGTGATGGTTCCAATGGAGGTGTCCAACCAATAAACATTGGCTCCGGATAACCCAATAGGATCACCCTTTTCATTGGCCTCCGTAATCATCCCTTTTAGCTGTTCTTGGGAGAATAAAAGACTGGGGGTACATAATAATATATATAATACTAATTTCATTTTTCTAGATTTGATTTATAGCCGATATTACCTCAGCATTTAATTAAAGGTGTGGTGAAAGGTTCCTGCCTTAGCAGGTATAAATCAAATTAAGAAGGTCTCATAAAGAACGGGAATGTTCTTATATAGGGGAGGTGGGTGGTAAAGCGTGTACTTATTTATACGGCCGTCATATTCAACAAGCTGCTGAAGCACAAAAATGCAAACAAAGGGAACCGCAAATGATTGGTTAAAATCTATATCGAAATTGGCACTGGAAAAATCATCATCGGTGGTAACAGCAGTGTATTGGTTATCACAGCAATGATGATCTTTATCATCATTATCATCACATCCTGGAATTTCCATTACCATACCGCATGAAAGGTGTTCTTCTCCAAATGTAACCTTCGTAATCACTTCCAATTCTCCACAGTAGTGTTGCGCATAGGTAATGCCTGTGCTACTTAGCAGCAATAAAACAGACAATACTATGGAAATAACTTTACTCATGGTTCACAAAGATACTTCAAAATTGAAGGGAATTACTTAAAGTTTAGCTAAACTTTAGTTAATCTCAGCGTCTATCCTCCCGCACTTCAGCATTTTATCTCCGAAATAGGGATTCTGAATTGCCTTGGTGTTACTTAACCAATGTCCTCCAGTATTCCCAAATGCCATAGGGCAGTATTGCTTATATACCGTACCCGACTTTAGCGCCCCTTCCAACATTCCTTCAACACCAGCTGTAAGATCAACGAATGCAGCTCGCTGGATTTCGACATCGGTTGATTCAGCAATAGACTGCACTGTTTTAGTTAGTGCTTCAGATGCATCTGTATCCATTAATGCAGCAAGTAATGATTTCGCAGCGGAAGCAGTGCTCGCACTGTTCGTATTTACCAAAGCTGTTTTTAATTGAATGTATTCTTCAAAAATCACTGCTACTTTTGGGTCGTTAAATTCGGCCTCCGTTTTTGCAGCGGTATATTCCATCTTCTCTTCTGCTACTTCAATAGTGACGACTTCGGGCTCCATCTGTTTTTTATCATTTTTACACGATACCAATAGGATCGAAAATAAAAGAATGAGGCTTGCATTTTTTATGTTCATGATAATTCATTTTTTAGGTAGTACAAAAATAATAATATTTGTTATCATTTTTTCTTCTGAAAGTAAAAAGCTGGTATTAATACAAGTAGCAGTATCGGATGTATTAGAAATCTTCGAACATAAAAAAGGCTTAGAAAATTGTCTGTATTGCTGGCACTTTTCGATACTAACAAATAACAAAATGCTGCAAAAAAGGTCACAAACAACACTCCATACATCAATCCTGAAAGCTTTATTATATCCTTATTTTGAAAAATTACCCATAATACGCCTAGAGAAACTAAGGTATTCAACAAAAACCTCAGCACAACGTTCAAGAGCAGTTTTAGCATTTCAAATTCTGGAAGGCTAGATTGGCCTTGTATAGATTTAAAAAAAAGTGTTAATGGATCGTAAAAAAGCGCTTCTTCAAATGCTCTTACAAGCACTAAAATGCCAACCAAACATAGAGCCATTATGATTTTTGCGATGCTACTCATCTCTCGTATTGTTTTTTGGAATTATTTTCTTAATCCAAAGCATCCATAATAAGAAAACCATTCCGTAGATAATCGCTGGAAAGACAACCCCATGAAGCACTTCTCTTTGACTGGGATAATGATAAAGCGCAATCACTAGAATAGCGATTCGAAATACGTTTACAACATAAATTAATAAGGAGCCTGCGAAAATAAATAAGAACGTCTTTTTAAAATGTTGCGCAAAAGAAAGAATAAACGCGATAAACAGAATGATGATACTTATTGAATTACACCCTTCAATGATACCCACCCTATAGTCACCGTTCATACTCAAAACCATTTGAGCATTTGTTGCATCCGCAGTAATTTCGGTCTTGTAACCAAATTGAGAAATAAGTCCCGAACTCTGTTTCGCCACCCAGTGGGTTACAAAATCTGGATGATAAGC
>TARA_B110000503_G_scaffold16830_1_pt1 | contig 18752 bp, 20 predicted proteins | sample TARA_B110000503 | Tara Oceans TARA_B110000503 (sample SAMEA4397472) | marine metagenome | biome: Polar Biome; feature: [SRF] surface water layer (ENVO:00010504); material: water (ENVO:00002006), including particulate matter (ENVO:01000060) such as... | depth 5 m | reverse complement strand
TAAACGTTTATCTTACGCGGCTCATTGGTATTATCTGTGAAGTATAAGATGGTATCTTTCTCAAAATCCCTCTCTGTACCTGGTTTTATGTCTTCAGTATTTAGTCTAGTCTGAGAAGTGTATACTATATTCCCTTTTACAAAGCCATGTTCTGGGAAATTGTATAGATTAGATTTGTGTATCCTTCTTATCTTACCAGCGGAATCTGATGCCCCTGGTAGCTTCCCAAGCTGATCGTAAGCATATACACCGTGTTCATTAATGTTGTCGCTCCAAACAAAAAAGTATACTATCTTAAGTTTAGTATCTGTAACGCTCCCAATAATCTTAGCGTTCCCGCTTCCAATTCCATTACCAGTAGCATATTCTATAACCTCGTTACCTTTTAGGTTCTTAAGTACACCTAGATTTCCAGTAGTTCCGTCCCCACCATCTGAATCATCCTCAGTAATAAGCATATTTAAAGCGTCTACCATACTAGTTTTAGGTACTAGTTTGTAGTCAGACGATTTATCTAACCTGATTGGTGTGATTTTATCTATAGCCATTAGTACTTAGGCGCCTGCATGAAGTTTCTGCGTATAGTACTTAGCGCTTCTTCCTTCGTGAAGTTGCTTAGTCTAGCATTCGCTTTTCTTCTCTCGTTATAATATTCTGTTCTAGCTCTAGCTTTTTCATTTGCTGGGACGCTAGACTTTCTTTCTACTATCTTATAGTACATGTAACTACGTAAGGCCTCTTCTGCATAAACATGCACTTCTGGATCGGTAGATCTTGCCTCATCAGCTATATACTCTAGTACTACTTCAGAAGAATCGCTGATTTTAAGCTCTATTCTGTCCTCATCTAAGTTCAACCTATACTGACCTGCACCATGACCCCCTCCGATGCCGTACAAGCGCCCTGAGCCCCCTTGGTAGAGATAATTCTCAAACACATAGAAGTCTTGGTCGTCAGAGTTCGTCGTAGAGCCTGTAGTAGAGCTTTTAGATGCATCTCTATCTAGTATTTGGTTTGCTGTTATGTCTAAGGGCCCAAGTTGGCTATCTCCTACGTCGGTTGTATCCGAAACTACTCCAGTCGCATCATTAGTGTCCTGCTGTATCTCCCTAGAATAGTTTATATGTTTGTTTTGGTTAAGTACATGGATTACTCCATCCGCCCCAACAACACCTACTTTAAGTAAATCAACGAAATCATCTGGGAGAGAGATAGTATCATTGGTAGTATTAATAGTCCTTTTTATAGATTTAATCTTTTTACCTAGATCAAACCCAATCTCTCGTATACCTCTAAGAGCAAAGTTTCTTATAGCAAAATCTGATACGTTATTAGCGTAATCATCCCCATCGGAGGTTATTATAAAATCCTTTATAATCTGGCTAAGTTTTACTTTGTTCATACTCATTATTCAGAGGCTTCTTCTTGTGCTGCAAATCCCGCTAGGTTAGGGTCTCTTAGTCTAACACCAATTAGCTTAGCCATCTCCATAACTAACTCTGTAGTGTAATGCGGGGGTAACATAAAATCTAAACTACTATTAGGGTTAAATTGCTCACCAAATGCACCTATCACAGAAGCGTATGTTGGTGGTAAATCAATAGCATCCCCTATTTGATTAATAGATCCAGGGCGTCTGTAATATGTAACTCTTATATCACTTATAGTCGTAGGGAACACTTCAATATCTTGAGCGATCAAAGCTACAGGGAAATCCTCTGTAGGAGTTGATAGGTTACTTGTAAGGATTCTATCTATTTTCTCTGCGTCATAAACAAGTTCAACTTGATGTCTATTATATCTACCACTCACGTAACCTGCGAAGGCTCTGTTCGATTCTGACGTAGATATTGATATAATCTTAGATAGGTTTGCTGGTTTAAGGAATATAGTTTCATCACCAGGAATTTCTAAATCACTAACAATAAACACAGATAGATCTTCTGTAATCTGTTTACGTACAGATTTATCTCTACCTGGATCGAAGTTCTGTCGTTGTATCTGTTTAGCTTTAACGAGTTCTTGAAACATCTCGTTATAGATATTGATTTGAGCTACACCAGCAAAATTATTAAACACAGCAGGAGTGATAAAGCCCTTCTGGTCTTTATTAGCAAGATCCTTTAATGTTTCATATACTTGTTGTACGCTAACCATACCACAAATATACGCAAAAGAAAAGCCGCCCTATTAAGGCGGCTCTCTTGTCAAGTTAGAATATATCTACCCTAATCTATCTAACCTATCTTCTAAAGTTGATAATACTGAGGCTCCTTTTTCAGTAAGGCAAAACCTTACCATAACGTCCATAGAGTCCTGCCCTACTGGGACGGAGACAATAAGTCTGTTTGAGTCGAACCAGTAACAACCGTTGTCATTAACATTTATAATCTGATAATCCTTAGCTTGTTGCACCGTGGATCTTGCTTGAACCTGCGGAGAATCAAAGGCTTGGATAAACTCATCAGTCTTCTTTTTAGCAATATTCAGCAAATTATATCTAATTTCCGTTACAGGAGTGTTGATATTCACACCGAAGTACAAAGCAATAGGAAGAAGCTCGTTAATAGTCTTATCTCTTACCATACCTATAGCATCAGTAAGAAGGAATTCTTTCTTTAATTCTATCTCTGCGTCTTGCTTTTTATCTACCTGCTTAAAGATTTTCCCTCCGTTACCTATATTCATAGGGTGTAGATCCATAAACTTACGTAAATTTGGTTTGTCTTTAGCTACAAAAAGTTTACCTTCTCGAAAAGCTACAGTTTCTTTACGTGCGTTATCCCCTTGCTCGTCAGCCCAAATAGAAGGCTCGTTAGGACAGTAACGCATTTCACGTACAGTATCTAAATCACCATCGTATACAGTGATGCCTTTTTGTGGTAGCATATATACAATACCTGCGTTCTTTGGGATCTCATATTCCGCATGGAAAAGGACCTGTTCTTTACGCTTAATAGAACGCTGCTTCTTTACTGGAGTAGGCGTTGGAGTCTCTGGAGAGACTGCTTTTGTTTGAGCTTTTGGGCGCTCAGGGGCCGCTTTGACTTTCTGGGTCATGATATATTAAATTAAATTATAAAATTGGTTTGTACAAATCGTACAAATCTCTTGCTATTTGTGATGCACTGCTGTTCCCTATATCTCTTTTTATAACTCCAAACCTTGCTAAGGTACCAGAGAAACTAGAAAGAATATTACTTCCAGATGATCCAAGCTGCTGTAAGAAAAGATTCCCGTCAGTTCTATTTGGAGTTCCTGGCGTTACTTTAGAAGTAATAGGGGTAGTGGTTTTTTCGTATATGCCTTTACTTATACTCGTGGATTTAGATTTAATTTTACTTACAACTTTACTTGTGCTCTTCTCCGTAAAGGCGGGGACAAAAGCTACAATCTCACCTTCGTGATTATGTAAATATACGTTAAAATCCTTATCGCGTCTTATGACAAACGCATAACAGAATTGTCTTGATCCAATATCTGTGGTTCTTGATTTATCTGGGAAAGAGTATTTAATACTCCCGCTCTCATCTGTATCTGAATTCACTTGAAAGGCCTTCCCTGTTAAACCAGCGTGCTTCATAGTAAAGACACTTCCGTACCCTTCATTAGAAAACCCTAAGGTCTCCCCTAAATCATCACCGAAAAGCGAACCGAAAGATCCCGCTCCTGTGCCTGGGTCACCTATAACAAAGTATATAGTATAGTCGTCTTCTATAGTTGCATCGGGTATATTAAGGAATGTCCCTACAGCAAACTGAACGCACTTCTTGCTTAAGCCTGTTACTGCAGCTGTAGCCTCATCTTGTACTGTTACGGTTCCAGTATGATTTGCAATATTGTAAGTTGAAGACCCTGTACCTGAGTTCCTCCATAGAGTTAAAGCGCTATCGTCTGCTCCTGTAAGAAGCTCGTGGTTGTAGTCTAGGAAAGGCTTATTTGTTGTGCTCCCGAAGTTAATCCCCCCTACGATGTTTCTAAACCTACTCGCTGGATCCCCTACACTGATTTTCTGAGTAACCCTTTCAGTAGGTTGGGATTTAATTTTAGCTTTAACGTCTGTAACATTAGATACTATAACGTCATCAAAAGCGGCTCTTTGTTCTAAAACATCAAACCTCATTATAGTCTTCCCGTCTGGCTTAGAAGCAAACAGGATGATTTTTTCAATGAGTTTTAACTCGTTACCTTCTTTACATGAAATCGTTACATTGGTTTTCTCTATAGAATCTCCAATAAACAACTCATTCTCCTCATACATCCCAGCGTTATTGAAGGTTATGTTGACAGAACCTCTCCCAGCTGTTATAAAAGCAACTAGTTCAGCAGGTATACCTAATATAGGTATATCTCTACCGTCTTCAGAAAACCTTTTATTATCTCCTATTGGATCTGTTCTACGGAACAGGAAAAACTTTTTAGATACCATACTACAAATATACTAATTAAGCTGGTATCTGTGTATATGTCCCACTTGGGTTAAACCAGATTTGACCGTTACTTGAATGTAAACAGTAACCGATAAAACGGACTATATCTAATTGCCCTGCTGGGGCTGTACTTGTAGCGTCTCCGTTGGCTGCCGCACTAAGATATAAAACATCACCTACACCTCCAGGATCGTGATCTAAAGTAACCATACCCCTTAGAAGCATCCCGTTAGTGTCTGAGGCGGCTCCTAAAGCTACAGCTAACATCCCATCCGAAGTGGCTTCTGCGTTTGCATTTGCAACTTCCCAAGTTCCGTCTGATTTATAATGATATATTGTCCCAACGGTCATAGATGTTGTACCCCCGAAATAGACTACATCGCCTTCGTGTCTCCCAACTGTATCATTCGTAATAGAAAACTCCCTCGTTTTTATGTTAGATACACCAGATATTACATTTAAAGCCCCACCTACATCTAGATCTTCAGAAACCTGCACATCTTCGTATCCCGCTGTATTTGTATCGCTAAGAATAACAGAGGAGACATATGCGTTAACATGTTGAAAATCTGTCCCACCTGTTGTTGCATTTACAGCTATATTCCTATCAGCTAAAGTTATCACCGCCTTCTCCCCAAAATTTATCTCATCTACGAACTGAGTGAAAAACTCTTTAATAAACCCAGAGGTAAGGGAAACGGTAACCCTTGTGCTTTTAGCGTCTTTAGGGCCTCTAAAATAAACATAGAAGTTTGCAGCATTAACACACTCTAACCCACGTATATATTTTACAGGGAAGTATTGAGCAAGGTTATATTCGCCAGCCGTGGTGTCTGGATTTACGTATATAAATTTTTCGTCAGGAGATAAAGCCATACTATACTGTTATCGCGTTAGTTACAGCAGTTATATCATCGTGGAAGAAGATAGAGTTTATCTCGTCAGCTATTACAATCATTGCATTTTCACCGAACGTTATCTCCTCACTTATAGAGTTCATAACCTCTTGACCGCTATGCGCTGTTATCGTTAATGCTATCGATGTAGTAGCCCCTAAAGATCCATTCACATCCTCAAAGGACATATTTAAAGAATCCCCATTGCTATCTATAGCCATCTCCACAAGACTACCAGCAAGAAGCAGTGCTGCATCGGATGTACTGTTAGCAAAGAATAAGAATTTCTTCATTTCACAAATATACGACAAAGAAAAAGGCCCCGAAGGACCTTTCTCGTAGTAGTATAAAGTTAGCTTATTAAGCTACCGTTGCTATAACAGAAGAAACCGTCACCGCTGTCCAGGTGGAATTTGTTCCATCATCAGCTATGCAAGTTAAAATAACGCTTGCTCCTGCAACTACAGCAGCTGGGATAGTCAATACATCTCCTGCAACAGCGTAAGTTTGAGTTGCTACCCCCGTAGCTCCAGAAAGATTAATCACTGCGTAGAAATTCGACACACCAGCACCTGGAAGCACAAAAGTGCAAGTCTTACCGCTAGCATTTGCCACCGTCCAGACAAATTCATAAGCAAGACCTACGTTGCTAGTACTAAGAGCTGGTAAATTAACTATGTTATCTAAAGTTCCGTTTACTGTAAATAAAGTTCCAGAATCTGCAGAGGATAAAGTCTCAGTATCAGCTGTCGCCGTACCAAATTTCGTCGCGTCTACTTTTCTGCGGAAACCTCCAACAACCCCTCCAGAACCTGAAAGAGTGTGGACGTCTAATTTTGAAAGAATTAATTCATTCATATTTTCTAATTTTTGTTTTTTTGTTTGTTAAAAAGTTAAGTTGTAAAAGTGAGAATTTTTCTCCTTTCACGTCTTAGTTAAAATTGTCTAAATGCAACGTGCACTTCAATTTCGTTACCTCCGCTTACTGCAGCTGCTCCAGTTACAAAACGTCCGTATAAAGTACGGTCATCTGTAGTAACAGAAGCGGCGTTTCCAAAGGAAGCAAGGGCGTCTGTATTAACTCCATCTACAATAGTAGTAGTTAAAGCTGTTCCAGCTAAAGCTGATAGGGTGTCTGATCCATCAATATATAGCGCCGAAGCTACAACCTGTCCCCCATCGTATGTTGAGGCGGTTCCTAAATTGAAGGAAACGTCAACTTCAGAAGCCATCGTAACCGTACCTACAGTATGAATGATAACTGAATCAATAACACTGTTTGCTGGCTGAAGAATTTCAAAGTTTGTATTTGAACTTATAGCACAAGCATCCGTCATTCTAATTTTTCTCGAAACCACAATATTACCTGGGGCTGAGTGTGAAATATTTGCCATAATTTTTAAGTTTTTTTATAGTTTAAGGGGAAAGAAAACCGAAGCCTTCCTTCCCCGTCAACCTAATTAATAATTATCCTTTGATCATTACGTGCTGGTTAGCAGCGCGAGTACAAAGAGCGATCTCAGAGCGGTAGTGGAAGACAGCGTTGTCTGTTCCTACATCTCCGTTGTTCGTGTGTCCTAAGATGCTACCAGTTACCCAGTGCTCAAGTTCACGGTTGTACCCGTTAGCTTCCTTGTAAGACATAGATAAAGCTGGTGCCTTCATTCCGCTACGTGCGTCTGTAACCTGCGATAAAGGAATCATAGCTCCTTGTACGTAGTTAGATGCGCCTAGAAGAGTTGGGTCGTTCAATAGCTTCCAATCGTGCTTATGGAAAGTATATCCTCCACGAGTGAAAGATTTAAATCCAAGCTGTACAGCCATATCAGCTGAGTTATTGAATGCTCCGAACTGTCCTGGTAAACCAGCAGTAACTGAAGTTGCAATACCCGATGCTAACATATCGTCGATAGCTAGGTCTTGCTTTCTGTTCACGTACATAGCGTACTCAGAAGGTGCACCTTGCTTATCAAGCTCCATGATGATATCATCGAACTCAGAGAATGAATCTAGTGGGTTAGAGTTAGCGTTACTAACTTGAATTCCACGGTCCTCAATAGCTGAGAAGTATCCTTCAGAACCAGCAAGTTCACTACCTAAAGCTCCACCAGCAATAGCGTCATTACCACGCTGCTGCCCTAAAAGCATCATCATTTCACGACGGTCTTCAAAACGAGCGCGAGCTTCTTGCTCACCCTTCATAAACCAGCGGTATTCTCCACCACCTACATTTACCCAACCGATATTAGTTGCTTGTGATCCGTTAACCTCGTAACGATCTTTAACTATCATATATGGGTTAGTACGTTTTTTAGCACTGAAGTCGTCGTATGCTGTAGGTTGGTTTGTTCCTTGAGCGTACATATTACCGAGTCTGATAAACTCTCCAGCTGTATCTGTGTCAATATCTGCATCTTCAGCAACTACACTTCCGTCTAGTTTTACAAGAACGACATTTACTGCATCTCCTGTTGCATATCCACCAGATTTTACGATAAAACGTGCGCCTGTTTCTTTGTCCATAAGAACATCGTTAACTTGCACCGCTCCTGTAACTGCAGCGTCTGTAACGCTTAGACTTTTAGTGTCCCCAGAAACAGCTGCAGAAGATGTGTATGCTAAAGTCTTGTGACGACGTCCAGCCTCCCACCAGTTTACTTCGTCAGAAGATCCACCGCTGTTGATAGCGCCTGTTAGTTTAAGAAATCCAGTGATACCTTGATCACCGTAAGTCTCGATAAGCTCAGGCATGTGCTCATCTTTAGTTGTGTTTAATAAGTCACCTACAGTTGTGTACGATTCAGGTGAAATTCTAAATGCTCCTGCTGCATCGGCTTGGGTTGACCCAGCGTCTGTTCGAGCTCCTGTTAATGTTGCCATTGTTTCTTTGTTTTAGTTTTTAAATATTAAAAGTCATCTTATTGGAGTTACTCCCCATGATGTTCTTCACTTGCTCCGCTAATGAATTAGTGTTGTTTTGAGCAGTGTTTTGAGAAGGTGTATTAGTAGAGACGTTAGCCGCCTTATCTACTAGACCTCTCTGCCCATCTCCCATACCTTGACGATACGCCGAAGAGACGATGTTGTCGATATTATCGATAAGCGTTTGATGAGAATTAAAAGAATCGTAATCCCAATTTCCATTGGTGTCTTTATACCTATCTAAATAATTCTCAGCATTCTGATGAGAGTCAACTAGAGTCTTTCTATAGTTTTCCCCTACACCAAAGTTAAAGTTCTTCCCGTTCCCTAAATCGAATTCTAAGCCTTCGAAACTAGTAGTTTCTCTTTGCATATTTTGAACCCAATCTTTAGTAAAGTAAGATTCTTTAGGTTGTTCAGATGTTTCTTTCTGGATAGGTGCTGCGTAAGTATTGCGTATCTCTTCAATATTCTTACGTGCGTCTGTACCATCAATCTTCAGCTGTAAAGCCGAGACCTTTATATCATCTTCACTAAACTCATCAGGATTCATCTTGTACTTCGCGCCAATTAGAGTATTGATTTCATTGAAGTTTAGTTGTGGGTAATCTTGTGAGTATTTAATCCTCACCGCCGTTAAGTCATCCATTTCAGATGGGTTTAACGACTGATACTTAAACCAGTCTTCAGGAGCGCGACCTGTGTTTTGCACAAACTCCGCGATCTTTTGAATCCTTTCATCCATAGCGTTCTGTGGTTGACTAAAATCTTCAAATGATTTAACCTCGCGTCCAAGCCTTTCGCTTACGTAGTTAAATACAGCCGATTCTATATCGTTATCAGAATACTGTTGAGTTGTATTATCGTTATCAGTTGACGCTTGATTTTCAATGTTATCGTCAGTCGTCGCTTGATATTTACTTTCTTCTTGTACAGGTTCAGAAGTCTGCTCCTGTGTTAATTCTACCTGTGGTTCGCTCTGTGGAGCTACCTCTGGGGTAGAAGTTTCTTCAACCGATTGAGACTCCTGTTGTGGAGCTTCCTCTGTAGTTGTAGTTTCTGTTTTTTGTGCGTCCGCCTGCATCGAGGCAGCAAGCTCTTGGGGAGTATCAAAGATCTCCGCCTTTTCGAATTGTTCTTCCATTTTATTAAATTAGATTGTTATTTTATCAGTACATGCATATAAGTCCAGAACCTGTCACAGAAGTAAACCTTCCGTATAAAGTTCCACCAGGCTGAACTAGAATCGCAGTAGTACTTACGGCGTCTACATACCCACTGTCGTAGACTTTTATAGATCCTGCAAGGGTTGCTGAGATTGCTACAGCTGTAGGGTTATGAACGGCAAACGTATCGTTAAGGTTAAATGCATTAGTACTACTAAGTACTACTATATTCTTGTGATTATGCATGTTTTTATATTATTAGCTTCCACCGTATGGTGCAGCTGAATTATCGTTTCCGAATACCCCGTACTCGATTAATGTATCTACTTTAGTACCGAAGACTTCGTACTTCTTATCCACTGCAATAGGGATAAAAGCAAACTCTCCACCACCGATTTTAGCTACATCTCCTGTATCAGTATCGTTATGTATATATATGTAGTTCTCTAACTGAGAGTCTAAATTCTTTACGTATAAGTAAGCTCTATCGCTACACTGATTAACTATATATATAGCTAAATCGTCAGCGTCACGGTCAGTCCCTTTTACTTTTGCTCTAATAAGGCTTCCTGAGTCTACTATTAAAGATGTCGCTACAGAGATATTTAAAGCACTTGATAACAAGTCCGTACTGTTTAACGATAAGCCTACTCTAAGATTCCCCATTATTCGTGTATTAACATGTTTTCTATTGACATTTCGGTATGAACACTAGGTTTTACAAAAATGTCAGATTCTGATCTAGTTCCTGCTGCAGCGCCAGTTATAGCCATGGTTAAATCGGAACCACCTAAGTCCGTTATAGTGTCCCCTGTTATAGCTGTAGTTCCTGTTACAACTCCTGCTGCTCCAGCTTGCCTAGCGGTAAATGTTACCGCTGCTGTAGAAACTGTAGTCGTCCAGTTAGGATAAAATTTAGCGTTAACAGCTGCAGCAAAATTATTTGAGACTGCATCAGCACTTACGGTAGTAACACCGTCAAAATCCCAAGAGTCTCCAGCGGCAACTGTTCCAGCCGAAGTAACAACAAAAGTTTCTTTGGTTCCACTTGCAGCCTTCCAAGGGAAGAACGCAAAATCTCCTGCGTAAAGCCTCCCCATTTCTTCCTGATCAATATATACAGTAAAGTATTCTGAGTCAATTGTAGAAAGGTTTCTTAAATAAACTTTGTTTGCTTTGTCAGCAGTAGCACCATCACCTCTAAATAAAGGGTCTGCGGTAATAACTGCTGCGCTTGCAGAAGATGTAGTTTTAATAGCCAACCCTGTAGTTTGAGACAAACCAAGTCTACTCCCAGCTTTTTTTAACTGTTGAGAAGCGCTTATATTAAGAGCGCTACTAGTTAAATCAGAACTAGATAACGAAAAACTTACTGTTGTAGTTGCCGTTCTTGCCATTACGATACTGTTGATTGAGAGAAGACCCCGTATTCAATGTTTACGTTTGTAGCTATAGTAGTTACTTGAATGTCCAAAGTCCCTGCGTAAGGAATAAACATCCAGTCACCAGGATAAAGTCTCCCTATTATAACGTCCCCTTCAAGTTCAACTAAAATATAATCACTGTTTCCCGTGCTTGTATTTCTAATATAAACTTTATGAGCTACAGCTCCATCATACACATATATACTATCGGCTACAACTACCGTGTCAGTTTGTGCTGCAGGATACTTCCTGCTGGTAATACCTGTAAATTCATCTAAACCTGTTGAAGAAGCCGCTTTAGTTAAAGTGGCTGTTTGAGTCATATTAAAGTTGTGACCCGTAACGTCTGCGCTACTCAGGATTAATGTTGCTGTTGTGGTTGCCATATTTTATATTATTATGATGCGGTTGATTGAGAGAAAACACCGTATTCAACCTTCATATTAGCTGCACTAGTATTAATATCTACGTCTAAAGTTCCGTCATACGGAAAGAAGCACCAATCTCCTGGGTAGAGCCTCCCCATTAAAACATTACTACCTCCAAGCTCCACTGTTACAAAATCGCTAGATCCTGTAGATGAGTTCTTTATATAAACTTTATGTCCGTTAGCAGCTGTCGAAGAGTTAGCAACATAGTCACCAGCATCTACAATTTGTTTTGCCGTTTGAGCAGCTGCATATACTACGGTGGTAACCCCAGTAAACTGATCTAAACCTGTAGCTGTTGCAGCTTTGTTTAAAACAGAGGTCTTACTAAGATTTAAAGGGTCCCCAGTAATATCTGGACTATTAAGATTTATTGTTGCGGTAATCGTAGCCATTTTAAGATTTATTTATATGCAAATATAAGTATTATTACGTTGCCTTATTTCCCTCCTCTTTCGAGTGAGAGGTGGTTTTAAAAGAAGCCTTTTCAATAGCTCCAGGGTGAGGCTTATAATCACCCGTCATGAGATAATATCTACCTTTCTCTGACATCCAATGGTAGCCCTTGGGAGGGGCTACATCTACTTTACTATTTTTCTTTACAGTTTTCATTAGAACGAACTCATTAGAATCTCATCTACCGCTTCTTGTATATCATCTTGTGTAGCCTCTAACTGCATCATTATATTCGCTTGAAACCTCTGCACTTCCACTCCCTCGTTGAATATTATAATCGTAGGGACTACAACTATCTTATGCTCCTTCTGCATAGCAGGGTTAGAAACTATATCTACCCATCCCCCTTTGCAATCAATAAGCTTATCCATCCAGCTTACGCTGTTGGAAGCATTGAAACTCGCGTTGAACTCTACTACGGAAACCCCGTTATCTAATACGAAACCACTTTCATTTAATGCGGTTGCTGGGGGAGAAACGTATACCGCCGTGGAAAATAAAAGCAGCGTAAAGGTAAGGAGCAGGGTTTTCATGAGTAATTATTTTAGTTCATCTATTTTTCTTTCGATGTTTTTTAAGTCAGCTTTTATTTCAAGGACATCCTCTTGAGTAGTCATAATAGTTTGGCGTACAAGTTTGTCTTTCATATCAAACTCCATACGTGTAATCTCTGGGTCTGGAGGAATAGGTAGCTCCTTGGCTAAAGCTATGTCTGACTGCAGAGCAAACCACATAGCCATTAATGATCCTAACCCCGCGACACCAATACCTATTGTTTTTAGGTCTAATGTTACTTCCGTCTTCTCTCCGATCTGCTGCGCCATTTTTATAGTATTATGTAGTTTATTCCCATTGTTGCACTCCCGTAAGGTCTCCCCCAATATTCGCTGTACTTACCTTCGGTAAAGATACCAAAATGTTTACCAATCTTAGCGCCGAAGACAACCCCGACATTATAGTCAACCCATTGGCCGCTATGTAGCCTACCGTATGAGTATTCGTAAGATCCTAGCTCTTTGTGGTATGGCATAACGTTACCCCATGCGTGCAACCAAAAGTCCTTTGAATAGTGGTAAAAGTCTAAACCTGCCGCTGCTGAGAATTGATACTGCTGAGGAAGTGTTTTTTTAATGTCTCTGTTGTATTGATTAACTATATCCCCGTACTTGTAGCGTCTAAACTCTGAGTCGGTCTCTGCAACTAAATGTCCTTCTGGTCCGTACCACTCGTAGTCGCTCCACTCGCCGCTATCGTAGGTATCGTTATCGTTAGAGTCCATGTACATCCACTGATCCGTATACCCGTAATCATAAGCAAGTAACCACCACGCCCCGTTGTTAGTTGACATCCAGTCCGTTATAGGATCTACACCATACGCAGGGTGTCTACGTCCTGCAACCCCTGCTGTAAGATTTAACTTCTTACCTACTTTAAACCTAAGTTTTAAGGCGGTCTCTAGATACTTTATATCTGACAACCCATCCTCCATAAAATCTATCTCCGCAACAAACCTCTTCGAGAGGTGTCTAAGGAAGTATCTTTGATTCGTTGCCTCTCGGCCCGTAAACCTAGCGTCAGAACGCTCAAATACATATTCGAACCCACTAACATGTCCTACGTTAACATCTTCCGTCATTGACACCTCAGAACCATCGTAGAAGGCTCTAGCTTTATTCTCATATCCAAACCGAGCTAACTTCCTTAAACCTATTGAGAAGGTGTAGTTAGGTAAATGGTTCATAGGTACTGTAGTAAGCACACCGTCACGCACGGCATACGTACTCTCCTGAACCATAGGGTTAGATTGACTAAAAGACGTGTAGAACGTACTGTACTTTAAAAACTTCTTTACAGCGCCTTGACTAAAGACAGTTACTGGTAAAAAAAATAAAAGGAATAATAGTTTTTTCATTATTGTGTTTATCTTATTAAGATGAATATACTTGGCTCGTCGCTGTGTAGCGATCATTCCAATCTTGAAGTAAAACCACTGTTACAAAGGTGTTTGCTCCTGACATTCCTCCAGTAGCTTGTATTGATATTTTCATAGTTTCACCTTTTTCTATAACAGCCCCATCAAATAGGAAGTGGATAAGATCGTTATCATGGTCAGTTGTTACTGATACAGTTTCAGATTCTACGGAAGTCTTCGTGCCGCTCCCAATAGGGTCTTTCCAGACGGTCATAGTTATATCTCCATTATCAATTATACTAGTGAATCTTATTTGAATACTCTTTACAGTTGTATGGCATGGGGCCACCCAATCGGTGTATGAGTTACCTTCAGAGAGTTGCTCACTAGGTTTTCCATTTAATGGAAGATAATGAAGAGAGGTGCCTATGTCATCATAATAACCACAGGATATATAGTCGTATGTTTTAGCCGTGACCGATCCTGTTGCTGTTACATCACCTGTTACAATAGCATCTGAAAGAATTTGTAAATCACTTTCTGAATCTATAACTAAGTCCGTTTGATCCCAATAAATAGATCCATCGTAATCCGCTTCAGCTCCTCCAGTTCCAAATACTATTTTAGTATTGTCATACAGCTTTAGATGGTCTACGGATGTATCCCACATTACCTTCTTGTTGGCTGTATTTCCGTATAATATAACATCATGTCCAGCGTCATTAACACCAACAGTAAGCCTACCTGTTAAGTTGGCGTTACCATTCATGTCTAGGCTTGTACCCGTTAGCGTTGTACCTGTAATCGTTCCACCACCTGTAATGTTGTTACCGCCCATTGCGATAGCTCCTGACATAGTACCGCCTGCGGTTGGTAAGGCATCGTTTGCAGTTGTTTGTGCACTTGCAGCGTTTGTAATACCAGTACTTCCTCTATCGTAAGCCGCTTTTACAGCTGTTGCGGAGGCTACCGTAGTACTTGAAGTTGTGCTTGTTGAATTCGTTACCGTTTGGTCTCCAGTGTTATTACCTGATATACTGGCATTTGAAAGAGCTGCGCTTAATTGAGCTACGGTAAATGAACCTAACACAGCTGCGTTACCACTTGATGTAATATGTCCTGTTAAGTTAGCATTTGTAGTCACTGTAGCAGCATTACCTGTTGTATCACCAGATACATCTGAATCCGTGTAAGCTAACTGCTTAGCCGTGCCCCAGTTTGTAGCTGCTTGATCTGCTTGGTAGTGGTATATAGCTTTTTCACTTTTATCAAAAGCAAGTACATTTGCATCTCCACCAGAAGAATCATTGTAAGAGTTCATATAAAGAACATCCTGGTAATTGGTACCACTCGTGCTACCGTCTTCCAAGCCTTCTTTAGAACTAAAAAACACTCTAAAGTCGTCTGAGTACGCGTAGTCTTCAGGCGCCATATTTCTGTCGTCAGTAGCGTTTAGATTAGTTGCTTGAGACGCAAGGCCCGTACACGATCCTGAGCTGCCAGTAACATTACCAGTAACATTACCAGTTAAGTTACCTGAAAAGTTTGGAGAAGTAAGAGTATCGCTACTTCCGTTATAAGTAATACTTGGGTTATTGTATATTACTCCACTACTTGTAACCTCAACTAATAGTGGGTATGTACCAGTAAAGTCGGAATTTATAGTTACAGTTCCTGCGTTACCTGATACAGACGTTACATTTGAGTTTAATAAAGTAGAAATGCTAGTCAGCCCAGTACCACCTGATCCAGCAACTAGGGTGGTAGATAAGCCAGCAGCGGTACCAGTTGTGTTTTGGTTTAATGTTGCAACTCTTGCCGCAGCTACAGTACCCGTTGTAATTAAACCACCAGAGTGATTTGGGACAGATTGTAGTGCGCTATCTGCTGTTGAGCCTTGGGCTGCTGTAGCGTAATCTGTGGTATCAAACGCTTTTACTTGCGTTAGATTAGTTACCTCAGAGTCCATCAGTGCGCCAGCTGCTGTTACATTGGTTGCGTCAGTTACGTCTGCACTTGTTTCTATTGTTCCAAGTTTTGTACTTGCAGCACTATTGTAACTGATCTTATCGGTATTTGCTGACACATCTGTTGCTATATCAATACCATCCACCGTTCCACCAATTACTAAATTCCCCGATATATCAGCGTTACCGTTTATGTCTAAGCTAGTAGCAGTTACTGATCCGCCTGTCCAAATATTTGTACCCAAAGCAGATTGTGGATTTCCATTGGTGCACCATACCATTTGGTGTCCACTTGCCATAGTCCCACCTGTAGTGTTGTTAGTGTGTTTGTATGCTAATCCGTAAAGATTTCCAAAATCAGCTCCAGATGAGTTGTTTTTATACGCTGATCCCATTGACCATATCTGGTCTGTTTTATAAGAATCATATGTTCCAAATATCCCCCGATCCCTTGCCGTAGATATTAACGCGCCTGAGAAGGTGTCGTCAGCGTTAGATTTCAAGTAGTTGGTATCTGATTGTAGTGCGCTATCTGCTGTTGAGCCTTGGGCCGCTGTAGCGTAATCAGATGAATTAAATGCTTTTACTTGAGCTAAATTGGTTACCTCTGAATCCATTAATGCACCTGCTGCCGTAACATTTGTAGCGTCAGTTACATCAGCCGAAGCCTCGATAGCATTTAATTTGGTATGGTCAGCGTCAGTGAATGTGTTTGAATCCGTAGCTCTTTCTACAGCATCCGCAATCTCATCATCTTCGTGAGCGGCTACCCCAACGTTTAAATTTGTAAACCAAGCGACTTCGCCTTGCTGTAGGTTTTGGTAGTTCATTAACCAGCCTAACTTGATCTTAGCCGTACCTGGTGGAAACTTACTTGAGTTATTCGTACCTGAATAATCTACCCCATCCATATAACCAGTTTGTCTAACCCAATCAGTTGTTAGAAGCTTATTGGACATCACGTTGTACTTATACGTTCCACCAGAGCTACCGTTGCTAACCTTTGTTCCAGCGGCTATTGTACCTCCAGCCCACGCAACTCTAAGAGTTATTACATGCGTAGTGAAGTTAATATCTCCTGGATCCCAAGCTTGAGAAAGATAGTTCCTAGAATACGTTTCTTCTGGGTAAGTGTACCCAAAGCTATTAGCGTAATCCCACCTAATAAGAGATCTAAGGTGATTTGAAACGCCTGCTGTACCAGCGTTATTCCAGTTAGCGGAATCAGTCAAGGTCATTGTTGTTGCACCGTTAACTAATTCCACAGCTAAAGTTGTTAGGGTATTTGCCCTATACATGTGATGACTCGCGCTTATACCGTTGCCATCAACATCAAAGCAAGTTGTCATTCCATAATACTTTCCAACGCCATTCTCAGTTTTAGCATCGTACTGCATCTTGTACTTCCTAGAAGCATCTACTGGTATAAACTCACTTGTAGAAGCAGTGCCAGTTCCAGTCCATTTAAACGAACCAGGGGAGTTATTAGCATTCGAACCATCAAACGTAAAGCCAGGCATATTTGTTATATCACCTAGTAAACCACTACCATTTGAAAATAAATTTTCCCCTCTTGAGTTAACCCAATTATAAGTAGCAAATCTATCGTTGATAGCGGCAGACGTCATAATGTGAGCATCATCGTCGGTAAACTCATTTGAATCGTCTATACCAGTTACAGTGTTACCGTCTAAGACAATACCAGCTGGAACAACATTACCAGCAAAAGTTGCGTTTTGGGATGTATCTAAAGTTAATGCAAGACTAGAACCATTTGTCCTAAATTTAATACCCTTACCAGACCGACCATCAATCAAAGCGTAACCCGTGTCCCAAGTTAAAGTTCCATAATCTTTTGCAGCGCCCCAATCCAGCGTGCCATCTGCTTGCATAATGATTTTTGGAGTACCAATAGTGCTTGAAGCACTTGAGGTTAGGTTACCAGATATATCAGCATTACCGTTTATATCTAAACTTGTAGCCTCTACTTCACCAGTAACAGTGAACTGCCCAGCCCCAATATCTGCAACCGTTGTTCCGCCTGCTACGAACCTAAGAGCGTTAGCTCCAGATCTCATCATACCAGTATCTATATCATCTACAAAACCATAATCAACCTCAGAGTTACTACCGTGAGCCGTAGCTGCCACTCTACCACCGACAACTAAAACCATGTCAGATTCTGTAGAGGTTACATGGAAGCTAGAGCCACCACCTTGAGAGGCGGTATCTGCATGAAGAAAACCTATAGTACCAGTTTGTGTTGCATTTGATACATCACTAAAATTTATAGAAGCTCCACTAGCATTACTCGTATTATGTAAAGTTAAAAGATGTGAAGTTCCAGCTGCAGCTGTAATATTAGCAAGACCGTTTATGTCTAGGCTTGTACCTTCTAGTTCAGTCCCCTGTATTTTACCTGTGGATGTAATAGCCCCAGAGCCTATTGTTCCTGCAAAAGTTGCATTAGCTGACGTATCTAAAGTTAATTGAGCAGTACCACCTTTTTGTATTATAAAGTTGTTAGCACCTGATCCTAGAAACGTTCTATTTAAAATAAAGTTGTGGGTGGAGTTACTATCAGAATCTTGATATGCGGTTATACTATTTACCTGATCCCCTACATCAATTACTATGTTTTCGTTTGAATTTCTCCCTACGGTAAGAGAACCTGATCCAGCTCCACTAAGAATACTAGCGTCACCGCTTATATCTAACGAAGTTCCTTGTACCTCACCAGACGCTTCTATGTCATTTAGAAATTTTATAGCCATTCTATTAGATTAAGTTACTATATTTTAACAATCACCACAGTATAGTCTCCACTTGTAGGAGCTACGTTAAAGTTTATTACAGTTGTTGTTGTTGTTCTTGTAACATCAGGGTAAACGGTTGCACCTGATCCATTAGCTGTTTGAATAACCTGAACCATGTAAAGTAAGCTGCTACCCATACCGTGAGTTATCGTCCATGTTTTATCGGAATTACTAGCAACACTTCCAGAGACAGCTACACCAGCAGCTACAATTAGATTCCAAGAGTTAGTTCTACCAGTTACCGTGTTATCAACGTAAGCCTTAATAGATTGCTGCGTTGCCAGTGCTGTAGCTGAATTAGACCCCATAGCGTCTTCATCAAGTATGTTGGTAAC
>TARA_B110000503_G_scaffold26105_1_pt1 | contig 18775 bp, 16 predicted proteins | sample TARA_B110000503 | Tara Oceans TARA_B110000503 (sample SAMEA4397472) | marine metagenome | biome: Polar Biome; feature: [SRF] surface water layer (ENVO:00010504); material: water (ENVO:00002006), including particulate matter (ENVO:01000060) such as... | depth 5 m | reverse complement strand
AAAAAAGCTGTTAAAATTATCCAATAGGTTTTAGTCAGTTTACTTTTTTAAATTACTTTTGCCTATGCAAAATAACGTCCTAATTTTAGATTTCGGATCACAGTACACGCAGTTAATTGCTAGACGCGTTCGAGAACTTAACATTTATTGTGAAATTCACCCATATCACAAAGTCCCTGAAAACTTAGATCCATTTAAAGCCGTAATATTATCCGGTAGTCCATTATCTGTTCGGGGTGACGATGCAGCACATCCGGATCTATCCAAGATAAAAGGTAAAATGCCATTATTAGGTGTTTGTTATGGGGCACAATATTTGGCTCATTTTAATGGCGGAAACGTGGCGCCATCGAACAATAGAGAATATGGTCGCGCAAAACTATCGACCATCCATACCCAAGAAGGTTTGTTTGACAATATTGGTGAGGGCACTCAAGTTTGGATGAGTCATGCAGATACCATAGCAGTATTACCTGAAAATGCCGTTTTGTTAGCAAGTACAGATGATGTGAAGAATGCTGCCTATCGCATAGCTGATGAAGAGACCTACGCGATTCAGTTTCACCCTGAGGTGTATCACACGACCGATGGGAAGTTATTATTAGAAAATTTTCTTGTGCATATTGCAGGTGTAGCCCAAACATGGACACCGGCTGCTTTTGTTGATACCACGGTAAACGAGTTAAAAGAAAAATTAGGCAAGGATAAAGTGGTATTGGGGCTTAGTGGAGGTGTAGACTCTACAGTTGCTGCCATGTTATTGCATGGGGCCATTGGATCTAATTTATACTGTATTTTTGTGAACAATGGGTTGCTTCGGAAAAACGAATTTGATTCCGTTTTAAAACAGTATGAAGGGATGGGACTCAATGTGAAAGGAGTTGATGCTGCAGCTCGCTTTTTATCTGCTCTAGAGGGTGTTAGTGACCCAGAAAAGAAACGTAAGGCCATTGGAAATTCGTTTATCGAAGTGTTTGATCAAGAGGCAAATTTAGTTGAAGATGTGCATTGGTTGGCTCAGGGAACTATTTATCCTGATGTGATAGAGAGTGTTTCAGTAAACGGTCCATCGGTTACGATTAAATCGCACCATAATGTTGGTGGTTTGCCAGACTTTATGAAGTTGAAAGTGGTAGAGCCTCTTCGCATGTTATTTAAAGATGAGGTGAGACGCGTTGGTAAACAAATGGGGATAGATGCAGAATTATTAGGAAGACATCCTTTTCCAGGACCTGGATTGGGGATTCGAATTTTGGGAGATATAACTGCCGAGAAAGTTCGTATCTTACAAGAGGTTGATGCTGTTTTTATTGATGGATTAAGAAAATGGAATCTGTACGATAAGGTGTGGCAAGCAGGGGCGATGTTACTTCCAGTTCAGAGTGTCGGAGTTATGGGTGACGAGCGAACCTATGAAAAAGTTGTTGCTCTTCGTGCTGTTGAGTCAACAGACGGAATGACGGCAGACTGGGTAAATTTACCTTACGAGTTTTTACAAGAAACATCAAACAATATAATAAACCGTGTAAAGGGCGTTAATAGAGTAGTATACGATATTAGTTCAAAACCACCTGCGACCATCGAGTGGGAATAGAAATGGATACGTATTTCAAATAACCTAAATCATAAATGAGAGTAGCAATCTATCTAAGTTTTCTTTTTTGCTTTAGTGCACTAGCGCAGGAGCAATACAAAAGCCATAGCGTAAAGCAGGGAGAGACCGTATTTAGTATTGCCAAAGAATATGGTGTTGGTGTTGAAGATATCTATCGCTTAAATCCGAATGCTAGAGAAGGGCTTAAAATGAATGCCATTTTAGTGGTTCCTAATAAAGAAAATCTCGCCATAATAAATCAAGATGTTCGGTTTAAAAAGCATCGTGTAAAAAGAAAGGAAACACTCTTTAGTATCTCTAAAAAGTACGATGTGAGCATCGATATGATAAAGAGGTATAACAAAGAATTATATTCCAGAGCTATCAAGAAGGGCGAACGTTTAGATATTCCTATTGGCTTAAAAGAGGTGGGGATTTCAGAGAATACTGGGTTAGAAGCGAATTCAAAGAACATTCAAACACATAGGCTTGAACCGAAAGAAACCAAATACGGAATTGCTCGAAAATATGGAATCACCATTGCTGAGCTAGAGGCATTGAACCCAGGTATGGGGGCAATTATCTCAGTGGGTGCCGTTATAAACGTGCCAGCAACCGAGGTATTAGCATCAGCTCAACTAGCTGAAGATTTTATGTTTTATGAAGTGCAACCTAAAGAAGGGTTTTTTCGTTTAAAGGTAAAATTAGGACTTAGCGAGGAAGAAATCACTAGCCTCAATCCTTATGCTAAAGATGGTCTTAAAGAGGGAATGGTTTTAAAAATCCCGAAGAAAAACAAGATGAGTGCGGGTTTTGACAATGTTCAAATAGTCGATCTTGAAAATGGAATTTACAATAAAGAGAAGAAAAGCCTAGCCGTTATTTTGCCATTTCAATTACAAAAGGTAGGGGTGGATACAATCAATACCAATACGGTACTTATTAAAAAAGGAGGGATGCTTCGTGTTGCTCTTGATTTTTACAGCGGTGTTCTTATGGCAGCTGAATTTGCCAAAGATAAAGGGATTTCGGTGCATATTGATGTGTATGATAACGAAGGAAGTAATAGTAAGACGTCTTCAATTATTACAGAGAATGACTTTAGTAAGGTCGATGCAGTTATTGGTCCTCTTCGTCAAAAGAACGTTGAAAAGGCAGTTTCCATGCTACGCGAATCAAAGACAGCTGTTTTCTCTCCCTTGAGTAATCGAGAAATGACAACCTCATCAAACTTCTTTCAAACGCTACCATCGGACGCAATGCTCAGAAAATCAATGATGGATTTTTTACTTGCCAATAAAGCCGATAAAAATATGGTATTAATTTCTGATATAGAACGAAGTAGTCAAAAGGCAAAAATTTTAAAGGCCTTGCCGAGTGCAATTGCATTGTCACCGCATGAAAAAGGGTTTTTACAAATAACTGATTTTGATGAAAAATTAAGTGAAGAGAAAGAAAATTGGGTAATTCTAGAATCTATACAACCGGGAATTATTAGTAATACTTTAGGTCTTTTGAATGGGATGACCGATTCATTAAAAATAAGATTGTTCACGCTACATAAAAATGATGCATACAAATTTCATGATGTTTCTAATACTCATTTAGCGAAGCTCAATTTTACGTTTCCATCCGTAAATAGAACCTACAGCTATTCCGATAAGAATCCATTTGTGATAAGTTATAAGAATAAATATGGTGTCTATCCAAACCGTTATGCAGTTCGAGGTTTTGATATCACCTATGACATTTTGCTTAGGTTGGGAACTGCAGAGGATGTCTACGCATCTGCTAAAAATGATTATGTAACAGAGTACGTTGAGAATAAGTTTAGATACACGATGAATGCATCTAAGGGGTATAAAAATCAGGCGGTTTATATAATTAAGTTCAAAGAAGGGCTTGAATTTGAAATTATAGAATGAGCACAGCAAAAGTAACGTACCTAGGAAACCTGCGCACTGAGTGTGAACACCTAAAATCAGGAGCCACTTTTATAACCGATGCGCCTTTAGATAATAATGGGAAAGGAGAAGCTTTTTCTCCAACAGATACTGTGGCAACAGGTTTGGCAAGTTGCATGATTACGATGATGGGTATTAAGGCGGCATCATTGAATATTTCGTTGGAAGGCACGACAGCCCAAGTAACTAAAACGATGGATGTAGATCCACGTAGAATTTCAAGAATTGATGTTGAAATTAATGTACCCACCAAAATCAGTGAAAAGTTTCAAAAGATTCTAAAAAATACGGCAAACACCTGCCCAGTATTATACAGCTTGCACCCAGATATTGAAAAAAGAATTGTTTTTCATTGGGGTTAATGTATTTCTTTATTTGAAAAAAATAAAGATGGGATTTATTCGTTTTTGAGTTTATGAAAGCAGTCACGATCTTCACTTTTTTGTTAATTTCCTTTTTTTCTTCTGAAAGCGATGGTATTAAAATTGAATGGAGTGAATCAAAGAAATTAACCTGGGCCGATTTTCAGGGAACACAATCAAGAAGCTCTGATTATGCTGCAAGTTCTAGCACTGGCTTGTCATTTACATATTCAGTTAAGGGACATGGAGAGAGTGTAGCTTTAGATTATGATGTGAAGTGTCACTTTTATCCCGAAGAATCCTGGTACGATCGCTCCGCTGCATCTGCCTATATTCTCAAACACGAGCAGACGCATTTTGATATATCTGAATTACACGCTAGAATACTTCGAAAATTAATCTCTGAAGCCAGTTTTTCTAAACATATGAAAACGGAAATGAAGGCAATTTATAAAGAAGTTGAAAAACAAAGAGTAAAAATGCAACACCGATTTGATGCTGAGACGGAACATTCCATAAAAAAGGAAAAAGAGTATCTTTGGGAAGAATTTGTAGATAAAAAACTAAGAGCATATGATCTCTGGAAGCAGCCCTGACCCAAAACACCTCATCGAATTAGCAAATTATAGAATGCCCTTCGGAAAATATAAAGGAGAGCTTTTAGTGAAAATTCCTGAAGCATATTTTACTTGGTTTAAACAAAAAGGCTTTCCAGAAGGAAAGCTTGGTAATATGATGCGAGAAATGGACGAGATAAAGGTGAATGGCCTTGAGCATTTAATGAAACCTCTCATAGAAAAAAAACGAAGGAACTTTTATTAGTGAATGAGATTTCAAAGTTCTTTTAATACAGACGGTTTTAATGGTATCTGTGTTTTTTTATACAAGGTCTAATTAGGAATAAAGGGATTGGATTGTAATGGAAGGTTTTCTTGAAATTAGTTCTTTTCCTTCCGCAATAAATACTTACATTTACATCCCGTATACATACTATAGTTTTGGCATTCATGAGCACTACAAAATACATCTTCGTAACGGGCGGAGTATCTTCATCTTTAGGTAAAGGGATTATCGCGGCATCGCTAGCTAAATTACTGCAGGCCAGGGGGTATCGAGTTACGATTCAGAAATTAGATCCCTATATAAATGTGGATCCAGGCACCTTAAATCCATATGAACACGGCGAGTGCTATGTCACTGATGATGGTGCTGAAACCGATTTAGATTTAGGTCATTATGAGCGTTTTCTTAACGTAAAAACATCGCAAGCCAATAACGTAACAACAGGTCGTATTTATCAAAGTGTCATTGAGAAGGAACGTCGTGGAGAATTTCTTGGTAAGACAGTACAGGTAATTCCACACATTACAAACGAAATTAAAGAGCGTATTCAATTGTTGGGTAAAACAGGAGATTACGATATTATTATTACTGAGATTGGCGGTACTGTTGGGGATATTGAATCATTGCCGTATATTGAATCTGTTCGCCAGTTGAAATGGGAAATGGGAGATGACAATGCCCTTGTTATTCATCTTACTCTCGTGCCATATTTATCGGCAGCAGGCGAATTAAAAACCAAGCCAACACAGCACTCTGTAAAAACATTGATGGAAAGTGGAATTCGAGCAGATATTTTAGTTTGCCGAACAGAACACGAATTGTCTAGTGATTTGCGTAAAAAATTGGCGTTATTCTGCAATGTGAAGAGAGAGGCCGTAATTCAGTCAATTGATGCATCTACGATTTATGACGTTCCAAACATGATGCTCGAGGAAGGGCTCGACACTGTAACCTTAGATAAGTTAAAGTTAACCGATTCAAAAGCACCGAATCTAGATCGATGGAATCAGTTTTTAGAGCGACATAAAAATCCGAAAAGTCAAGTGCAAATTGGGTTGATTGGGAAATACGTTGAACTTCAAGATAGTTATAAGTCTATTCTAGAATCATTTATTCATGCAGGTGCCGAGAACGAGGTCAAAGTAATCGTGAAATCAATTCATTCAGAATATATTGATGAAAATAATATAGCAGAAAAGTTAGCGGGACTAGACGGAATTTTGGTAGCACCAGGATTTGGTGAGCGAGGAATTGAAGGCAAAGTGGCCGCTGTACGTTATGCCAGAGAAAATAACTTACCATTCTTTGGAATCTGTTTAGGAATGCAAATGGCGGTTATTGAATATTCCAGAAACGTATTGGGAATCAAAGATGCAAATTCACTCGAGATGGATGCGAATACATCCAATCCAGTAATAAATTTAATGGAAGCGCAAAAGAACATTACGGACAAAGGAGGGACAATGCGATTGGGCTCCTGGAGATGTGATCTTTTAGATGGTAGTAAGGTTCGTGAGATTTACGGAACGAAAAGTATAGACGAGCGACATAGACATCGTTATGAATACAACGACATTTACAGAGATCAATTGGAATCTTCAGGTATGAAGGCTACTGGAATTAATCCTGAAACAGGGCTGGTAGAAATTATTGAAATCCCTACACACCCATGGTTTGTTGGAGTCCAGTATCATCCTGAATATAAGAGTACTGTGGCAAATCCACATCCACTGTTCATCGGTTTCGTAAAGGCTGCGAGTAGGTATGCCTCAGAAAAGTAATGCGACAATTTGACGTATCTCGAAAATGGGTGTTATAATTGTAAGTAGAAATAGAAGAACGGTGAAAAATTCTTTCTGAAAGCGTGGTAAATCCATGCTCATAAGAATTATAAAATGTAAGAATAACTAATCAAAGTTCCAGATCAAGCTCTGGATAAGCCATGGAAGAAAAGAAATTTGACATAAACACAACTATTGGTTTCGTATTAATGGGAGGAATTCTCATTTGGATGTTATACCTAAACCAACCCACTGAGGAAGAAATTCAGGCTGAAAAGGTGAGAACTGAGGTAGCTGCCCAAGAGAAAGCAGCGAATGATGCTACCCAGGTTTCAGATATTAAAATGGAGCAAGCGCTTCAAGATGTTTCTGTTGTCAAGACTGGGGATTCAATGTCTTTTGAAAAACTTAAAAACAGACTGGGTTCTTTTGCGTTCTCAGGAACACTTCCATCTGCCACAGCGAACACGACTGTTATAGAAAATGATGTGCTAAGTCTAACCATTAGCAATAAAGGGGGGTATGTTACTGAAGCCAAGCTCAAACAAATAACGACTTACGACTCGCTTCCTGTAGAAATAATAAAAAATGGGAATGCATCCTTGAACCTCCAATTCACTTCGGAAAACAGAATACTAAATACGCAAGATTTATATTTTGAACCCTCTTTGAGTCAAAATGGTGAGAATACTGTGTTAACGATGCGCCTAAAGACATCTAATGACGCATTTATTGAATATCGTTATGAACTAATGCCAGAGGAGTATATGCTCGGATTTAGTTTAAAAACTCAAGGATTGGACGGTATTATTAACACATCGCAGCCCATGTATTTGGATTGGAGACTTAAGGGGTACCGACATGCTAAAAGTATTAGTTATGAAAATAGGTATTCACGCTTAACCTATGAGTATGAAGATGAAAAACACTCTAAATTATCGCCCACTGGTGAAGACGATGAATTAGAGAAGGATGTTACATGGATGAATTTCCGTCAGCATTTCTTTAGCTCAATGTTGCTCACAGATACACCATTTAAGGAAGTTGCGTTTAGCTCAATTGATTTTGTAAAAGATGAAGAAATAGATACTGTTTTTACGAAACAATATGGCGCGAAAATGCTATTGGAGCCTAAGGGCGGAGGTTTGGATTACAATATGAATATGTATTATGGTCCAACAGATTACAGAATTTTTAAAGAATACGGAAGAAACTTAGATGAGGCGATGCCTTTAGGTTGGGGTATTTTTGGAATGATTAATAAGTATTTTATTATTCCATTATTTGGATTTTTAAGCGGATTCCTTCCAGCCGGTATAGCCATTATAGTGCTTACCATATTATTAAAGCTTATGCTTTCTCCGGTGCAGTACAAGCAGTACTTGTCTCAGGCAAAACTAAAGGTCTTGAAGCCCGAATTAGATGCAATTAAAGAGAAGCATGGCGATAATAAAATGAAGATACAGCAAGAGACAATGAAGCTTCAGAATATTGCGGGGGCGAGTCCTCTTAAAGGGTGTTTGCCGGCCTTATTGCAAATTCCGGTATTCTATGCGTTGTTTACATTTTTTCCAACGGCTTTTGATTTGTATCAAAAGAGCTTTTTGTGGGCGGACGATTTATCAAGTTTTGACACCATAGCCGAGCTTCCTTTTTACATTCCGTTTTATGGGGATCACGTTAGTTTATTTCCAATTTTAGCTTCCATTGCCATCTTTATTTACATGATGATGACAACTGGACAAACGATGCAGGCACAGCAACAACCGGGCATGCCAAACATGAAGTTTTTAATGTATTTGTCACCCTTATTTATGTTGGTATTCTTCAACAACTATGCAAGTGGATTGTCGCTCTATTACTTTATATCGAATCTTATTACTATCGGTATCATGCTTGTGATAAAGCACTACATTATCGATGAAGAGAAAATTCATGCCAAGATTCAGATAAACAAAAAGACACCTAAGAAACAGAATAAGTTTCAGAAGAAAATGGCTTTAATGATGGAGCAGGCTGAGGAACAAAAGAGAGCAGGTGGGAAGAAAAAATAGTTTGACGTATTGAAAATTTGATCTTTATAATTGAATTTGGCGAGCTGTTTTTTTTGAATGTTTACTTCTCAGTGCAATAGTGTTGATACTCCAAGCGTTTTTGTAATAAATAAAAAAAATGAAGTTTCTAGTTTTATTAGTATTTGGAAGTTTCTTAAGTCTTACAACACTTGTTGCACAAGGCGTAAATCAAGTAGACGCCAATGGTGAGCGAGATGGTCTTTGGCAAAAGTTCTACGAAGGTACAAGTCAATTGCGCTATGAAGGAACCTTCCAACATGGTAAGGAGGTTGGAACCTTTAAGTTTTACTGTCAAGAATGTAAAACAGTTCCCACTGTAGTGAAGGAATTCAAGGCAAATAGTGTTCTTTCCAATGTGAAATACTACACTCCAAAAGGCGATTTAGTAAGTGTGGGGGCCATGGATGGAAAAGAACGAATCGGCGAATGGGTATACTATCATAAAAACTCCCAGAAGGTAATGACTCGTGAATTTTACAAAAATGGAAAGCGCGATGGAAAAAAAACAACATTTTATTTAAACGATCTTATTACAGAGGAAACTACCTATTTAAATGGAGTGAAGGAAGGTGCAAATAATTACTATTCACCTGACGGGGTCCTCTTAAAGAAACTACAGTACAGAAACGACGCGCTTTTTGGCGCTGCCATATACTACGATGCTGTTGGGAATATTTCAATTGAAGGAACCTATAAAAATGACAAAAAGCATGGCCTTTGGAAGTATTACAAAAACGGTGAGCTAACCTTGGAAGAAATATATCCCAAACCTTTAAAGAAGTCAAAGAACTAATTTGTGTTAATAAAGACCTATTATCGTTCATTAGAATACAGTACCTAATTAATAGCTGGAGTAATTATTCAAATCATTTTATTGTATTTTTGCATTTTTAAATTATGAAGCAAAAACGTGTCGTTGTTGGACTTAGCGGTGGTGTAGACTCCAGCGTAGCAGCCTTTCTTTTAAAAGAACAAGGCTATGACGTTATTGGCTTATTTATGAAAAACTGGCATGATGATTCAGTCACGATTTCTAACGAGTGTCCGTGGTTAGAAGATAGCAATGATGCGATGCTTGTTGCCGAAAAGTTGGGGATTCCATTTCAAACAGTTGATTTAAGCCTGCAATACAAAGAACGCATTGTAGATTATATGTTCCATGAATACAAGATGGGGCGAACACCCAATCCGGATGTGCTTTGCAATCGCGAAATAAAATTTGATGTCTTCATGAAAATTGCGCTGCAACTAGGAGCCGATTATGTAGCTACAGGGCATTATTGTCGCAAAGGGGTTCTTGATCTTCAAGGAACAGAGACCTACCAATTGCTATCTGGGAAAGATCCAAATAAAGATCAGTCTTACTTTTTATGTCAGCTATCTCAGTCACAGTTAGAGAAAACCTTATTCCCGATTGGAGAATTATTGAAGCCCGATGTTCGTAAAATTGCTATGGAACAAGGGTTGATTACTGCTGAAAAAAGAGATTCTCAAGGATTGTGTTTCATTGGAAAGGTAAGGCTTCCAGAGTTTCTTCAGCAAAAGTTAGCGCCGAAAGAAGGCGTTATTATTGAAGTGCCATCAGACTATTCAGAATACCATCGAGAATTGCCTCAGTTTTCCTCTACTGGGGACGAATTGAAGTATCTTTCAGAAAAACAGCAGTATACAATGGCTGATGGGAAGGAAGTAGGAACCCACCAAGGGGCTCATTATTTTACAAAAGGACAGCGAAAAGGATTGCAAGTTGGGGGAACGCCCGAACCATTGTTTGTAATAGACACGGATGTTATTGATAATATAATTTATACAGGACAAGGAAAGACACATCCAGGCCTTTATCGTCGTGGACTATTTGTAAAGAATGACGAAGTTCATTGGGTGAGAACTGACTTAAAGATATTAGAGAATGAAACGCTTGAAGTAATGGCGCGTATTCGGTATCGCCAAGATTTGGAAAAAGCAACATTACATCAAACACTTTCCGGGCTTTATGTTATATTTGATAAACCGCAATCGGCAATCACCGAGGGGCAGTTCGTCGCTTGGTATTCGAACGAAGAATTGCTTGGAAGCGGTGTTATAGCTTAAAAGAAAAAATGAAAAAACTCACCCTATTAGTAGCCCTTTTGGCGGCTTCATTTATGAATGCACAGGTGCAAGATGCATTGGTTTTTCTAACAGATAAAGAAGATGTGGCAGCCTCTATTGCGAATCCGATCTCTATTTTAACACAAGATGCTATAGATCGAAAGACCCTTCAGAGTACGCCAATAGATGCGCGTGATGTTCCTGTAAATGAGGATTATATTACACAACTTAAAAATAGTCCAGGGATAAGTGTCTATGCCAAATCTAAATGGATGAACGCCGTTTATGTTCGTGGTACGCAAAATGATATTGAAGACTTAATTACCGCTGGTTTCGTGAGTTCCGTTGAATTTATGGACAAGTCTTTAAACTTTAGACCCGGTGGCACTATCCCAGATAAATTTGCTATTGAGAACCAACAAAGTCGGATTATTTACAATTACGGTGATGCAGCCAATCAAACGACTATGATCAGAGCAGATTATTTACACGAACAAGATTTTACCGGTGACGGGATGGTCGTAGCTGTTTTGGATAGTGGTTTTCCGAATGTGTTGAATAACCCTGCCTTCTCTAGTATTGTTGCTCAAGACAGGTTGCTAGGAACCTATGATTTCGCATTGCGTCAAGAAAATGTTGATGGAACAGGATCACATGGAGCGCGTACCTTTAGTGATATTGGTGGGTTTATCTTAGACCAATTTGTGGGTACTGCACCTGAAGCCTCTTTTTATCTTTTTAGAACAGAATATGGTCCTACCGAAAACCCAGTTGAAGAAGCATGGTGGGTTGAAGCATTAGAACGTGCAGATAGTTTAGGTGTTGACGTTGTAAATACATCTTTAGGATATAGAGCTTACGATAATGCTGCATACGATCATAGTTATGAAGATTTAGACGGTCAAACTACGATTGGCGCGCGTGGTGCAAATCATGCTTTTGATAAAGGAATGATCTTAGTTACTTCTGCGGGGAACGGCGGGAGTTCTAGTTTTCCTACTGTTGGAACTCCGGGAGATTCACCCGGAATGTTAACTATTGGCGCAGTTGATTCGGATGGAGATTACGTAAGCTTTAGTTCGATAGGACCTACAGTTGATGGTAGGGTGAAACCAGATGTAATGGCTCAAGGCCTAAACGCAGCCGTTGTGAGTCAAAACGGTACTGTATCCACAGGGAGTGGAACTTCTTTTAGTTCTCCTATAATGGCAGGAGCCGTAGCTTCTTTATGGCAAGCCCGACCCGAAATTCCGAACGGACAGATCATGCAGGTTGTGAGAGAATCGGCACATCTATTCAATAACCCAACAGACGAAATGGGCTATGGAATTCCAAATTTTGAGGATGCTCTTACTATTCTATTGACCCTTGGACTTGAAGATCAATTGCGCGCTGAGCAGTTTGCATTGTATCCAAACCCTGTAAAAACCAGTGTTAATGTGTCGTTTCCTAATGGCGTAACAGAGGCTGATGTAAGTCTTTATAACATCATTGGAGAGCAAATCCTAACAGTTAAGATATCCAATGTTACAAATTGGATTAATTTGTCTGAACTGGGAAGCGGTATGTATTTTGCCACGATAAAATCTAATTCAAAAACAAATAGTTTCAAGCTAATCAAAGAATAGTGAAAAATCGAATTACGGATCTTTTTAACATTCAATTTCCGATTGTTCAAGCTGGAATGATATGGAACAGTGGTTGGCGACTCGCTAGTGCAGTAAGTAATGCCGGCGGTTTAGGTCTTCTTGGAGCTGGATCTATGTATCCCGAGGTATTGCGTGAGCATATTATAAAATGCAAAAAAGCAACATCCAAACCATTTGGGGTTAATGTTCCTTTACTGTATCCAAACATTGAGAAGCTTATGGAGGTAATTATTTCTGAAGGGGTTCAAATTGTATTTACTTCAGCAGGAAACCCGAAAGTCCATACGGCAAGACTCAAAAAAAACAATATTATTGTAGTCCATGTTGTGAGTAGCGTGAAATTTGCTTTAAAGGCTCAAGAAGCAGGAGTAGATGCCATAGTGGCTGAAGGTTTTGAAGCAGGTGGTCATAATGGAAGAGAAGAAACGACAACCTTTACCTTGATTCCTATGGTGAAAGAAAAATTACAGCTTCCTTTAATTGCGGCCGGAGGCATAGCCAATGGCAAAGGGATGCTTGCTGCCATGATTCTAGGTGCTGATGGAGTACAAGTTGGTAGTCGCTTCGTAGCTTCAAATGAAGCTTCCTCCCATCCAGATTTTAAAAAAATGGTCATAGCTTCAAAAGAGGGTGATACCCAATTGACATTTAAAGAATTGGCTCCTGTTCGAATGCTCAAGAATCATTTTTATGAGGAAGTAATGCAACTCTATAGCACGAACCCCACAAAGGAACAACTTATCAAATTACTTGGACGCGCACGTGCAAAAAAAGGGATGTTTGAAGGCGATATGGAAAATGGTGAACTTGAAATTGGACAAATTGCTGGTCTTATTCACGATATTAAACCTGCGGCACAAATCGTTCAAGAAATGATTTTTGAATTTGAGGGAGCTAGAAAAACAGTAAACTTGCTTTAGAACTCTTGTGGTTTATTTTATAAAACAGATTCTTAATGAAGAGTAAAAACTTGCACAGAATGGCGGTGTATCGTTTAATTTCGATATCGTGTGGTTGCACTTGTATAGATACTATTGCGCATAAAAAAAGCCCTGATTTAAATCAGGGCTTTGCATTTTAAAAAAGTTAAAGCGTATATTATAAAACTTTTACGTTTACTGCGTTCAATCCTTTTTTACCTTCTTGTAAGTCAAATTCTACTTCATCACCTTCACGAATTTCATCGATTAATCCAGAGATGTGTACAAAATGTTCTTTGTCTGATCCTTCTTCAGTGATAAAACCAAATCCTTTGGTGTCATTGAAAAATTTTACTGTTCCTTTATTCATTACTAAATATTAAATATTATTATAAGAAGCGAAGATAGAATTCTTTTATAATAAAAGCTCAAATTATTTAAAATAATTTTAAAATTGTGATTTTAAGTTGTTTATAGAATTAAAATGAATCTATTTTTTCAGTCTGTAGTATGTTAAAATATCATGTACCTTTGTCTAACTTATGGGACTAACAAATAATGATATATTTAAAAAATTAAGAGTCGCACACAAATTACGTGATGAAGATATTGTTAAGATTTGTGAGTTGGTAGATTTTAAAGTTTCAAAAAGTGAATTAGGAGCTTTTTTTAGAAATGAAAATCATTCAAAATATGTTGAATGCGGAGATCAAATACTCCGAAATTTTCTCAATGGATTGGTCATTCATTTAAGAGGGCCGATGCCGCCCAAAAAAAAGCAAGACGAACAACATTCTAAATCTTCGAAAAACGTTTAGTCATAAGATTCCTTCTTCATTTCATCCAATACTTTTCATAGACTCGATACTTTGTTGATTATTAGCATCGGCGCTAAATCATACTCGTTCAAGTCCTAATTCCTCAAAAGCAAACTGTAATAATAGAAATTTACAATTTTTGTTCAAACCAGAACCTTGGAAATTTTGACCTTACCAAGTATAGCCTATTTGAGTTGTTTGATGCCTTTACTGAAAATCGTAAAAACGAGTAAATCCTGTATATCGATTCGTTCTTTTATTGCATTAAATATCTAGTGCGATTTGATTCTTTAGGATATCTTCAAAGGTCTCTCGCGAACGGATTAAATGTGCTTCATTATTATACCACAGCACTTCAGCTGGGCGATAGCGAGAATTATAATTACTGGTCATAGAGTAACAATAAGCCCCAGCGTTACTAAATGAAAGGATATCTCCTTCACTTATCTCTGATATGCGACGATTGTTGGCGAAAGTATCCGTTTCACAAATATATCCAACGACGCTATAATAACGTTTCCGTCCTTCAGAGTTTGAGATGTTTTCAATTTCGTGACGTGCCCCATACAACATAGGTCGAATAAGGTGATTAAAACCGCTGTCTATTTGCGCGAATACGGTGGAAGTTGTCTGCTTAACCACATTGACTTTTGCTAAAAACTTCCCAGATTCACTCACTAAAAATTTTCCCGGTTCAAATGCCAAGATGAGATCTTTTCCATATTCTTCACAAAATTGATTGAAGCGAGTTCCCAGTTTGTCACCGAGTTCTTCAATATTGGTTTCTATATCACCATCCTTATAAGGTACTTTAAAACCACTCCCGAAGTCAATAAAATCTAGGTTTTCAAAGTTCCTGGCAGCTTCAAAAAGAATCTCTGAAGCATACAAAAACACTTCAATATCAAGAATATCACTTCCGGTGTGCATATGTATACCGTTAATCTTCATCTTAGTGTTTTTTACAATTCGCTTAAGATGTGGCATTTGGTGAATTGAAATTCCAAATTTGCTATCAATATGTCCCACAGAGATATTGGTATTCCCTCCTGCCATAACGTGCGGGTTAATGCGAATACAAACGGGGATACTAGGATGTTTGGTACCAAATTCCTCTAAAATAGAAAGATTGTCAATGTTAATTTGCACGCCAAGAGCAGAAGCTTTTTCAATTTCTTCAATGGAGACACCGTTGGGAGTGTAAATTATTCTGTTGGCAGCAATCCCCGCTGCAAGTGCTAATTTCACTTCTTGTATAGATACAGTATCCATATTACTTCCTAAAGAATTTAATAGTTTAAGAACAGAAAGATTGGATAGCGCCTTCATCGCGTAGTTAATTTTCAACTTTTTCACCTTTTTAAAAGCAGCTGTTAAGCGCTTGTATTGGGCTTCAATTATAGATGCATCATATATATAAACTGGGCTTCCAAATTGTTGAGCTACAGTTAAAAGGTCTCGATTATTCATAAAAAAAAATTAAGCCGTAAATTTAGGTGGTATTAAAGTAATATGAGATGATATTATTGTAAAATTTCGATTTATTTTTCTTTGAATCTGTTTCGGAAGAACTGACCAAAAAGATTAGTCCAAGACTAGAACATTTATTATTTTTGCCCTTCAAAACACCTATACCTTTCCATTATGAATTTACACGAATATCAAGGCAAAGAAATATTGAATAGTTTTGGAGTTGAAATCCAACGAGGAATTGTAGCTACAACTCCTGCCGAAGCTGTTTTAGCAGCAAAAAAATTAACTGAAGATACTGGAACCGGCTGGCACGTAATTAAGGCCCAGGTTCATGCAGGAGGGCGAGGAAAAGGCGGTGGTGTAAAACTAGCTAAGAATCTTGAACAAGTAGAGCAAATTGCAGATGATATTATCGGTATGATGCTTATTACACCTCAGACGAGTGCTGAGGGGAAAAAAGTGAATCAGATTCTAGTTGCTGAAGATGTGTACTATCCAGGTGACAGTGAACCGGAAGAATATTATATAAGTGTTCTTTTGAATAGAGGCACTGGAAAAAACATGATCATGTATTCTACTGAAGGTGGTATGGATATAGAAACGGTTGCTGAAGAAACACCACATTTAATCTTTACTGAAGAAATTGATCCTGCGGTAGGATTGTTAGGGTTCCAGGCAAGAAAGATTGCTTTTAACCTTGGTTTAAGTGGTAAAGCATTTAAGCAAATGACAAAATTTGTGAGTGCACTATATAAGGCATACCTAAATAGTGACTCATCTATGTTTGAAATAAATCCTGTTCTGAAAACGAGTGATGATCGAATCATTGCAGTTGATGCTAAGGTAAGTATCGATGATAATGCCTTATTTCGTCATCCCGATTATGTTGCAATGCGCGACTTAAGAGAAGAAAATGCAATAGAGGTAGAGGCTAGTGAAGTGGGACTAAATTATGTGGATCTTGATGGTAATGTTGGCTGTATGGTAAATGGTGCGGGCTTGGCAATGGCAACAATGGATCTTATTAAACAAGCAGGTGGTGAACCAGCTAACTTTCTAGATGTTGGAGGTACAGCTGATGCCGAAAGGGTAGAGTTGGCATTCAAGTTAATCCTACGAGATCCAAATGTAAAGGCTATTTTAATTAATATTTTTGGAGGAATAGTTCGTTGCGATAGAGTTGCGCAGGGAATTGTTGATGCTTATAAAAACATGGGAACTATAAAAGTGCCGATAATTGTGAGATTACAAGGAACGAATGCAGATATAGCGAAAGAGTTGATAGACAATAGCGGTCTGGATGTTCAAAGTGCTGTCGAATTTAAAGAGGCTGCAGATAAAGTACAGAAAGTATTGGCATAAAATGAGCGGTTTCAATCAATTTAAAAGCCTTGAAGATATTCAAGGCTTTTTTTTTACGTATTCGTAAGAGGAGACTGTCAAATGGGTTTACAGAAAAGATAAGGGATTCTTCTAAAATGCACTGTTTTTTATAGACAGCGATCCTTTTGAAACCTAACGGCCTCTGCGCTCCCTGCCTTCTATCTTACTTGCAGCGGGTGCGTTATTAGAATCTAAAACAGCGTCTTGCAATCCTTTAATTTCTTCAGTGGTTAAATCGCGCCATGTGCCAATTTCTAGATTTCCGAGGGAAATATTCATAATGCGTTCCCGCTTGAGGCTTACAACATCAAACTCTAGATATTCACACATTCTACGAATTTGACGGTTCAGACCCTGGACTAAAATAATTCTAAAAACAAACCTACTAAGTCTCTCCACAAAACATTTTTTAGTAGTCGTTTCTAGTTCGTGTAAAGGAACTCCACTGCTCATTTTTTTAATAAACTCATCCGTAACTGGGCGATCTACCTTTACGATATACTCTTTTTCATGTTTATTTCCGGCTCGAAGTATTTTGTTGACAATATCACCATCATTTGTCATTAGAAGCAGACCTTCACTTGGTTTGTCTAGCCTGCCAACATGAAATATTCTTTCTTTATGCCCAATAAAATCAACAACATTTCCATCAACTCTTTTGTCGGTAGTGCAGGTGATGCCCGTTGGTTTATTCAAGGCAATATAAACAAGGGTGTCATTGCTTACAATACGTTTTCCATCAACCCGTATTATATCACCTGGCATGGCTCTATCACCAAGGGTCTTCTTCTCGCCATTAATCGTTACAAGACCTTTTTCTATAAGCACATCTGCTTGGCGACGCGAACAATAGCCACTATCGCTTATGGCTTTATTTAATCTAGTGGAATCCGGATGGTTCATTGTTTTTGTATAAATTTCAGTATTGCAAAGATACGTAGTTTCAGAGTTTAAGAATTACAAGTAGCTGAGAATACATTTTCAATCATTTATAATTTACATCTTGGTCTTTTCCAATTGACCCTGAAGTGACTTAATTTTATCTCTTAATGAAGCAGCCATCATAAAATCCAAATCTTTTGCTGCTTTTTCCATTGCTTTTCTAGTATCGCGAACTTTCTTTTCAATTTCAGGTCCAGACAAATACTCAGTTTCATTTTCTGCAGCCAAACTAGCGGCTGCTTCTATTGTGTAGGCATCTTGTTTTGATTTTGTTAGCGCATTGTCGAACGATTTCTTTATCGCAGTAGGCGTAATGTTATTTTCTTTATTGTATGCAATTTGTCTTTCCCTGCGATAATTTGTTCCGTCAATAGTGGCCTGCATGCTTTTGGTAATCTTATCTGCATACATAATTGCCTTTCCATTAAGATTCCTTGCTGCACGACCTACCGTTTGAGTTAAAGATCGGGCACTTCTTAAAAATCCCTCTTTGTCTGCGTCTAATATGGCAACTAGTGACACTTCAGGCAAATCCAATCCTTCTCTCAATAAATTGACGCCGACCAATACATCAAATAATCCAAGACGCAGGTCTTGCATAATTTCTACCCTCTCTAAAGTATCAACATCACTGTGAATATAGCGGCAGCGGATAGAAATGCGCTCTAGATATTTCGTCAGTTCTTCGGCCATTCGTTTGGTAAGAGTGGTCACTAAAATTCTTTCATCAGCTTCAATACGCAAATGTATTTCTTCAATCAAATCGTCAATTTGATTCAAACTTGGACGTATTTCAATCGGTGGGTCGAGCAAGCCAGTTGGACGAATTATTTGCTCTACAAAAACACCATCCGTTTTTTCCAATTCATAATCTGCCGGT
>TARA_B110000503_G_scaffold40780_1_pt1 | contig 18778 bp, 18 predicted proteins | sample TARA_B110000503 | Tara Oceans TARA_B110000503 (sample SAMEA4397472) | marine metagenome | biome: Polar Biome; feature: [SRF] surface water layer (ENVO:00010504); material: water (ENVO:00002006), including particulate matter (ENVO:01000060) such as... | depth 5 m | reverse complement strand
CTTATAAGAACACGTGAAACTTTACGCAGGTCGCTCATAATATTCTCGTTCATAATTTTTATATTGCAAACATAGTTAGCTATAGACAGATTTTAACTACAAAAGGTTATGTTGTTTAAGTTTCTTTCTTAGTGTTCCGCGGTTGAGCCCAAGCATCTCAGAAGCCTTACTTTGGTTCTGTAGAGTATGTTTTAGCGTCACCTCAAGCAACGCAGCCTCCACTTCGCTAACAACTAGATGGTATAAATCATGCGTAGTTTGATCATCCAGGTCATGAAAATATCCTTCTAATGCATATTCTACACACTTGCTTATAGATTCATGCTTATGTGCCTTTATGTCCCCATAATTTTTTTCTAACCGCATCTTTAGTGTTTTGCTGGTGCTCATGCTGCCTCATTCCACGTAATTGTTATTGCGTTAAAAAATTCATGCAAGCTTTGTATTTGTTGTCCGGACTCTTCTAGTTGGCAAAAATGATGCCGAAATTTCTGGCAACCAGATAAAGTATTAACATACCAACCTACGTGTTTTCGAGCAATTCTAACCCCCAAATATTCTCCATAGTGGTTATGAATGGCTTTTATATGGGAGCTGATTATACCTACTACTTCACTGTTTGTGGGTTCTTTTGGGGTTTTTCCCTGTTCAAGGTAGTAGTTAATTTTTCTAAATATCCAAGGATTTCCTTGAGCAGCACGACCGATCATAACTGCAGCTGCGCCAGTATAGTCTAGTACCTTTTTGGCATCTTGTGGCGTGCGTACATCGCCATTTGCGAAAACAGGTATTGATAAGGCCTCTACTACAGAGGCGATAGTATCAAATTCTGCATGCCCTAGAAAACGACATGCACGTGTACGACCATGGATGGCTAATGCTTGTACTCCTGCATCTTCTGCAATTAATGCAATTTTCAAAGCATTTCGGTTTTCTTTATCCCAGCCGGTGCGAATTTTTAGGGTAACAGGCACGTCTACAGCGGCAACGACAGCTTTTAGTATTAATTTAACTAGACTCTCATCTTGAAGTAATGCTGATCCAGCGGCACGTTTGCATACTTTTTTTGCCGGACAACCCATATTTATGTCGATAATTTCTGCGCCCAGCTTAACATTTTGGCGCGCTGCATCTGCCATTATTTCTGGAATGCTTCCAGCAAGCTGAATAGATCTTGGGGAGGTTTCTTGTTTATGCACCAAGCGTTGCTGGCTCTTTTTGCTGTTCCATAGGCTGGCGTCGGAAGTGATCATTTCTGCAGTAGCAAGACCTGCCCCTAGCTTTCTACAAAGATTACGAAATGGTAAATCAGTGACTCCAGCCATGGGGGCCAACATAGTTTTACCTTCCAGCGTATGAGTGCCAATTTTTATCAAATGTTGTACCCTCTTTCGGTATCAATGTTTCTTTAGGGAGAGCGATATGATACCAATTGGTTATTTTAGCCAAAAGTTTATTATAAAATTATAAGAGTAGGCTGGAATTTTCAACTCCAAAGGAGTTCTTGTTGTTTTTATTAAGTCAATAACTGAGCTATAAGGCGGCTCTGACGAGCTACATGAGTTCACGTTTTTTTGCAGTCAATAAAGCCCAATTTTCCTTATATACAGGTGGGTCAAACTCGAACCATGTTAAAAAATTTTCTTGGACTTCCTTGCTTTGGTTTTCGATTATCCCTGATAAGCAAAGAAGTCCGCCAGGACTAGTCAAGGAAGCTAGGCGTGATGCCAGAGAGATAAGGGGACCAGACAATATATTGGCAATTACAATATCGGCTGGATAATTTGGGGCATCTTCTGGCAAATATACGGCGGTAAGATTTGACATCAAGCCGTTTCTTTTTGCATTTTCAGTGGTAGCCATTAATGCTTGCGGGTCTATATCTATGCAAGTAGTATTTTTAGCCCCAAGCAATAATGATGCAATAGCAAGTATTCCTGAGCCGCAACCATAGTCAATAATAGTTTTCCCTTCTAGGCTTGCAGCATTTAGCCACTGCAGACATAAAAATGTAGTGGGATGCGTTCCGGTTCCAAAAGCGAGCCCAGGATCAAGCAATAGATTAATGCTCTCTGGCTCCGGTGGTGTGATCCAGCTAGGACAAATCCATAGACGATGACCGCATTTGATAGGTTGGTAATTTTTAAGCGACTCTCTTTCCCAGTCCCTGTCTTCAAGCAGTTCCCACTGATATTCTGTTTTTTTTAATTTTAATTGTTGGTTTAAGGTACCACTTATTAGATTGGTGTTAGCTGAAGCAGCAAAAAGTCCAGTCATGCTGATGAGGTCCCATAAAGGATGCTGGCCAATTTCTGGCTCGAGTATTGCCTGATCACCGTTGTCTTCATATGAAACCGAGAGAGCTCCGGCATTTGTAAGAACTTCTTCTAGCTGTCCCGCCATAGATTTTTTGCTATTTATTGTCAGCTGAAGCCAAGGCATTATGTTTCCTGTGTGCTCTTTAAAAGAAGGATATTTTAAGTTTGGAAAATTTTTGGTTAGAGAGTAGACAGATGCACTAGTGTGAATTTTAAAAACTAGCGCTTCAACGCTAGTTTTTTCTCTAAATAATGGATGTTAACGCTTCCTTTGAGGAACCCTGGATCAGAGACCAGATCTCGTTGCAGTTCGGTGTTAGTTTTTATGCCTTCAATATGAAGCTCGTCTAGCGCGCTCGCCATTCGTAAAAGCGCAGAACTTCGATCTTGGCCGAAAGTAATTATCTTGCCTATGAGGGAGTCATAGTATGGGGGCACTGTGTATCCCGCATATATATGCGAGTCCACTCTGACCCCGTTTCCTCCAGGAGCATGATAAGAGGTAATTTTTCCGGGGCTAGGCACGAATGTAGAGGAATCTTCAGCATTTATTCGGCACTCAAAAGCATGCCCAACAATTTTGACATCCTGTTGAGTTATGCCTAGCTTTTCTCCTCCAGCAATCAGAAGCTGTTCTTTAACAATATCTATACCAGTAACCATTTCCGTCACAGGATGTTCTACTTGAATTCGTGTATTCATTTCTATAAAAAAGAATTGCCCGTCTTCATACAAAAATTCAAATGTACCGGCCCCCCGATAACCAATTGCCAAGCAAGCATTTACACAAGACTTTAAGACATTATCCCGTGCAATATCAGGAATGTTTGGTGCGGGAGCTTCCTCTAAAACTTTTTGATGGCGGCGCTGCAAAGAGCAGTCTCGATCACCCAAGTGAATAGCATTACCTTGCCCGTCGGCAAGTACTTGGACTTCTATATGGCGTGGACTTTCTAAAAATTTCTCCATATAGACAGTTCCATCACCAAAAGCTGCCTCCGCTTCTGCTTTGGTTAACTGTATAGCTTTGATTAGCTCGTTTTCGCTACGAACGACACGCATCCCTCTGCCGCCCCCCCCAGCAGCAGCTTTAATAATAACTGGATAGCCGACCTTAATTCCGATTTTTTTGTTACGAGCGATATCATTAGTTAGGGGGCCATTTGAGCCTGGCACAGTGGGGACCCCTGCTTTTATCATAGTCTTTATAGCGGCAACCTTATCACCCATTGTGCGAATCACCGAAGCGGTTGGCCCAATAAAAATAAAACCACTTTTTTCGACCTGCTCGGCAAAATCAGCATTTTCAGCTAGAAATCCATAACCGGGATGCACTGCTTGCGCGTTTGAGATCTCCATGGCGCTAATGATTGCTGGCACATTGAGATAGCTATGTGTTGAGGAGTTCGGACCAATACATATAGATTCATCTGCGAGCAACACATGCTTAAGATTTGCGTCAACCTTTGAGTGGACTGCAACAGTTTTTATTCCTAATTCTTTGCATGACCTAAGAATCCGTAGCGCGATTTCGCCACGATTGGCAATAAGCACTTTTTCCAGCATAGCTGTTGCTCCTGTCCTTTGCGGTTTAAACTATAGAAATAAGTGGTTGGTCAAACTCAACTGGCTCACCATCTTTGGCTATAATTGCGCCAATGGTCCCAGCTTTGTCAGCTTCAATTTGATTCATCATCTTCATGGCTTCAATAATGCACAGCACATCACCAACATTTACACGCTGACCTTCCTGAACAAATCCCTGCTCTCCTGGAGCAGATGCGCTATAAAAAGTACCAACCATTGGAGACTTCACAACATGCCCTTCAATTGTCGTGGCAGTAGATGCTACATTATGCGAAATATTTGCAGGTTCAGGCACTATGGGTGCAGCTAAGCTAGCTGGTGAGGCCGTAAATCGGCCACCACGGCTGATGCGAATAGACCCTTCAGCCTCTTTAATTTCTAGCTCATTAATGTCGGAGTCTTCTATTAGCTCTATTAATTTTTTTACTTTTCGAATATCCATCTGTACTCGCTCTAAATAGGAAAAAAAGTTGTTACTGATGACCCAGTTCTATTAGGGCCGCATTTAATGCTAACTCATAACCCAGACTACCAAAGCCACAAATTACTCCTTTTGCGATGTCGGAAAAATAGGACGATTTTCTAAATTCTTCGCGTGCATATATATTAGATAAATGCACCTCAATAAAAGGGATATCTATGGCAAGGAGCGCATCTCGGAGTGCAATGCTGGTATGTGTAAACGCTGCAGGATTGAAAATAATGAACTTTGCGCTTTCTTTTTTTGCGGCATGTATACGCTCTATCAGGATATGTTCCGAGTTGCTTTGAAAGACTAGCAGGCTGCAGTCTTTTTTTGTGCAAATATCCATAAGATCTTGATTAATAGCATCAAGATTTTTCCCCCCGTAGAGATCAGGTTCTCGAGTTCCTAGTAAATTTAAGTTAGGGCCGTGAAGCACTAGTATGGTAGTCATGGTTTTCCTGCAGAAATTATTGAAGAGACACATTAATATACTAATGTTACTTCTTGCCAGACCTAAGTCTGCATTAAAATTTAGTAACTGTCTAATTTTTTAGATTTTTAGCGTTGTTCATTGCAATTTTACGTAAAATCGCAGATTTTTAGAAAATTAAATTATCATTTTGTCGTCACTTAAGTCATTGCACCTATAGTTTTAAGAAGATAGATGCAAAATCGCAGAAATTTTTTAGTATTTCTATAAACATGTGCGATTTTTATCTCATCTTCGTTGAAAAAATATCAATAACGCTGTTAACAGTTAAAATCTGAGGCAGAATTATAGGGATAGTTTCTCCTGGAGGGTAAAATAGATATAGAGGAACGCCACTCCGATTTTGATTATTTAATAATTTGGTGATTTCTGGATCATAGTTAGTCCAGTCTCCCCTCATATAGACAATGCCTTGAGATTTCAGGCTAGCTAAAAAACTTTTTGAGTTTAGCACTAATTTTTCGTTAACTAAGCAGGTGAGACACCAGTCTGCTGACAAGCTAACAAAAACTGCATTTTTATTTTTAAGTTGCATGTTCAATGTATCTGCTGAGTAAGGCCTCCATAAATCATTTTGGGGGCTTGTATCTTGCTTGTCCCAAAACAGCAAAAGAAAAGCGAGAAAAAGCGCCGATATTGTCACCAAGCCGACTATTCTGGTCCTATAAATTTTCAGAAGCCAAATTGAAAACAACATAAGAACAACACCGCACATCACCGCAGACAGCGTGTCGCTATTGGTCTGCCTGCCAAGAACCCAAAATAACCAGACGGCTGTTAAATATAACGGAAATGCTAGAAATTGTTTAAAGCGATCCATCCATACTCCAGGCTTGGGGAGTTTTTTGGATAGGCTAGGCAGACAGATGATAAGAAGTATGGGGAAAGCCATGCCAAGACCTAAAAAAATAAAGGTGCTGAGCGCAATCCAGATCGGCTGTGTTAGCGCAAAACCTAAGGCGGTACCCATAAAAGGCGCAGTACATGGACTGGCGACCAATGTAGCAAGCAACCCAGTCATGAATGAAGAAGTCCAATTGCCCCCCTCGGTTGTTTTTTGGCCCCAGCCCACTGGCCCCCCCTCTAGTGTTAGCCACCCGGAAAAATTGAGACCTATAAGTACAAATAAATAGATTAAGAGTCCAATAAAAACCGGGGATTGCAATTGAAATCCCCAACCCATACTTGCGCCTGCACCACGTAAGATCACCAAAAGCGCTCCAATAGCCATAAAGCTTAATAGGATGCCTGAGGTGTAAGCCAAGCCATGTAAATATTTACCACTAGGATTGGCGCTTAGGCTGGACAAACTCACTATCTTAATTGAAAGGATCGGAAACACACAGGGCATAAGGTTAAGAATTAGCCCGCCTAAAAAAGCTAACGCTAACATAATGGGCAAGGCACGGAACTGATCCTGGGCTACCTCATTGCGAGTTAAAAAATTTTGCTGAGCTGTCTCTGTAATCAGGGGTATCGGTTTATGGGTGTCTATAGAGATGGTTTGGCGCCGTGACGGATAACAGAGCCCAGCATCAGCGCATCCCTGTGATTCAATGGTAATTTTTTGCGGAAGATCTTTCAGGGGAATAAGGATTTTGGTTTGATGATAATACACTTCCAGATTTTTCTTATAGTAGTCATCGTAAATGGACCGCCCAGTTTCGTAACTTGGCCTGATATTTAGTGGTCTATAGTCTAAACTAGAGAAATTAAAACGATCTCGGTAGAGATAGTAGCCTGGTGCTATATTCCAGCTTAGAATGAGCAGTTCATCTTGAACTACTGCAGCGAGCTGAAAGGCTTCTTCTACAGGCAAAAAATTAGTGTTTTCAACGACAGGAGGCTGACTATATTTAGCCTCGCTAACAGCGATATTTTCTTCAAAATTGGCGATCGTGGCATTTGCTGCAAGCATCAGACAAAAGAACAAAGGGTGTAGAATTTTTTTTACCATTTGAGCACTCATTAAAATTGGTTCGGACTCAGGAAAAAAAGAGCTTAGTGGGATATTCTACAATTCTCAGTTATGGTTTACTTCTTTTTTTGGAGAAATTTGTATTTTAGGAGATTTAAAAAAGTAATGAAAATTTTTCTTTTGGGTAAATATTTAGATGTCTTCTTAATATTAATATTAACTGCATTTTTTCAGCCGGCAAATGCGTCTAAACAAGACGATATGGGTGACCGTCATGCTTACTCACATGGAGATTATAGTGTTTATGATGGAGTCGGTCAGATAACAGTTAGCGATGGGTATATTCGCAAGATGCCCCCCGGGCAAAAGGTAACAGCGGCATTTATGATACTGCAAAATTTGACAGCTAGAGCATGCCGAGTAATAGGTGCATTTACAGATATTGCTGACAGAGTCGAAATTCATATGAATTCTTATCAGAATGGCGTTATGTCTATGCGGCCTGTTGAAGGGGTAGAGTTAGCGCCTGGAAAGACGGTTTCTTTTGAACCTGGCGGCTATCATTTTATGTTATTTGGATTAAAGCGCGAGCTAAATGAAGACGAACAGCATAAAGTGACTCTTATTTTTGATGGATGCTCAGAATTGTCCTTTGATGCAAAGGTAAAAAGTGTTTTTCATAACAAACACCATCACTAAGCATGACAATTGATATTAATTTTTCATAGTTTTCGATCAAAAATTAGATATTAAGACCTTGATTTTTATAGCGAAGCTAATATTTTTGGATACTGCTCTGGGTTTAATCTGGGACCAGGCTGGCCCACTACATGTGCCGCTGCCAAGGCGGCAAAATTTCCAGATTTTTTGTAGCCATACCCATGCGTAATGCCATACAAAAAAGCACCAGCGAATATATCCCCTGCTCCGTTTGTATTGATAGCGATTGCGGGATGAGCCTCAATTAGGTGTTGATTTTCACCATCGAACACGATTGCTCCTTTATTTCCCATGGTCAAAACATAAGCTACTGCAGATTGCTTAAGCAGCTCTAAAGCGCTCTCTAAGTCGTTGCTTTCTGTCCAGCTGATGGCCTCCGCTTCATTGCAAAAAAGAAGATCTATTTTTTTGCCGAGCATTTCTTTCAGTCCAGATCTAAAAAAAGTTATCATTGCTGGATCTGATAAGGTAAGCGCAGTTTTGATACCACATTTTTCTGCAATTTCTCGAGCTCGAACGGCTGCTTTACGCCCGGTATCTGATGAGACGAGATAGCCCTCAATATACAAGTATTCGGACTGGCTAATTGCTTCTGCATCAAGATCCTCAATTGAGAAAGTTGCACTTACACCGAGGTATGTATTCATGGATCGCTCAGCATCCGGGGTAATCAAGACCAAGCATTTCCCTGTAAGACCTTCCGTTAGGGCGCTATTGGGGTCAAATTTAACCCCGGCATTTTCTAAATCACGAAGATAAAATTCTCCATCCCCATCATTAGCTACCCTGCAGGAATAAAAGGCTTTTCCGCCAAAAGCGCTGAGCGCAATGACGGTGTTAGCCGCTGACCCGCCACTAGCACGCCTAGAGGTGGACAGTTGGTTTTGCAAATGATGTATAATCTCTCGCTGACGATCTTCATCTACAAGAGTCATTAAGCCTTTTCCTATTTCTAGATACTTTAAGTCTGAATCGGTGACTTGTATTTCAGTGTCCACCAGCGCTGCGCCGATGCCACAAACATTGTATTTGGACATATATCTAGAATATTTGTTGTAGAATGGAATAGCATTATCTGTCTTGCAGGTTAATAGTGAAAGCCCTAATTGCAAGTAAAGGCCTGCTGTTTCTAAAGCGGCAGTCTTTGATGCCCATTTTCTGATTAGTCGGAATTTTTGGACAGTATATTTTTCAGCGCAGAGGAAGATCTTTGGTTCAAAGAATAACAAAGAAAGACCGAAGAAAAAGTAACAAAAAGAATAAAGATAATCCTCGCCTGGCTTGGATTTGGCAAATAATTATTTTTACTTTTGTAGCCACTGCTATATTTTTAATAGTAGTGGACGTGTTCGTTTATAAAAAGTTTTCCGGTAAAAAGTGGTCACTGCCATCCCATGTATACAGCCGACCTTTAGAGTTGTATCAGGGGCTGTCTTTGAGTCGAAAGCTACTTGAGTGGGAGCTAGAAGGGTTAGGTTATAAGAAAGTCAACGCAGCGAAAGCCCCGGGTCAGTTTAGTGTATCCGAACAGTCTGTGGAATTTTTCTCTCGCGGCTTTGAGTTTTGGGATAAAAGGGAGGCCCCCAAATTAATGACGGCTATATTTTCTGAAGAGAAGATATCTGGGCTAAAAGATAGTCATGGGGGAGTTATAACGATAACCAGATTAGAGCCCATGATCATAGGGGGTATTTACCCATCCCGCAAAGAAGATCGTCAACTAGTAAAGCTTGATAAAGTGCCTCAGGCATTGGTAGCAGCATTAGTTGCAATAGAGGACCAAAATTTTTATCAACACCAAGGAGTTTCTTTTAAAGGAATAACGCGCGCTTTTCTTGCCAATATAAAAGAGGGAAAAATCGTCCAAGGTGGAAGCACTATTACACAGCAGCTGGTTAAAAATTTTTACCTTAATGAAAAACGAACGTTTTCTCGAAAAGCACTAGAAACAATAATGGCGGTATTGCTAGAAATCCATTTCACTAAGCAAGAAATTCTTGAGACTTATATTAATGAAGTATATTTGGGCCAGTCTGGAGACAGGGCTATTCATGGCTTCGAAATGGCAAGCAGCCATTATTTTAATCAGCCAGTTAAAGAACTGCAGCTACACCAGACAGCCTTGCTTGCTGGGCTTGTTAAGGGGGCATCATTTTATAATCCTTGGCGTCATCCTAAGCGTGCTTTAAGCAGACGAAACCTAGTTCTCGATGTAATGAGTTTGACAGGCGTTATAAGCAAAGTTGATGCAGCGATAGCTAAAACAAAACCACTGACAATTGTCTCCCCTGTGTCTGATCGGGGTCGCATGAAGTATCCGGCTTACCTAACTCTAGTAAAGCGTCAGTTGCGTCAGACCTATAAACAATCAGACTTACAGACAACAGGACTTCGAATATTTACCAATTTTGATCCTCAGATCCAGCGTAAAATTGAAGACAGAATAGCAAAACGGATTGAAAACCTAGAATCAGGTTATGGTATTGAAGCAGGAAAGCTGCAAAGTGCTTCTGTGATTGTGCGTGTAGGCTCCGGGGAAGTGGTAGCTATTGCGGGAGACAGGAAGCCAGGCTTTGATGGTTTTAATCGTGCTTTGGATGCAATACGTCCGGTGGGGTCAACTATTAAGCCCGCAGTTTACTTGGCAGCCTTAGAGCATCCTGAATCTTATACCTTAAACAGTAAGATCGAAGATAGCTCAATTTCTGTGAATACAGAAAATGGCGATATTTGGCAGCCACGTAATTTTGGACGGAAAAGCCATGGCTTGATCCCTTTGTATAAAGGATTGGGGTATTCTTACAATCAAGCTACAGCTAGACTTGGTATGGATATTGGTTTGCCTGCAGTCATAGATAGTATTAAAAGACTGGGATATTTGAGACCATTACGGAGACACCCTTCTTTGCTGTTGGGGTCAATTGAAATGTCACCAATAGAGCTGGCGCAGATATACCATACGATTGCAGCAAACGGTTTTTACTCGCCACTTCGTGCAATTAGCAGTGTGTTTACTGCTGAAAATATTCCACTGAAGAGGTATCCTTTTGAGGCTGAGCAGCGATTTGACGCCAGAGTTATGCACCTCATTAATTATGGACTTCAAGTAGTTTTACGAGAAGGCACCGGAAAAAGTGCCTACCAGCGATTGCCAGAAGATCTGTTATTAGCCGGAAAAACTGGCACTACTAATGATCAGAGAGATAGCTGGTTTGCTGGGTTTAGTGGTAATTATTTAAGTGTGGTGTGGGTGGGTCGGGATGACAATGGAAAAACTCCTCTTACCGGAGGCTCTGGCGCATTAAGACTCTGGATAGATATCATGACTGAGCTCGAAAATCGATCTTTGATTTTTCAAAAACCTGATGGTGTAAATTATTACTGGGTCAGCTCGAGCCAGAATGGCTGCCATGAGCCAAGATACTTACCATTCATTGTTGGCAGCGAGCCAGATAAAAGAGAAAGCTGTGCGTCGAAAAATGATACAGGTATTTTAGATTGGTTTAGTCGAAACTTCGATTGGTAAGACCTTCTCTGTTGACTACTGGATGGTAAGAATATGAAGGTTGGATTGCAATATGCAGTTATTTTCATTTTTGGCTTTTTTTTGGTAGCGGCGTGCACGCCAGTCACGTCGCCGGGAGGTAGGCTTCCCTCACCAGATCAGGCCATTACTCCAAATAATCCCATCAAAGATCTTGCATCAAAGGATGCGGTGATCACGTTGCTGAAAGATGCTTGGCAATATAATCGTGAAAGACAGTATGATCGATCTAATACCGTAGCAGAAAGAGCAATGCGTATTAATCATTCAGAAGCTGAAATTTATCTTATCATGGCATCAAATTATTTTTCTTTAGGGCGGTTTTCCCTCGCAGAGCAATTAGCCTCGAAGGGATTGCCGCTAGCAGTTGATAACAAACTGATACAGAAAAATTTAAACCAACTCTTGATTTTAGTTCGCACAGAAATTATTCAAAAATAGACCATATTGTGCGGCGCTATGAACTTAAAATTTTTTGAGAACACAAAGAAATTAGCAATAAGCTTGTTATACGATTAGCGCCGTTATTTTACAAGTAGCAGCAATTTGAAACTTGTGGTTTCAGCCACTAGCCTGACTTTGAAATTTTTTTCAACATAATTTTCTAGTGGAACAAATCGATTAACGACGAATAGAGCCATTCCTTTTGGCTTTAGATGTCTGTAGCTGCTAGCAACAAATTGTCGAGTAAGCCCGCTGTCAGTTGTAAAGCCTTTATGGAATGGCGGATTACATATTATTGCATCAAATAATTGATTAATGTTGTCGGCGCAATTGCTAGCCACCACCTCTCCATTAATTTCTAGTGTAGAAAAATTTTTTGAACAGGCTATTATCGCAGCAGCATTATTATCGGTGGCGACAATTTGCGCCTTAGTGTGCTGGCTAGCTCTTATTGAAAGGTAGCCATAGCCGCAACCAAGATCCAAAATATTGACAGGTTCTTTGTTGAAACAACTTAGAAATTCTGGGAAAAAATCGCCTAAAAAAGTGCTACCCTCATCTATTTTACTCCATCCAAACAACCCTGGCTTGCTGGCTAGCATTTGGTCAGCGAAAGGAATACATTGTGTCAGATCGGCGTAGCTCTTGTCTTCAATTGTATGCCTTGCGAGTTGATTTTCTTTGGTCTCTAGTCGTTGAGTGGTTGACAAATAAACCATACCATTTTTTTTTATTTGTGTTGGCGTCCCAAAATATTGTGCTGCTTTTTCGCCATAAGTCTTAATGCCATCGCCTTTCTCTCCGCTCATTAACAGTTCGCCACTATCCCTAAGCAATCGATAGGCACTTTTAATAATGTGGTGAGTTAAGACTTTTTCTTTGGATACACGAAACAACACTTGGCTAAAGCTATTGTCAGGAAAATCTGAAAAATCAAAATCATTGAAAAAAATGTTAATTTTTAGAAATTTCGCTTGCTCGAAAATGTCATAGCGATTGGTTATAACAGTTGTTTGGCTGCAAGACACAAATTGTAAATTGGAGCCCCTTACATTCTCGTCGGCAATAATTAGTCGAGAGCCAGGCACTTTTTTGGCTTTATTTAGCAACAAGCTAAAACATGAATCTTCTGTTTTAGGATCATGAACAGGATAGTTAGTCACGATATAAGATGCTCTTAATTGCTTGCCCTGTAATTTTTAGGCTTGAGTTCAAAATCAATCTCGTAAACTGATAGTTTTCCAGCCACGACGAGCGGCTTCTTTTTTTAGCTTGGGGCAAGGATCTACTGCTACAGGATGACCTACAATCTCTAGTAGAGGCAAATCATTAATAGAATCACTATAGAAACTGCTCTCTTTAAGCTTAAAATTCGATGTATTGAGCCATTTATTGAGGCGCTTAACTTTACCTTCTTGGAAGCTCGGTATTCCGGATACTTGACCGGTAAATTTGTTGTCAAATTCTTCAAGTTCAGTGGCAATTAGATGTTCAATACCTAATTTTTTGCATATAGGTGTCACAATAAACCGATTTGTTGAAGTAATTACCATTAGTGTATCTTTTTTGTCTCGGTGTGCTTGTAATAGTTCTTCTGCTTTAGGAAGCCACATAGGTTCAATAATTTTTTTCATAAATTCTTTATGTAGAGTATCGAGCTCGGAGCGAGATAGGCCAGATAATGGTGCTAATGAGAACTTTAAGTACGCCAAGATGTCTAATTTTCCAGTTTGGTAATCCCTATAAAATTGATCATTTTTGTTTTTGAAGTAAGCGGAATCTACAATTTTTTTTGTTGTTAGGAACTCCCCCCAGCTGTAATCGCTGTCACCGGCAATAAGAGTGTTGTCTAGGTCAAACAAGGCTAAGGGCATGATGGAATCCATGAAGTTGGTCTGAACAGTATAGCTTAACGAGAGATAGAACTGTCCTCAATAGGGTATTTCATGTAAATTATGTTTAGCTATAGAGATGTTTAATAGATTTTTGGTTGAGAATATTATTGTGATTGATCAAGACGGATTTCGCCCAAATGTTGGCATTATAATTTCTGATGATATGGGCAGGTTGCTTTGGGCTAAGCGTATTGGCCAGGAAGCTTGGCAGTTTCCTCAGGGCGGTATTGATGCTGAAGAGCCTCTAGAGACTGCACTTTATCGCGAGCTTTTTGAAGAAGTTGGCCTTGAGGCTCAGGATGTCGATATTCTTGCTTGCACTCAACAGTGGCTCCGCTATCGTCTGCCTCAGAGCATGCAGCGAAAGAATTCAAACCCCTATTTTGTTGGACAAAAACAAAAATGGTTTCTGCTTAAGCTTTTAAGCAACGAAAACAAGATATCTTTAGACCAGACCTCACAGCCTGAATTCGATAGGTGGGCTTGGGTAAATTACTGGTACCCTATTAATCAAATTGTCGAGTTTAAAAGAAATGTTTATCGTCAAGTGTTGAAAGAGTTTTCACCATTACAGTGCAATCTTGAAAAAATGGTTAAATCTTACCCGAGAAGGATAAAGTAAACATGCTTGTGCTTGAATCACTACGAAAAATTGTACAAGAAGCTAATTCAGCCAAAAACTTTGATGAAGTTCTCAATGTCATTGTACGTCAAGTTAAAAATACTATGGAGACATCAGTGTGCTCTGTGTATCTCTATAATCATAAGAACGACAGCCATGTCCTTATGGCAAGTGATGGTCTTAATCCAGACGCTGTTGGTTCGGTTTGCTTGCCTTCTGGTGAAGGACTTATCGGTTTGGTAGCTTCACGCGCAGAGCCAATTAATCTTGAAGAAGCTTCCGCGCATCCTAGGTTTGCCTTTCTCCCTGAAACAGACGAACAGCTATTTCACTCCTTTTTAGGCTCACCAATTATCCACCAGCGAACAGTTCTCGGTGTGCTGGTCGTGCAGGATGAGCAGATTCGTCGCTATGATGAGAGCGAAGAGTCTTTTCTTGTGACAATTGCCGCCCAACTGTCTGGAATTATTGCTCATGCTAATGCTACAGGTGAGCTGAATCGGGCGCTTCATCCTCAAGATGCATCCACTAGTGAGCGTATTTATTCTGGCGTAGCAAGCGCCCCAGGAATTGCTATAGGCAATGCTATAACAATGCATTCCCGCACTGACTTAAAAGCGATTCCTTCAAAGCAAGCAGTAGATATTGGCGCAGAACTTATTTTATTTCGAAAGGCGATGAGTCTGGTTAAAAGTGATATGCGCGCCCTGGATAAAAGTATGGTGGGAATACTAAGCGATCAAGAACGAGCCTTATTCGATGTCTATGTATGTATGCTAGATGATCAGGCTTTGGGTGGAGAAGTCATTGTACTTATTAACGAAGATGGTCTTAGCGCACAAAGTGCATGGGCTCAGGTCATATTAAGTCACATTAATATGTTTAAAAGTATGACCGATTCGTACTTGCGTGAGAGGGCCTCTGATCTAGAAGATTTGGGGAGAAGGGTGCTAAGTTATCTTCAGGAAACCGAAACTAAGCGTACAGTATTTCCGGATAAAATTGTACTCGTAGGTGAAGAGCTGTCAGCTGCTTCTTTTGCTAGTGTACCGCTAGAAAAAATTGTTGCCATCGCCTCTGTTACAGGCTCCCGTAATTCGCATTTGGCAATTCTTGGTCGAGCTATTGGTATTCCTACAGTTATGGGCGTTGCCGGCCTGCCTTGGGGTAGCTTGGACGGTGAAGAAGTTATAGTTGATGGGCACAGTGGGCGTGTTATTGTTTGCCCAAATACTTCATTGCGTAAAACCTATGAGAACCAAATCCTTGAAGAAAAACTGTTAGCAGCCGATCTTGAAAAATTTTCCGACCAACCCTGCGAAACCTCTGATGGGCATAAAATTTCTTTATGGGTAAATACCGGCTTGCGCATTGATTCAATGTTGTCGCTCGACCGGGGCGCTGAGGGTGTAGGGCTTTATCGAAGTGAAATCCCATTCCTGATGCTTGATCGCTTTCCATCTGAAGAAGAACAGCGCAAATTTTATCGTGAGCAATTAGAGATGTTCTCCCCCAGGCCGGTCACTATGAGAACTTTAGATATTGGGGGGGATAAGGATTTGTCTTATTTTCCCATTGAAGAGGAGAATCCATTTCTTGGTTGGCGAGGCATTAGGGTTTGTCTTGATCACCCAGAAATTTTTTTGGTGCAACTTAGGGCTATGATGAAGGCTAGCTTGGGGCTCAACAATCTCAGAATATTGTTGCCCATGATAGCCAGCATGCCTGAATTAGATAGTTCTTTAGCGCTAATTAATCAAGTTTATAACGAGCTTACACAAGAGGAGGGATATGAGATTCAAAGACCCCATGTAGGCATAATGATTGAGGTGCCGGCAGCAGTTTACCAGATTCATGAGTTTGCTCGTAAAGTTGATTTTCTCTCTGTTGGTACTAATGATCTAACTCAATATCTATTAGCAGTTGATCGAAATAATTTAAGAGTTGCCGGCCTGTATGATTTTTGTCACCCCGCTGTCTTGATGGCGCTTAGAGCTATTGCCAGCGGAGCAAAAGATGAATGCACTCCCGTCAGTGTTTGTGGCGAGATGGCAGGTGATCCAGTTGGGGCTGTATTGTTGATGGCCATAGGTTTCAGCGTGCTTTCCATGAGTGCCACCAGTCTATTGAAAGTGAAAGCTATGTTATGTCAAGTGAGCTTAGCGGAGGCGAAGCAGTTGCTTAAAGAGGCATCCTTAATGTCAGATTCTCAATCTGTCAGAAATTATATGGAGCAAGCGCTTAAAAAAACCTAAAGTTTCAGGACTTTTTAGTCATTAATATTTGTATTGATGATCGCTATTGCTAGTTTCATGATTAGGTAGATTGATCATGAACAGCTATTGTATTTTACCCAAGATAGCCAACAGTAGTATTATTACTGAAACTATTCTTAGCCAAAGTTGTTGCATGCTAATTTATCCAGAAATCGATCCTATTATTTTTTCCCTTGGACCCCTAAAAGTTCATTGGTATGGGTTGATGTACTTGCTTGGTTTTTTTGTGGCTTGGAGAATTGCACTTTTTCGCAGCCAGTCGAGTTGGTCGCCTATACGTAAACATCAAATAGAAGATTTAATTATTTGTAGTGCCTTCGGGGTAATATTTGGTGGTCGTTTTGGTTATGTAGTGTTTTATAATTTTGAACAATGGCTTTTGGACCCTCTATGGTTGTTGCGTATCTGGGAGGGAGGCATGTCTTTTCATGGCGGATTGCTGGGTGTTTTGTTGACACTTTGGTGGTATAGCCGAAAAATAAATAAGTCTTTTTTAGCCTTAGGTGATTTCGTGACACCCTTGGTCCCGATAGGTCTCGGTTTAGGCCGTATAGGTAATTTTATGGGCCAGGAGCTTTGGGGCAGACCAACTGATTCTTGGGCAGGAATCATATTTCCCAATGACCCTTACCAGCTATTAAGACATCCTTCCCAGCTCTATGAGTGCTTTTTGGAGGGCCTACTGCTCTACATTGTGTTGATTGTCGTCTCACGAAAACCCCGACCGATGGGTGCTTTAAGTGGCTTGTTCTTGTCGCTCTACGGTAGTTTTAGATTTATCGTTGAGTGGTTTCGAGAGCCAGACATTGCTATTGGTTTTGACTTATTTGGGTGGATGACAAGAGGCCAGTTATTGAGCTTGCCTATGATATGCATTGGTATAATACTTATTATATGTGCTTATTTTAGCGCTAATCTTAATAGGAAATTGGTCGATAAAAGAGACCGGGGGTGAAATGAAGCAATATCTTGATTTAGTCCGACATATAAAGGACACCGGAGTTCGAAAAAACGACCGAACAGGAACAGGAACACTTAGTGTTTTTGGCTATCAAATGCGATTTGATCTCAGCGAAGGCTTTCCTCTGGTTACTACTAAAAAAGTTCACCTTAAGTCAATTATTCATGAATTGCTTTGGTTTATTCAGGGGGATACTAACATCAGGTATTTGGTAGAAAATGGGGTAAATATTTGGAATGACTGGCCCTTCCAAAATTGGCTAAGGGAGACAAAACAAGAGCAAGATTTTCCTCTACGCTCAGAAGCATGGAGGGAAGAGATGGCTCAGTTTGTAGCCCGCATAAGAAAAGATGACACATTTTCTAAAAAATATGGTGATCTGGGCCCCGTTTATGGCCGCCAATGGAGAAACTTTGAAGGAGCCGATCAGCTCGCTGGAGTCATTTCAGATATTCAAAAAAATCCTGATTCTAGACGGCTAATTGTCTCAGCTTGGAATCCCAAAGATATCCCAGCTATGACCAAGTCTGGATTGCCGCCCTGCCACACGTTATTTCAGTTTTATGTGGCAGAGGGGCGGCTATCTTGTCAGCTCTATCAGCGCAGTGCTGATGTTTTTTTAGGGGTGCCTTTTAATATTGCATCTTATACGTTGTTGACGTTGATGATTGCTCAGGTTGTAGGCTTACAGCCTGGAGATTTTGTACACACATTTGGAGATGCGCACCTGTATGTTAATCATCTGGAGCAGGTCGAAGAACAACTCAGTCGTGTTCCTCGACCTGCTCCAAATATAGTTATTAATTCATCGATCAAAGATTTATTTAATTTTAAATATGAAGATTTTAAGCTCGAGAATTACGAACCTTGGTCTGCAATACCTGCATCGGTGGCGGTTTAATGAAAGATAAAATGCAATTTTCTCTAATTGTAGCTATGGCCAACAATCGAGTTATAGGCTGTAACAATACGTTGCCTTGGTGCTTGCCAGAAGAATTGAGATATTTTAAATCCGTTACTATGGGAAAGCCTGTCGTGATGGGCAGAAAAACTTTTGATTCTATTGGTAAGCCGTTACCTGGCCGATTGAACATCGTGGTTACTCGTAATGCTAACTGGTCTTTTAGTGGTATTGAGGTTGCCTCATCCTTGGATCAAGCAAAGGCTATTGTTTTATTGATGGATGAATCTACACCAGAGGTTATGGTAATAGGCGGCTCTGAGATATATGGCGCAGCCATCAATCAGGCAGATAGACTTTATATTACCCGAGTACAAGCCTCATTTGAGGGGGATACTTTTTTTCCTGTATTTGATGAAGAGGTTTGGCGTGAAGTAAGTCGTCAAGAGCCTGAACAGCAAGGAGACATACCCTACTTTTTTCAAGTACTAGAAAAAGTTTGAGGGTTGTTCGCAAATAATACTTTTTGCTTATCTTAATAATGAGTCGGTCTGCTTCTTTAAAGAGTTGTCGTCTGTCGGAATGAGCCGCTAACGTGGTGTCATTCCCCGGCAGTGAGAGTCCAAGAGCGCCTGT
>TARA_B110000503_G_scaffold85070_1_pt1 | contig 18859 bp, 14 predicted proteins | sample TARA_B110000503 | Tara Oceans TARA_B110000503 (sample SAMEA4397472) | marine metagenome | biome: Polar Biome; feature: [SRF] surface water layer (ENVO:00010504); material: water (ENVO:00002006), including particulate matter (ENVO:01000060) such as... | depth 5 m | reverse complement strand
TTTATTTCTTCAGCGAGAATTGCTAGAATTTGTCGGTCTAGTAAATTTATCACGTACATGAGCATAAGCATGCCCAGGACGTATTTTGCGTACGGCCCGCCGATTCTGTAAATTCCCTGATGAAAAGAATTGCGATCACTCGGCGTGGCGCTTTCAGATGTGGGGCTTTTCATAGATGGCAACTTATTTAGATGGACTGGGTTGTCCTTGTGTCAATAAAACCGAGAACGACGCGTACCAATTTTCCGCACGCGCTGAGGGTCATTCCTCGATTTTCATAACGTACAAACTACCCCTTTGGCGTTCTAGTCTAACTAATTATTTCATGCGTCATCGATATAGGAACAATACCACGCACATAATGAGCCACCACGACCGCTTCCTGTAGCGCGGAAGCAGTCACAATTTAGCTTAAAGTGGTGCCGAACTCAGGGACAAGCGTCAACCGAGGATCGAAGGTGGAAAAAAATACTGCGAGAGCAAATATAGATATCGCAGGTACATGCCCGACCGAAAGCGCCTCCGGCAATACATCAGAATTGGTACTTAGCCTCCATTTTAACCTGTCTGCCTCGATCGACAAAGCAGAAGAACTCCGACGATACCGTCGCGAGAGTTCGCCCCGCTGCCTGTCCGCAGGTGAATTCATTTGTGAGGTTAACCCCGATTAACGCCAAGGACCACTGTCCGTCGCCAATAGAGATATTCGCGTTCACCTTGTTATGGCTGGGCTGAATGGGAAATTGGTTGACGCGGTACTTTTCAAAGAAGTTGATTCCGGCGCCCATGTGTAGGACCATTTTGTTGTCGAAATAGTGCACGTAATCCAATGCCGCTCGACCTGACCACCGTGGAGCATTGTCGGTCGCGTCGCCGGAAAAATCTTGCTGGAATGCCTGCGGCACCCCGGTTCCTAAACCGGTGCCTGGCACCTTGACCGTGCACAACTCTGGAGTGATGGGAAGACAGGCGCCGAGGAATTCGTCGTAGTAGGAATCCAGGAAGGACACATTGCCACTCAAGGTCCAGCCGGACACCAAATTCCATACCCCGTCGATCTGTGCCCCACTGTTGATCGACACGCCTGCGTTCTGGATCGAGAAGGCCGTCGTCTCCGGATTGTATGTCGTCACCTGCAAATCGGTGTACCGATAGTAGAAGACCGAGGCATTAATTTGGGCCTGTCTGTCAGCAAGGTAGAATTTAGCTCCGAGTTCTCCACCTTTTACTTCCTCCGAGCCGAACTCAAAATCACTGACCGATTGGTTGGCCGCCCGGACGCCGGTACCCCGAAACCCGCCTGCAAGAAAACCAGTCTTGTATGCGGCGAACAACATGAAGTCATCGTCTGGCATCCACGACACGATGACTTGCGGAGAGAAGTCGCGATTACTTTGGCTTCCCAGCAACGGCTCACAGCATGGCTCGAATGCCCCTGTAAAGATTGGCGCAACAAAATCATTAACCCAGTAAAAATCCTTATTCTCGATCGAGTACCGAGCACCGAAATCAACTGCCAGCGTGTCGAAAGGCTTCCATTGAATTTCTCCAAAGACCGCCTTGCTGTCGCCAGGTGAACCGCTATGGTTTACGGTGCTCCACCGTTCCGATTCGACAAAATTACCGTTGACTAAGCCAGGTACCAGAGCGAAGGCCTGTTTGAGCTTCAGGTCAGTATTCTGGAAGTACACGCCGGCCAGGAAATTCACCGACGAAGAATCGAAGCGAGACTGGAATCGGAACTCTTGGGACCAAGTTTCGTTCGCACTGTTTTCGATGGCGGGAATAGCCCCAGTCCCATCCTCGAACGTGGTTCCGCCCACGACCAAAAGGTTATCCATCACGAAATCGTTCCACGAGCTTGTCGATGTGAAATCACCATAGCCTGTGTACCATTTCAGGTTAAAGGTCATCGACTTGCCTGTAATATTAGCGAAGGGCTTCTGACGATTTTTGGGCAAAAGCGCATTCGAGAAATCGAAATTGCGCCCACAATTGGCCGCACCTCCACTGACGGTCGCGTCTGGCGCACCGAATGCGAATCCAGGCCAGATGAAAAAACCCGGTGCTAGTGCAGTCAGCCCTGGTTGGTTACTGGGTCCACAACCCAGCAAGGTCATACGCGAGGCAACTGAGCCATTGTCTTCGTAGTCATTATACGTCAGTTTTAGATTTGCCTCGACATTCTCCGCAGGCAACCAGACAATCGTTGCGCGAACGAAACGATCGCGTTGTTCAGGAGTTCTTTCCCGAGTGACGACATTGTTGGCCCATCCCTCCATATTGGAAGTACGCGCCGCTAGGCGAACCCCAAGTGAATCGTTGATCGGACTGGAGATCATGCCTTCCAAATAGAGGTCTTGGGCTTCGAATTCGCTGCCTGCTTTCAAGTAGGCTTCGAACTCGTCTCCCGGATCTTTAGTCTTGATCTGGATCCCGCCTGCAATGGTGTTTTTGCCGAGATACACCCCTTGCGGGCCCTCTAGTACTGCAAGATTGTCCAGGTCTACATAGGCTCCGCTCACCCAGTGTCCCGCACCGTAGTTAACATTGTCGATGAATAGCCCTACCTGCTGCTCTAGTCCGGCATCCTGACCATTGCTCCCGATACCGCGAATGTAAATGACGGGAGTAAGGTAGTTGGGGTAAACATGGACATTAGGAAGTAGATCGCGTAAACCACTTAAGTCAGTGACGCCTTTACTGTCCAGTATCCCGCCCGACAGAGCACGAAGTACCACGGGGGTCTCAGTCACCACTTCCGAACGCATTCGCGCCTGGGTGACGATAATTTCCTCTATATTGGATTCTGGCGTGCGCAGGGAAATCTCTGGTTCGGCGGCTTCCGCCATAGTAATTGCGCTGATGTAGATACTAAAACTCAGTGCAAATGATATTAGTTTTACCATGATACATCGTCCTGTTATATTGGTTTTTAATAATTTATTCGAATCTTTTGAGTTCTTTAGATATCACAAGAATAAGACGAATATTAGGGATATTCTTGCCTTAAAACTTAAATGGTTTGTCTTAGCGTACTGCTTTACTGATGAAGCAAAGTGTAAGTATTTACCGGTCCATCAGCGAATACCGCTTCAGTAGATGCCGACTTCATCGCGGCCAAAAACACGCCTGATACTAACTTTGACGGTCTTGATTCGCCACCGTCCATCGACTTTGACGTATTCATCTGCGTAGTCACCGAGTATCCATTGCGCGACTGGCTTGCCCTCGACGAATGTCGTAACCGGAATTACGTTCTTCCATAGACCAATGGCCTCACGGCCATTTACATCAATCCGTTCATTTAAAACAAGATGATCTGCAAAGCTGAACACAACGGATTGCTGTATCCAGAACGCATGAATCGCCAGCCGACCGATCTGGCGGCCGCCATACTCGATCGGCACCTCCAGCTCGCCGTCCTCCACGAATAGCTGAATAATCTCATCCGCGGCCAGTCGCGCACCCGACTGCGAACAACAGCGATCAGCTATTTCGCAATAGGTGTGCTTGAGGTTACGAATTTCATGTATATCACGGAGATAGTCGTTGCTTGACATGGCAGTTCAGCCCTCCTCTGGGCGGCGCTCTTCGGCGAGAACACACTATTGCAGCATTCGCTGAGTTGAGGCAGTACATCTCGTTTGAATAATCATAAGCACTAGCAATCAACTGTGTAACATGTTTCTCCTAATTTGATGAACCTATGGCGCCAAACACAAACAGTGTCACTAAGTTTTAGTCAGCATGCCAAGTACGAGTATGGTGCGCTGTTAGTTTTAGAGCCTCACAACTATATATCCGACGCAGAAATTAATACTCTATGCCAAATCTCACTCCGTACTGGCGCCGAACGCGCATTCCTGCAACAAAGAAAAGTGGTCTAATTTCAACTGGACGATCAGCAAAACCTCCGTCTTCTAAAAGATCAGTGCCGTACACAGAAACAAAAAACTTACTTCCGCTACCGATGGGAGTTTCCAGAGTGGCTGAGAGATCAAGTTCTTTGCGACTTGGCACAACATCCCTACCATCAGCGATCGGCTCCATGGGTATTTCTGTTCTACCCCTATGCTTATCGACGAAATTTAAACCGCCACTTAGATTGAGACTGGATGTAGCAAACAACGGTCGGTTATACGAAAAGCCAATACTTGCGGTCTTGTCTGGAGCAAAGAGTGTCGCTGTCTGATTCGCTACATTCACTCCATCTCGCATTCTTGTATCGAATTTTGAATCTAAAAGACCAAGTGAAAATCTTACTATTAAGTCATGGTTACTTGACGGCCGAGCAAGACCTTCAATTTCCAAACCTTCATAACTCACTTTAGCTGCATTTTCAATTTTAGTATCAAATTGACCAGTCACGGGATCCGCAACAACGTTAAACTCCTGCTTATCATCATAATCCATCTTAAATGCGGTAGCATTCAAGGTTAGTCTTCCGTCTGCCAGCTCGGAGCGTATCCCAATCTCATAACTCTCCACGGTTTCAGGATCATAAGGGCCGACACCACCTATCGTCGCTGGCCTTCCGTTCCAACCACCACTCCTAAATCCGGTTCCCCAGCTCGCGTAGGTCATTAAATCCCCACTGAAACTGTATTGCACACCAAGGCGATGAGTGAACTCGCTCCAACTTTCAGTTCCCTCAAATGAAAATGGACCTGTTGCCTCTACGGGATGATCATGGACAAATTTCTTCTCCTCGTCCGTATAGCGGCCCCCAATGGTAACCGACAGTGCATCAGATACCTCATAGTTAGCCTCACCAAAAACTGCAATTGCGTCAAGCTCTTGATTGGAGGTGAAGAGTTGGGCTGTGCTACCAAAGAATACAAAATTCTGGGTGGTGGTATACTCATTAGAAAAGTAAAATAGACCTAGTACATAATCCAATTTAGAATCTAAGGCGTCCGAAGAAATTCGAAATTCCTGACTGAGCTGCTCATATTCTTGCGGTCTTACAAATTGAGTAACGGCCATAGAAGCGCCCTCAAAGCCAACGTCGAGTAGTTCGTCAAAATCCTGCGCCCCTGTGACCGAAGTGAGCTGATAGTTACCCAGATCCCAATTCACTTCTAAAGTAGCATTTTGCCCATCAATGAAGTTCAGATGTCTTTGGGGAACCACACTAGTTTTGAAGTTGTCTGCCGCAGCTACATCGTAAGATGTATCTCTGCATCCGAGAGGGCCGAGGCCAAATGCACTACAAAGAGCCTCGCTGGGACCCGACATATTTAGGTTTTCTGGCCCCTCCGACTTATCGTCATAAAAATCTACACGTAATAAAGCTTCGAATGTATCAGTGGGTGTCAATAGCACACTTAAGTTGCCCCCGATAAGATCTCTTCCTTTAACGTCTTCGTTTCTGGCAATGTTATGCTGAAATCCACCTCCCTGCAGGGACCGCAGACTAATTTTCGCCGCCGCCTTTCCTGGAATTATCGGAAAATTTAGCGCCGCTTTGACGTCCTCTCTATCATACCTGCCTATATCGACCTCAGCTTTGAAACCAAATTCTCCAGTTGGTTGCATGCGTCTTATATTCACAACACCACCGATTGTATTTCGACCAAATAGGGTGCCTTGAGGACCACGCAAAATCTCAACAGACTCAACATCCCAAAGATCAAGGTTCATACCAGAGTTCGTTCCCATGAACATACCATCTAGCGAGATGCCAACCGTGGGCTCAAAACTTTTCTCGAGGTCATCAAAAGCAATACCTCTAATCGACACGCCCATCGCTTGGCCTCCGGAACTCTGGGAGGTAAAAACCACATTTGGAGAAACCTTACCGATGTCGATTAAGTTAGCAAGATGTATATCTTCAATGAGCTGCCCACTCACCGCCGTTACTGCAATAGGCACATCCTGTATGGACTCAACTCGTCTCCTCGCAGTAACTGTAATCTCTTCGATTTCAGTCATGGATTCTTCTGCATAAACAGACGAAATACCAAATACATTAATGCATGCGCCAACAAATAATATTATCGATATAAACTTAACCATTCTCATTACCCCTACCATCATAGTTGTATATGGTTTCATGAAATATTTTGGGTTTTTAAAGCAGTTACAAGAATAAACTGACAAGTGCGGTTATTCTTGTATTTAAGTCGTTTAGACTTGCCTAAGAATATCGTTTTACTAACTTTCTAGGGTTTGATGAACAATCTTTTTTTCATAGCGATCGGGGAGATTAGAGAATTTGCGTTTATACTATATAATTTTTAATGACGTATACGACGCGGGGTTCCAAATATTCTATCATCAATATCTTTGCGACTTATATGTAAAGCCCATTTATTGCGGACAGTTCTCAGGGATGTGCACGACTAGTGGGATTTTCTGCGGATCGTAACCATCTGGAACCTGAGACTCACCAAACCATTCAACCGCCGGCCCTATCTCAGCAAGCGCTAGCATTAGTCTTAGTAAATTTTCTTGATATAAGTCTAACTCTCCGAGTTGGAATTTAGATAGATAATTAAGAGCATCGTCTGCACGATAAATCATGCAGGTATAAAATGCATGGATTTCGCCAAAAGGGGTTTCATAACGCCGATCGTTTCTATCTTTAAAGTTAGGCAAGCACCACTTATCGCACCAAACTTCTAGATCACTAAACTCGGCCGGCAACATCAGAGAGTTCACAATAGTCATCGAGTAGCCTCTTCCAGATTATTGACCACGCCCTGAATTTTGCATTGAATGGTGTAGTTATGATAACGCAAAAGCATCTCGTGATCATGGAAATAAATTTCCTTAATCATGCCCGTTTCAATATTCTTTTGTTGACGTTCGAGCAATCGAAAGTCCTCAAGTACAACATCTCGAAGCTCAACAATAGTTTGTTGCTGGCCAAAACGATGCGCCGCGTTAGTTGCCGGCCGCAGGTAGCCTGAGAGCTCATATCTTGTCTTGTTAGCGGCTAGTGGCCACACTTGATGTACCAGATACATACTAGGAGTCATTGCTAACATGAGATTAGGGAAAAAAATGTTGACGTCAAATATCCAGTCAGATGACTGATTCTCATTTATGCCTTTGGGCTGTTCATTGCCACCTTTACCACCACTAGTTATAGCGCTTCCAGGAGAATATCTCATACCTAGCCATTGAACGGGTTTTGGCTGATACTTAAGGTTTCCATGTTGTGCGAGCCCACGATGAACGCCTTTTATCTTAATATCTCCCGCCCGACCAAGTGGATTATTTGGTCCGGCCATAGTTGTTTTTATGGTTCTATTGTGCAGGGCCGGAAGGTGGTAGGATTCACAAAAAGAGTCGATCATTGTTTTCCAATTTGTGTTGATGGTCGCCTCAAATTTAAATTTCGTTGTGCACTTATTAAATGGGTATCCCTCTAAGTCTTTTCCTTGACGTCCAAGATAATCTTGCAAAGTTTGTTCGGGCTTATCTTCTAAGCATACGAATAGAAAGCCCTGCCAGACATCCATTTTCAGTGTTTTTAGTCTCAGGTTTTTACAGTCCAATGTCGGAAATCCTTCAACATCGGGAATATGCTCAATTTCACCATTTAGCCCATAACTCCAACCGTGAAATTTGCAGTAAAAAGCACCTCTACGGCCTTCATCCTTTAGTTCTAATTGGTTCCCGCGATGGACACAGGCATTTAGAAAAGCACGGGCATGCTTTTCTTTATCTCGGGTGATCAACACCGAAGTCGCAAATGAGACAAGCTCCTTTACAAAAAAATCTCCTACATTTTTTATTTGTTCTTCTCTCCCGACGTAGTGCCATGCCGGACGAAAGATACTTTCTATTTCTTTTACGAATATCTCAGGTTTCCAGTAAATATCTGTACTGACAGCATCAGTTCCAAGTTGAGGATACCGTTTATGGAAATCCACCGGGGTTGTGGTTGTAGGCATTAGCTTACCCTCTATTGATAAATGACACTAAAATTCGTTTCCAGTAAAACATTCACCTGCTGGTCAATGTGCTAATGGATGAGGCCTTAGCTGAACTTTCCCGGCATATGAGACTGGAATTTCAGAATGGAATACAGGAGATTGGCCATTTGTGAACCACAGTCCCTTCCCCTTCCAACCTAGTTCTGTGTTGTCGATACGTCCGTCAACGCCTCGGGTGTAAGTGGTTAGTGGATAGGGAATACGGATAACTGTGAAAGCCTCCGTTTTCGGGCTAAATGCAATCAAGGAATCAGATGAAGTGCCGTTTATAATGACTGTATCTATGCCCATACCTAGAGCATCGAATCGATCAACCCAGATATAGTAATGCATATCATTGGAACCACCGCCGGCTACTATCTGCTCACTTTTAAATTGTGGACCGGGAGTTTTCCACAAACGCCAACCTTCTGGGCATTGATTTCCAGACCCCCAGGTTTGTTTGCATAGACTACGGTCAAAACGGGCAAGATGGCCACTGCCACCAAGAGCGGTCCAAATTAACCCATTAGTATCCACGTCTATTCCGCGGGGTCCGTTACCAGGAAATGGGGGGATATAGGCTTCATGTTTATCTGTCAGCGGATCATAATTCAAGATATAACCCTGCTCTCCCGGTTTTGAAAAATAGATTCCAGCCGGCATTCCCCACCAAACCTTGCCATCGCTTGGATTTGGTATAACACCGTATCTAAAACCTACGATTGTTTTGTCCCCAGCCCCATCACCATCCGTGTCTATTTTTCCCTCTGACCATCCCATTGCAACTTCAAGGGATGCCGGATCATTTATATCAAATTGCTTGGTATCCAGCCAGCCAACAACATTTGCATCACCACTTGTCCATAGGACACCATTATCATCGAACTGCAGATGATGTGTGCCATAGCAAGTATCGACCGGTACAATTTCACCCGTATATGTGTCGTAATAACCTAACTGGCGATGATGGTAGTTATTGGCAATGACCGCGGATTTTTGACAGAACTCAGGCAGATCTTCTCCCCATTCTCGACGGATCTGCATCGTCAACCACACCTTACCCGTGTCGTCCATCATCGGATTATGAGGATTAACGGGGTTCACATAGCCCGGTTTATGTAATGAGATAATGCCAGGTTCAGGGCAACCAAGACCTCTAGCCGCGACAGATGTTATTATTTCGTCAGAGCCTAGTGGCTTATAGGTCTGCTCACACCATCGTTGCGCATTTTTTCCTGGAGGAAGCTTTATTTGGTTCGCTGTGTGATTGATAGGATCGAGAACCAAAATATGGTCGTTACCGATATCACCACCATAGACCGGTTTATTGGGATACAGATGTGGGTTACGTTTGTCCGTTGAAACCATATCGTGCGCCCACGTATAGTTTTCTCCCCAATTCCACTGGGTAATCACAAAATTCCGTTCAATCCCGGCCGGACGTGAGGGAGCCAATTCCGGAGTTTCCCCAGTGGCAATACGAGCTGCGAATGCTCCGAGAGAATCCAGCAACAACTCTCGGTTAACTTCTTTTGACATAAGATTCATGCCTCCCGCTTTCTGGAGACCATAATCAAAAACTGACCGGTCGCTAAGTCTCGTCGCAGCATTCCCAATCTGATGGCAAAGTATGCATGAGAGCTTGAATTGACTAAGCCAAGCGGACTGAGATGTATAGGGATATTCGGCCACGGCTAATTTGGCCGCGGGAGGTGCTTCAAGCATAGAAAGCCAATAGGAAGCAGGATAAATTTTGGCTGCTTCGATTGCATTCTTGGCCGACGCAACTGTGATATCTATTTCATCACCAGGTGTTGCCTTGAACTTGGCTGAGTCAGTTAAACCATATCCGCGAACCCATACTTCGTATTGGGCGGCTGGCATTTCGGGCAAGAGGAACCGACCTGCTTCGTCTGTCACGACCACTTTGCGATATTCGGTCGGTAAGTCCCGTGTTTGGGCAATGACCCATACACCAGCCTCGGCGGAACCATCTTCATTCTCGATATTTCCTGAAATAAAATCAGTTTTGTTTTGAACGCATGACGCTGTAAATATTATTAGAAATATCAATAATGAAATTCGTATAGTCATCTAAAATGTCTCCGGAAATGAGTCTTTACTTAGAGAATAGGTGTAATTTTTATACGGTAATTTCCCTTGCATTTTACATATGAAAGATATAGTAGACTTGTTTAATAATATTTGTAATTTTGTTTTCTCTACAGACTTTCTGATATTTCCATTATTAATCGTTGAGCGTATTGATAAGCCGGCATACATTAGATATATGAGGGATTATTTAAAATTTTACATTAAATCGTATTAAATGGTTTTTGTTGGGGAGGGAGTTAATTAAGGGCTGTAGATAAACCTCAAAGGGAACACTAATCCCTAAATCATACGTATGATGTTTTGTAAGCTACGGACTCCATAAAGTCAGCTTTAGACTCATTTTATACAGAAGCCAAAAGACACAATCGATATGGTTCAGTGAAAAATTTCTGTTGCGACATCTCGAGTAAAGCAGGCTTTGTTCGCATCCCTGTATCGCCGTGGCGACAATCCAAACTTCTCTTTAAATCGCCTACTAAAATGTGATAAATCATTGAACCCAGCAGCAAAAGCTATTTCTGTCACTGAGATATTTCTAAGACCATGAGATATTAGTTCTTCGCCACACCGATCTAATCGCTCATCAATAATAGTATTATTAATGGTCTTCCCTGTTTGCTTATACAATGAGTAAAGATAGCTGAGAGAGATTCCTAGTTTATTCGCAATATATGTCGGACAAAGATCGGCATGTCCAAGATTATTGATAATAATTCTTCTTGCGGCTCGGAGATAACCTAAACCAGAATCGACGTTAGTATAAAGTTCATCTTGTTGAGTAAAGGATGCTAATATTAAGTTATCTAGAGTCTCTAAAATCTTTTGTGGACTTATAGGCGAAAAATTAAATCGTTGTTTCCATAAGTCTCTCAAAAAGTGATTTAATACTAGTGGCCATCCTTTCTTGCAGTCGATGGCGATACTACATTGTTCAGTTATTTCACTGTGCCTAAATGTGAGCGCCTCGCGAGGGAGACTAATCGATAGTGTCTCAGACTCCTCAAAATTTTCCGATTCAACGGATTTATTGTTATCTAAAAGCACCATAGTATTAGCGCCACAGTGTGTTACTCCCGAACCCTGAGATAGGCTGAAAGAACCTCTGGTCACTAAAATAAGAATAATATCTGTGGAGTGATTAGGTGCAATTCCACTTGGTCTATGGGCTTTGAAACTTCCACCTGCATAGCGGCGCACTAAGACAAGTGGATTTAAATTATGTTGAGCCACCGACCATTTAAAGTCTGAATCACTTCTCTCTGATACAAGTGTGATCGGGGTGTAGTGCGAGAGCGCTTTCTGATAACCACTTAGTCCTGTGTGCAGTATCGATTTTTTCATACTTCCCTCATTTCTTTGAAAAGAGAAAAACAGCCGGAACTAAGTATGCAACACTTCTGTCGTATATGTATATATATATATGTAAATATACCTTGGAAGGGTTTGTTATGATATTTCGATCACCTATTCGTCATAATCATTTCGATCTTGGAGACTAGACTTATTCAGTTCAAAAGCCAGAAGTACATTGCCAGGCATGTGGCCATACATACCATAACCAGAGTTCACAAACATCATACCATTTTTAAAAACAGCACTATTAGCGCCTCCAATGGAGCCGCCATGAACAGCAGAGCCAGAGAGACTTGTGTAGCTTTGTGTGGTGTCATAATCCCAAATTATATTGCCGTCAGCAATATCATAGGCTCTGAGATGCCCGTCAATAGAGCCTGCAAGAACAGCCCCAGGTATTACTGAGGGGGACGCAGAAATACCGAGCGAACAGCCTTCAATACCGTCACAGTGTTCTCCGGAAGCTACGTTTTGCCAGAGAATTTCGCCTGTCCCTATGTCAACCGCTGATATACCCGGTTTGGCCACGCCAGGCCATCTAGAACCTGCGGCATAATCCGCTATAGGTACAAATAGAGAGTTTCCTTGCGCGGCTATACCGAAGTGCACACCCCCCTGTATACCCCCTCGACCTACCTTTGTTTGCCAAACAATATTGCCGGAATTTTCTGGGTCTAGGCCATAAGCCATACCGGACTTTTGTCCGACTAAAATAATCTCAACGCCAGCTCTAGACGTCGCAAGTATGGGAGCTGCTCCTATATCAGAATCTGGGCCATCCTCAGATGGACAGCTAATTCTGTCTTCAGTCTCGCAGCCCATATTCCAAGCATCATTAGCAGTAAGTTGTTTTTTCCAAACTATTTTCCCACTTTCAATATTAAATGCGATTACGGCGTCACTAGAATCATCCGCCGGAGACGAGTAGTTTTCACCCGTGCCGGCATAAATCAATCGTCGTTTTTCATCGAGTAATAAACCCGCCCAAATTGGGGCACCAGAGGGAGCCAGCTGCGGAGTACCGATGGAATTTTTGCCGACCTCAACAGTCGGTATTTCGATAGTGTGGGTGAGCCAAAGTTTTTTACCACTACTAGTGTCATAAGCGGCAATACCTCCTCGGAAAGTGCAGCACACGTACTCTGGGTTGGCGGCAGCTGCAGCTTCATGTGATGATAGGGGCACATATAGCCGGTTTTCGTATAAAAGAGGTGCCGCTGTTATGGTCAGGCTGTGATGCTCCACAGGGCGGTCTCTCCACTGCAATTCTCCTGTGACGGCATTAACCGCATAGACATATCCTACGACGTCACCGAAAAATAACTTGGGCTGCTGGGACGTATCTCCTTTGAGCCAATGCTCTACAACAATGCCGGTCCTGATTTCTGCACTGGCTTTGTATGACCACCGCATGCAACCAGAGTCTTGGTCTAAAGCAAACAAAGTGCCATCATTGCTGCCAACGAAAATGGCGCCAGCAGCGGTGGTAGGCTGTGAACGTGCTCGAATGGCATCTGGATATTCAAACGCCCACTTGAGCTGCAGGTTTGAAATATTACCAGCATCGACTCCGGCAACCTCAGCGGGAATACTGTGCTGGTTGTCATGGCTAAATCCCCATCCAACTGCGTCAGGTGGCGCTTGATAGTCGAAGTTACTGGAGCCCTTTTTGCAGGCAATTGTAACGGTCTTATCTCTCGGCGAGGCTGCCTCATTGCTAATATATTCGGCTACTGCTAGGCGTTGTTGAGCTGATAGAGAAATGGCTTGAGATTCCATGACGCCTTCATCCAATGCCTTAACGATAGTTTGTGCAGTTAACATACTGAGCATAACGCGATGAGGCGCTTTGCCAACTGCTCCGTCATGGCAGTGTTGGCAATTTTTGTTATATACCTGCTCACCACTGCTAATACTTTTGCGAATCGTGTCGAGCTGAAGCCCCTCTGTCCTCCCGAGATTTTCGTCCAATTCAGTGCACCCTACTAGAGTTAATAGCGAGATAAAAAATAATATAACGGATAGCTTCATAGATCATTGTTCCTTTTATTATCCGGCCATTTTATAAAGTACATTTTTATCATCACCCGTAAAAATTGGTAATAATCCGTTAGTTCAGGTCAGAAATCGCTTGAGTCTGCAGTATTGCCAGTGCTTATCGTCAGAGTTTTATTAAGTTCTTGTCTGATTTACTGTAATATCGAATGAGCAACATCTTTGGTAAAGTCCGAACTGTTTATTCAATAAAACTTTGGACTATTTTCGCTCGATTTTCGAGAATGGCCCACTGTTCAGATGGCTCGCATGGGGGCACAAAGAATGAAATTCTATCGAACCCTAATTCAAAAAGTTCAATGAGACGCTTTTCTTGTACGGTGCCTACATACCCCGATATAATAGCCAGATCAAGTTCAGTCATTGAGCGGGCCGCGTCATCCATCTCTCGCCGAATTTCCTCCAAAATAGTCTTAATGTCATGGGCTCCATCTAATGGCATCCAGCCATCACAATACCTAGCTACTCTGCGCGCAGTAGCGCTTCCACCGGCACCCATGATAACGGGAGGACCTCCAAATTGAAGAGGTTTAGGCCAACTCCAGACGGGGTCAAAGGTTACATGTTTACCATGATATTCTGCCTCATCATTAGTCCATAGTTCACGCATGGCTTCGATCTTTTCACGGATAACCCCCCAATGAGATCCAAACTTAACACCATAATCAGCCATTTCATGTCGATTCCATCCACCACCAATACCAAAGATAAGGCGACCGCAAGACACTCGATCAAGTGTCGCCAGCCTCTTTGCAAGTTCCAGAGGATGATGTTGCGCAACAAGACAAACTGCCAAGCCAAGCTTCAAAGATGTCGTTACGGCAGCAACTGCGGCCAAAGCAATAAATGGATCGTAGAAAGCCTTATACCAGTGAGGCATTCCGTCAGGAAAAATAGACGAGGGAATAATACTTGCAACGGGAAAATGTGTATGTTCACCATAATAAAGAGCCGAAAACCCGTTTTCCTCGGCCCATTTACCCAGTTCCGAGGGAGGAATCGCATCCTCATGTCCGACCGTATTAATTGCGAATTCAACCATCAGTTCACCGTAGACCTATAACTTATCTTTTTTGGTTGTAAATGCTGCGTCACCGAATATTTTCACGTAGTCCCGATAGGATACCTTACTTCCCTCATCCTCTAGATTGGACAACAATAAATCGAGTTCCGGCTCGGGTATATCTGGAATTCCGATTGCTTTTGCCAGTAAATGATTGAAGAGAATGACAAGAATAAAATAACTATACTCTATTGCACCACGCTCGCTTCCAAGACGCTTTATCATATTATCCCATATTTCAGCTGTCATCATTCCATCTCGCACGGCGCGAGTAAACTCTACTAGCTGGTGCTCATCATCAGTTAAATCTGTCTCTCGACCTTCGCGCACAGCTTTAATTGCTTCTATTCTCACACCAGCCCGAACAGCAAGGGATGCGTGGCCTGCCATGAGCCAATGATATCCAGAATCAAAGGCGATTACGACATCGCAAAACTCATGATCAGCATCTGAAATAGTATCCTTGCATGCAGACACTTCCATTACAGCTTGCCCCATTCTCGCTAACGCCTCACCAAGAATAGGCGCATTTGCCAGCGCTCGAAAGTAGTCAGAGGCGTATGGTTCACCGCGAATCAAACCAATATTTGCTTGATCTGCTCCACGAACTCTGCCCACCATAAAATCAAATGCTGCTTCCTCCCCAGGTCGGAGGTTACTCTTAAGAGGTAGCCCTGGAGGTTGACGATCAGTCATTATATCAATCTCTGTGGTCTAGCCCATATTATCCAAGGGTGGGGAATAAAATAGTAGTATTCATCAAACGCACCTAACGACCTTACTTTACCCCACCTCTATCTATGCAGAAAAACTATCGGAGGCTAGTGATACTTAATTAAAAAAAATTAGCTAGTTTGTTAATTCGTCAAATATGAGTCGAAATCCATTATTAACTATCAAACGAGATGATAACGTCGAACAGCAATTCAATGCTTGGCTTTCCCTATAAAAGAGTTGTCTGACGGTATATTGATTAGTGATTGAATTCGAGGAAAGGATTAGTCTCAATAGTGATAGCGCCCTTATTGCTGATAGCCCTAATAAGAGTAGTTAGTTCCATACAGTTGTAGTAAACCTGCCCGCTTACAAAAAAATGCCCGTGCGCTCCACGAACCAATACGAACTCGTAATGCCAACCCCGTAAACCAATAGCGGAGTAAGCATTGCTCCACTCGCAGTTAAAGCAGGCACCGCCCGCAGAACAACCATCGGCAGAGTTAGATTGACAGCAATAAATATCAGCTGCCCGACCTCCACACCAATATTAAAAAATAGCAACGCCTGAATTTTCAATGAAGCAGCCAGTCCAAGCTCTTGCAATACCACCGCAAACTCAAAGCCATGCAATAACCCAAAGACAGAGGATGCGCTCAAAGGGTGCCGCCAGGTAAAGCTATCTTGGACGCCAGCGCCGGCTCGACTCCGCTTAATAATTTCTACAACCAACAATAATATACTCAGGGCAATTAGCCACTCAACCAATTCGGTGGGCAGGCGAAAGATATTGAGCGCAGCCAAACTTAATGTCACTGAGTGCGCCAGAGTAAAAGCTGTCACCGTCAGCAATAGACGCCTATAGCCACCAGCAATAATAATAATAAGACAGAGCACGATGCTATAGCAGTTCAGCAACAACGCCAGGACTGGGCTACGGAAGTTATGCTTGAGACATGACAGGAGCATTTAGTTGGTTTGAAGACTAAGGTGAACGTGGATGTACCTTGATAGCTTGCTGGGATTGAGAGTGCGAGAAAATTTTGATAGCATGTTAGCGAGGTATTTACTCGAGTCTTGGGACTGCCTAGATTGTGAATCATTCCGCTACCTCTAAGCTAGTCCTGAGGCTAACGGGTCACTAAGACTGCTATCTAAGTGCAGATATCCTGATGCGCTCTCTACCGTTCTCTTGAGCTTCTATGAACTGTCTATAACAAAGGTTGATGGCGACTGGAAAATAGTTAGACTAGACTTTACCAATATAGCTTCGGCTTAACAGTGCCCTGTGCGCTTAACTCAATCAACAAGAGAAGAAACTATGGCCGATATTGAAAAAGATTTTCTAGGACGACAGGTAGATTGGCAAGGTAAATATAAGGCGCCTCCATTTACGCCAAGACTAAAAAATGTAGATCTTGGTACGGCAGATATAGCGGGTGAACGTTATTTTTCGCCTGCATTTATGCAGCAAGAGTGGGAAAGTATTTGGAAAAAAACCTGGCAGCTAGTTCATCGTGCCGATGTGTTAGAAGAACCTGGAGCATTTTATACCCATGAATTGGGTAAAGAGTCATTTGTATTTATTCGCGGTAATGATGATGTGATCCGTGGGTTTTATAATGTTTGCAGGCATCGCGGTAACCGATTATGTCAGTTAAGCGAAGGTTATATAGAGAAGTTTTCCTGCCCATATCATGGTTGGCAGTGGAATATAGACGGCTCTCTAAAAAAGGTTGCTGATCCAGAGTTTTTCCGCCAGTTTGACAACGGTATACCTAAAGATGATTTAGGGCTGGTGCCCGTCCAGGTTGATATATGGGAAGGGTACCTCTGGTTTAATATGGATCTAGATGCCGGAGCCCTGAAAGAATATTTGGGTGACATTGGCGTCCATTTAGAGAGTTATGATTTTGAGAAATCGACTCTGATAGATTTACAAACGTTTGAATGGAATGGTAATTGGAAGCACGCTTGGGATGCCTTTAACGAGAGTTACCACTTTGCTGCATTACACCCAAATATGGTTGAGATAGGAGAGGGACACGATATTCCCATAGAGCTTCACGGCGTACACTCAAGGATGCTCAATTACAACCGTACCGTCAGTGAAGTACTTGACGAGCGTGATAGTTGGACCGATTTACGTCGCCGATTTATGCTCAGCGGGGAAATGAAAGGTACATCGCCTGATCTTGATGCTGAACAGGCTTCGGTGCCAGAGGTATTAGGTAAACCTATAGCTGCTAAAGATATCCATCTTCATGAGATTGAATATCGTAGGTCTATTGAGAATGAAACCACGCTACCTTATAAGCAGCTAAATGATGAACAGCTAGTGCATCAATATCACTACAGCTTTTTCCCTAATACTACGTTCACCCAATCTGCTGATGGCGGTGCAATTTTTAGATACCGTCCGCACCCCTTAGATCCAGGAAAGTGCTATTTTGATCTGTTCATTGTAGGTATTTTACCTGAGGGTACTGAGGTTCCAGAGCTTGCTGAACATAAGATTCATCGCTTTGACGATGGCATTGACTATGTGAAAATACTAGAGGGCACTTTTGATCCTGCATTTGCCGAAGTGCTTGGTGAGGATGCATCCAATATGCCGACACTCCAAGCTGGCTGTCAGTCAGACAGTTTTAATGGGAGTATTTTAGGAGACCAGGAAATACGTTTGCGCCACTTTCACCAAATGATAGATGGGTTTATTGATGGCACAATAACAACTAACAATCTGCCCGCTCAGGATGCATTTTTGGATTAACTGAGGGAACATCAGCAGAGGACCGTAATAGCGATACTAGTTAAAGGGATTAAATTATGCCTGCAAAAGAAAATAGAGCCCTGATTGAGCAATGGTACCAAGCGTTAGCAAGTGGTGATTGGCAAACTGTGACTGACCTACATGCCGATGATGTGGTTTACCAAATGCTAGGTAGCACTCCAGTGAGTGGCACGCTTATAGGAAAAGAACAATGTATTGGCGAGATGATCAACAAAAAGTTGCTTGGCCAGCTGGACGCGAGCGCCATGGCATTTGCAAAAAAGTGGCGAATTATGTGTGTTGATGACAACGGTGGTGTAGGTATTATGCAGGGTGGTGGGCCCACGCTTAATGGCGATGCCTATGACCAAACCTACTGCGAAGTATTCACTATCAAAAAGGGTAAAATCGTTGAATTACATGCCTTTTTTGATACAGCATTAGTTGAGCGCTGCCTGTTCCAAAATCCCCTTAAAACTGAACGCGAGAGTCCACAGGTACCATTTGATTTCTAGCAAAGAAGTTGCGCCGAAACTAATATAAATTGGCGTGGCCATGCCAAAAGGCTAGTTGCCACTTTAAAAGGACATAAATTGTATCTACGCAGGAACAATAACAATCACAAGGACTCAGCAGACTCCCCCCGCCCCTAAATAGCTACATCACAGCTTTGAAAGGTTGCTCTGCTATTTTCCCCAAAAGACAACTCATACTTCAACTTCACTGCGTGATACTTCCGCACATACTCGCATAGTTATCGGACACTTATATGCGCGCGTAGACGGGGTTGCCACTAGACCGGGGTAGCTTGCCACTAGACCGGGGTAAGAGATTCTACCTATTAATATTGCTGTC
>TARA_B110000503_G_scaffold122014_1_pt1 | contig 18873 bp, 18 predicted proteins | sample TARA_B110000503 | Tara Oceans TARA_B110000503 (sample SAMEA4397472) | marine metagenome | biome: Polar Biome; feature: [SRF] surface water layer (ENVO:00010504); material: water (ENVO:00002006), including particulate matter (ENVO:01000060) such as... | depth 5 m | reverse complement strand
AACAAGGCACCCCCCCACCCAATCTGAACTAGGCACTTGCACAAGTACTAGTCCCAGCCCTATAAAAATTTCATTTTTTTTTGATTGTTACGACGACGACGATCTGACTCGATCTTTACGATGACTTTCTTGAAGATAATCTTTACCACTATGACTTGGCTATTAACCAAATCTAATGCTTTATTTTGACGAGCGGTGCTAGTTAATTGGTTATCCCCTGCCACATATTATGTGGAAGCTGCTCTTGCATTGGGGGGCATGTGGTGGGAATTACCCCAGCTCTGCATCTATATCGACACAGCCTCTTGCCCAACTAGTTCCTTAGATTACCCCTATTAACCAACGCCCTTCAAGCATTACTTTTCTTTTACTTTATAATATTGTATTGTCTGATCATTCTATGCACTACGTTATTGGAGTTTGAATGAGTGACCTTGACGAACTTGAAGAGATGTTTGCTAGCGAGCTTGATACAGTCCGAGACAAACCTAAAGCCCTAGATTTGTCTAATCCTACGATAGGTACGCAACTTCGCCAGACGTTAGAATCTCAACATGCTATTCACGGAGTGTTTGGTCGAGTCTATGAGCGACTTGGTGGTGAAGAAATGGTTATGGAGTGGGCTGATGAGAATAGAGGTAAGTTTATTTCTTTATTAGTAGGTATGGCCCCTAACGTAGCGCCAACCTCCGCGCATCATGGTGACATTAACATCCAGATTAATAACAACTTGATATCTACCGCTCTCGATGGCTAGAGAAGTTGAACTCACTTATGAGCCTCGTCCGCAATTTGTGTCCTTCCATCAACGGAAGTCGCGCTTTGCCGCTCTTGTCTGTCATCGACGCGCAGGCAAGACCGTTGCTTGTGTTAATGAGCTTATTATCCGCGCACTATTTACAAAGAAATCCAACTGTAAATACGCTTATGTAGGGCCGTTCCGCCAACAAGCTAAAGAGATTGCCTGGGAATACTTAAAAAATAGCTCAGACCATATAAGGAAAGGGCCACCTAGAGAGTCAGATTTACGGATTACATTATTTAACGGGGCTACAATTACTATTTATGGTGCGGATAACCCTGATGCACTACGCGGATTATACTTTGACGGAATTATTCTTGATGAGTACGGCGACTGCAAGCCTACCCTGTGGGGCGAGATCATCTTACCAACGCTGTTAGATCGTAAAGGCTGGGCGGTGTTCATTGGTACGATGAAAGGCAAGAACCATTTTTATAAAACTCTTGAGCGCGCAAAATCTGAACCATCATGGTTCCACATGGAACTAAAGGCAAGCGAATCGGGAATTCTTGATGCAGATGACCTTAGAGAAGCTCGCGCTGAGATGACAGATGCTCAGTATCGTCAAGAAATGGAATGCGATGCTAATGCAGCAATACAAGGCTCTTACTACTCTGAACTTCTTGCCAAAATGGAAGATCAGCGGCAGATAGGTAGTTTTAAATACAATCCGCATGAGATGGTTCATGTTTCTGCTGATTTGGGTTTTTCAGACTCTACCGCGTTTTGGTTTTGGCAATTAGATGAAGATGGGCCAATTCTGATTGACTATGAAGAAGCTGACAGCAAACCTTTAGACTATTATTTTGAGTTACTTAATGGTAAACCGTATGAGTATGCTGATATCTGGTTGCCGCATGATGCAAAGGCTAGGTCGTTTCAGACGGGGCGCTCTACTATTGAGCAATTTATAAACCAAGGATTTCCTTGTAAAGCTGTACCAAGGCTTGCTGTTCAACATGGTATTGATGCGGCTAGGCTGGTTTTGCCTGCTTGTCGTATCGATCATGAAAATTGTCAGGTTGGTATTGAGGCATTAAGAGCTTATAGACGACAGTTTAATGAGAAGACGCAACAGTATTCCAACACGCCGCTTCACGATTGGGCATCAAACGGCGCGGATGCGTTTAGGTATTTTTCTTTAGTTACTGATGATGAGCTGGCAAAGGAAAAATCTTTAAAAAGTGTTACGATGCCAATATTAGAATCTCCAAAATACACACTTGATGAATTATTCAAAGATAGGGATGATTCATGGCGCAATAAAATCATAAGGTTGTGATATGGAAAATGTCATTGAGTTAGAACAAAAAGAAACAAAGTCTGAAAAAAATCCTGTTGAATGGCAGCAGTATTGGGAGACTGAAATGTCTGCCGCAAGCAAACGTCTTAGAAAGTTTAGACGACAAGGCAACGACATTGTTAACCGATTTTTAGATAAGCGTACCGGAGATACCGGCGGTTATGCTGGATCATCTAACTCTCCGCACAAACTAAACCTTTTTCACTCTAACATCTTAACGCTTCAATCAATGTTGTTTGGATCAGTTCCTAAGATTGATGTCTCAAGAGAACACCCAGATCCTAATGATGATATTGCTCGTGTTGCGGCTATGCTTTTTCAGCGCATTTTGACTACAGATTGCCGATCATCGGGGTCTGACTTGCCAACAGTATTAAAAGCAGCACTTCAAGACCGATTATTGCCAGGCTTTGGACTAGCTCGCGTTCGATATGAGTATGAAACAGAATTAACGCCTTCTATAAACCCATCAACAGGAGAAATAGAAGAGACAGAAATGATTACCTCTGAATCTGCGCCAATTGATTACCTTCACTGGCAAGATGTGAGCTGGGGATGGTGTAGAACATGGAGTGAAATGCCTTGGATTGCTTTTAGGAGTTGGTTAACAAAATCTGAAGTATCTAGGCGTTTTGGAAAAACTATTGCAAACAACTTAGAATACAAAAATCAACTTCCTGACGGCAATCAAGATAGTGCTAGGTTTGCTGAATCAGAGCAAAAGAACAACACGCAAAAAGCTGAAGTTTGGGAAATTTGGTGTAAACCACACAAAAAGGTTTTTTGGTGGTCAAAAGGTGCATCGGCTATTTTAGATGCACAAGACGATCCGCTAGAGTTAAAAGGTTTTTGGCCTTGTCCTCGACCTATGATTGCCAATCACACCACCACCTTAATGATTCCAACAGCGGATTATGTACTGGTTCAAGATCTTTACAATCAAATTGATGAGATAAATACCCGAATCTCAGTAATTACAAGGGCAATTAAAGTTGTTGGTGTCTATGATCGTAGTTCTGGCGACTCTGTAGGCAGAATGTTGTCTGAAGGCAATGAAAACGATTTAATTCCTGTGGATAACTGGGCAATGTTTGCCGAAAAAGGCGGATTGCAAGGTGCAATTAACTGGTTTCCGGTTCAAGACGTAGTTGGCGTATTGCAAACCTTGCGTGAAGTTCTTAATGACACGATTGCTCAGCTTAATCAGGTCACTGGAATGTCTGACATCATGCGTGGCAGTGCCGGAGGCCAATATACAGCAGCGTCATCTAACCAGATGGCCGCAAAAATGGGTTCAGTTAATGTTCAAGCGCTTCAAGATGAATTTGCGCGCTTTGCTAGTGAGTTAGAAGGCTTAAAAGCCGAGGTTATCTCAAAGCACTATGAACCACAGTCAATTATTCAACAATCAAGTGCATTTTTTGTGCCAGAAGCAGACAAAGATAAGATTATGTCGGCTATTGAATTAATGAAGTCTCCAGAAATATTCTGGCGCGTAGATATTCGACCAGAATCTATTGCAATGGTGGATTACGCGCAATTAAAGCAAGAACGAACCGAATTTTTGACAGCAATGGCAACATTTGTGCAATCAGCTCAAGCCGCAGCCACTTCAATGCCTGGAAGTACGCCAATTTTGTTAGAAATGATGAAATGGACTATGGCTGGCTTTAAAGGTTCTACTTATCTTGAAGGTATGATGGATAAAGCTATTGATGAAGCTAATAAAGCCGCATCTCAGCCACAACAACAAGAGCAGCAGCCTAGTCCCGAGCAAATAAAGATGCAAATTGAGCAAATGAAGATGCAAATGGAGCAACAAAAGTCTCAAGCTGATCTTCAAAAGATTCAAGCAAAAGCAGCCGCTGACGTTCAAACAGTTCAGGCTAAAACTCAAGGTGAGCTGGCTAAAATTGAAGCAGATGCTACAAGAGATATGGAACTGGAGAATACCCAGTCTCAATACGCTTTGTTAGAAATTAAGAGCGAATTAGAAGCAAAGCTACAGGAAATTGAAGCAACATTAAAAGCTTCAATTACTGAAGAAACAATACAAGCTCAACAAGATATGCGTGTTAACGATCAAGAACATAGTCAGCGAGTATCAGAAATTAGAATATCGGATAACGATTTAGGACTATAGAAATTATATTAAAAAAATTAAGGAGTTATTATGAGTATTCATCAGCAAGCAATGACAGCACAAGCATTAAGGATGGGAGAAAGCCCAGATTATACTAATTTTCGAGGCAATAACACTGTTCCACAAAATCAATCTGCACCACCAGCAATGCAGAATACTAGTCAAGTTTTAGCTGCCACTAGCCCCTACGCTGGTCAATATGGACAGCCTCCAGCACCACAAGCTCAGCCTACCTCTTCATCTTTTCAAGGTCAGAAAAAGTCATCACCAGCAATGCAAAATACTAGTCAAGTTTTAGCTGGTCAATATGGACAGCCTTCAGCACCACAAACAGCTCCGCAACCTATGCCAACTCAAGGAATGTTTTCTTCTAGCGGCGTAATGCCGCCTCAATCTGGATTAGGATTTGAAAGTAATACTAAACCAGCTTTTTTAGCAGAAAATTTTAGAAATTTTGCTGAACAAGGACAGGCACTAATTCAAGGAATGCCTAGAAATCCAAATGGCATAGTTGATCCGCGCAATAAAAATGGGCCACCACGTAGAACGCCTAATCAGCCAGTTTCCGAGCCAGAATCACATTTGCAGAGGGCTATGGCTGGTAACCATGAGGAGCTAGATAAGCGCGGTGTTGCGGGGCCACAAATGCAAACAAGCAGTCCGCCACCTGCGGGTTTTTATGGACAGCCTTTAGCACCAGCAATGCAGAATACTAGCCAAGTTTTAAATGGTCAATATGGACAACCTTTAGCGCCTCAAGGTATGCCACAACCTATGCCAACTCAAGGAATGCCATCAGGAGGGCTAGGATCTACAGCTATTGGAATGCAAAATAAACCACAAAGAACATATCGTAATTAATAAATAAATTAAAATAGGAAATATTATGAATCCTCATGAGGCAAGATTAGCAGCAAACGAAATACGAATGCAGCAGCCAACTGGCGCTAAACCGCCTATGGCACCAATGCAACCGCCCGTAGGTGCAGTTCCTCAAAATCCTGCAATGCCACCTCAAGGTATGGCTCCTCAAGCAATGCCGCAACCAGGAATGCCACAACCAGGAATGCAACAACCAGGAATGAACATGGCACCAAGTGCGCCACCAATGATGGCCCCGCCGCCACCACCTCAAGGCATGGCCGGTCAAGGCAAGCCACCACAAGGGTACTAAATTGTGGACGAATTTTTATACAAACTAGAAAAGAATAAGCAGCAAGTAATTGCTGATCTTCTTCGTCGAGAGCGTATAAATCCAGAAGATGATGGCTTTGTAGAAAGGTTGGATACAATGATTGCCGGAGAAATTGATCCGTCTATAGCGCGTCATATACCGCTTGACGTTTATGATGATAATGAAGAACCAAATCTTCAAGGCGTATATTCATACCCAGATAATGATGAAGTGTTAAATATTTATAATATAGGACAAAAAATCCGAATTAATCCTGGCGATCTTGCCACATTGCATACTTCTAATACACCAGAAACTTGGGCGCATGAATATAGACACAAAAATTATGGATCAACTGAAACCACAAACAGAAAAATTGATGTATTTGCCGCCGATACGGATTATGGTATTGATGCGGGACTAAGAAGCATGGCAAATTCTTTCAACAACAAAATTCCTTCAGATGCTCTTGGTATGATTCCTGACCTTTGGTATGGGGCTTTAGATGTTATTCAAAAAGAAATTGCTCGTAAAAATCCAGAATTAGACTCAACAGAGCAAGCTAGAACGGTAAATCAGTTAAAGTATAATTCAAAAGCATGGCGTTTTTACGAAGACGCGCTAGCTTTAGAGGCGTGGGAAAGGGATTTAGCTAAAAGGAATGAAGCAAGAAAAAATGGCGAAGCAGAAACAATAGCAGATTTTATTAGACAGCTTTGGAGCGACTAGTGGCAAAACCTTTTAAAAAACTTTCAGCAGGTGAGCAGAGAATTGCTGCTGACCTTCTTCGCAAAGAACTTATAAAGCCAGAAGATGAAAGTTTTGCAGAAAGGCTAGATACAATGTTTTCTGGAAAAATTGATCCGTCTATAGCACGCCATATACTGGTTGACGGTTATGAAGATTACGAAGAACCAACTTTAATGGGAGCTGTAGGGCCACTTATAAAAAGAAATGGCGAGCAAATTATTGAACTTAATCCAGGAGAAGTTGGGGCGTTTCATAATGACAATACGCCAGAAACATATGCACATGAATATCGACACATAAATTACCCAATGAAAGAATCTACAAATAGATTGATGGATTTATATGCCGCCGATAGCGATTGGGGTGTTGATAGCGCTATTAGAATGCTGGCAGATGGTAAAAAAAATCTTAACCCTTCAGATGTATTGGATCGGTTAGATAGAGTTTTAATTTCTGCTAAATATGGAGCGCCAGGAAAGGTTGTTGAGCAAGAAATGCAACGCAGAAATATTGATAAAGACAAAAATGCAATTTTTGAAGAATCATTAGCAAATCAATTTTATAAAGATGCAGAAAATCTAAAAGAATGGAACAGCGGCTTAGCGGAAAGAAATAAAACAAGAAAAGCAAACAAAGAAAAAAAACCAGAAACAATAGCAGACTTTATTAGACAGATCTGGAGAGATTAATGGCAAGGTGGAGGCAAATGTGGGATGAGGTCGAGCAGGAATACAAAATGGTCGCAATTGACAAGTCAGCAGCGGCTAGAGACGGAGTTTCATTACACACGACTTTTGACCCTTTCGTGTCGCCCGTTGACGGTTCCGTTATCTCAGATCGGAAACAGCTTAGGGAGCATAACCTCAGAAACAACGTGGTTAACACCAGCGAATTTGGCGAAAAACATTGGGAAGATAAAAAGAAAGAAAGAGAACGACTGTATAACGGAGAACATACTCCGGCAGAAAAATGGAAAAGAAAGGCTGAGATAAACGAGGCCATAAACCGTTATTATCATAAATAGGGCTATTGATATGTTAGATGAAGAAATCCAAGACGACACAGAAGCGCAAGGCGAAAACGATATCATGCAGGAGTTATCTGCTGCGTGGGATGCTGCCGAATCCGAAACAGAGGTAGCAGCAGAGGCTCGGGAAGAGGTAGTTCAAGCTTCAGATGAGCCTGTGCCTATTGGAGAGCAACTAGAACCAGAAGTGCCTATTTTTGATAATGAAAAGGCACCTGTATCAATGTCGGCATCAGCGCGTGAGAAATGGAAAAACACGCCAGATGAAGTTAAGCAGGAATTTAGTCGTCTTGATAAACGCATGGAAGGTTTGGCACAAAAGTATGGCCGAGATGCACAGCGCGCACAACAAATGGATCAAACGCTTCAGCCTTATTCCCAATTGTTTGCAATGAATGGTGGCGCTCAAAACACATTGCCTGGATTGCTTCAAACTGCGGCACAACTTCAGATGGGTTCTGCTCCTCAAAAAGCGCAAGCTGTAGCGTCAATTATTAAACAATTTGGTGTAGATATTGTAGCGCTAGATAATATGCTTGTCGGTCAGCCTTTGCCGCCTGAAATGCAGAAAAAAACTGAAATGGAACAAATGCTTCAACAGCACTTAGCGCCTGTTCAGCAGCAACTTCAGCATTACCAGCAACGCGAAATGGCTGTACATCAAGCTGAACAACAGCAAATTAATGGAGAAATTCAAAGTTTTTCTACTCAAAATGAGTTTTATACCGATGTTAGAGCAGAAATGGCTGACATTCTTGACTTAGCAGCAAATCGCAATCGTAATATGACGTTAAAAGAAGCTTATGACCAAGCTTGTCATTTAAATCCGCAAATTAGACAAATAATCCAATCAAGAGGATCGCAAGCAAAAGTACAAAGCAAGCGCAAAGCCGGATCAAGCATTTATGGTGCGCCATCCGGTAATGGATCAGCATCGGCTCCAGACTCAATGAGACATGCTATTGAAAGCGCTTGGGAGAACATTGGACGTTCTTAAAAAAAGGTGTATTATCCAAATATAAACTACTATTCGCGTAGTGGTACATGAAATACATAGAAGTCCATTCAAGCGGCCTTCTGTTCGACACTAGCATTCAAGCGCTTGTGAAAAGAATGGCATTTAGCCGGACTTAAACTGAATAGGAGACGCATTTTGCGGTTCCAAACCCAAACTAAAGGACTTTAATCATGGCTTTCCCTAATATTAGCGACATTCTCGCAACCACTATCGAGTCACGCACCAAGTCAATTGCTGACAACGTGACAAAAAACAACGCATTGTTAATGAAGCTTGAGCAAAAAGGAAAAATTAAAACTTTTTCTGGTGGCTCTAAAATTATGCAAGAACTGTCTTTTGCCGAGAACACTAACGCAGGTTGGTATTCAGGTTACGACATTCTGCCCGTAGGTGTTTCAGACGTTATTTCAGCGGCTGAATTTAACATCAAGCAGGCTGCTGTTCCCGTTGTAATCTCTGGTCTGGAAATGCTCCAGAACTCAGGCAAAGAAGCAATGATTGACTTAATGGAAGCTCGATTGTCAGTAGCTGAATCAACACTAGCCAACTTAATTTCTGGTGGTTTGTATTCTGATGGTACTGGTGCTGGAGGCAAAGAAATTGACGGTCTTGACTCTGCTGTTCCTGCCGATCCTACTACTGGTACTTATGGTGGCATTGATCGTGCAACTTGGACATTTTGGCGATCACAAGTCGGCGGTGGCGCAACTACTAGCCCAGCTACCATTCAAGCGCGCATGAATGCTCTTTGGTCATCAATGGTTCGCGGGACTGATCGTCCTGATTTAATCATGGTTGATAATCAGTTTTGGAGCGATTACATGGCTTCATTGCAAGCACAACAGCGTTTTACCTCACCTGAAACTGGTAACTTGGGCTTCCCAACTATCAAGTTTATGGATGCTGATGTTTGTCTTGACGGTGGTATCGGTGGTTATTGCCCCGCTTACACTGCGTTCTTCTTGAATACGGACTACTTGCATTATCGTCCACATTCAAACCGCAACATGGTTCCTCTGTCGCCAAATCGTCGTTACGCTACCAACCAAGATGCTGAAGTTCAGATCTTAGCTTGGGCAGGCAATTTAACGTGTTCTGGCGCTCAGTTCCAAGGCCGATATGTTAACGCTTAATGACACACAGCCCCTTCGGGGGCTTTTTGTTTAGCCCTGCTAGAGCGTAAGCTCTGGCTTTTGCCTCGTTATGCGGGGCCTTTTTGGGAAGGAAATTTATTATGAATGAACCAACAGCTTATGTTAATGATGTTGATTTAAGTCTTAGATCTAGCGAAGTTCCTTTAGCAAGCTGGACAACAGGCTTAACCTACGGAGCATCTAACGCTCCAGGTATAGGAGTTGCTACTGCAAATCCTGGTTTAGCACAGTCTCTTCCAAATTGGACATTGCTTGATCAAGATAGTGCTGCTCGTACACCGCAAGTAAGTCAAATTATTGGTGGCGGTGGGTATCAAGGAAGTGAAGGAAAAGGTACAACTGCAATTGATGTTGTTGTAAATGGCGGCGGTAATGGTTCTATTGTATCTTCACAAGAAGCAAGTCTTGTAACACTTTCTGCAGGATGGGTTGCAACTACACCGCCATAATATTGTTTAAAAAATGGCTTTTGTAACTTATATTTAAAATGCCTCTATTAAATAGAGGCGTATTAGGAAAAATATCATGGCAGATTTTAAAATATTAGGAAGTACAAGTGCTGTAGTTGATTCTTTAGGAAAAATAACACAAGGACTTGGCTCGCCGTTAATTGATATTGACAATGCAGGTGCAAGCGGGCCTTCAGATTTACAGGCAGTCACAGACGTTGGAAGCACTACAACTAACGCAATTACTGCCACAGCATTTGTCGGTGATGGCTCTGGTCTAACTAATTTGCCAAGTGGCGGTGCCGCAGGTATATACACCATAGAGTCTAGCTCTGCTGGTGGTACTGGCGCAAATAATGCAAATGTAAAAGCATGGCTTGGATGTCAAGCAAATAACAGTGTCGTGGCCCGTATGTGGCATATGAAACACAATACTGATGATGGCAAAGTTTATGGTTTATTAACGTACACTCCCGCTGTTCCCGGCGCTGAAGCATTAGCAACGTTAGGATTTGGTTCTAATGCTAATGGGTTTTTTAATTTCCAAGCTAGCAATACAGGCTGTCCTGCTGTTGGAGGCAGCTATTTTCCATATGTTTGCGAAAGCGCCAACACATTTTCAGATCCTACTTTAATTCCAGCAATAGGTTTTGCAGATGATGGCGGATTAACATACTTAGGAGCAGAGTATGCGTCTAGCTTTAGCCCAGATACTACAGAAGTAGTAATAGGAAGTAATGCTGCTGCAAGCGCTCGTGGTGTAGCACTTGGTGAGAACGCAAACTCTAGCTCCTATGCAGTAGCGGTAGGACAAGGATCAAACTCAACTGGTCAGTGGGCAGTATCACTTGGATACAATGCGATTACAGCAGGTACGCGCTCGTTATCTATCGGGCAAGGTGCCGCAGCAAGTGGCGGTTATTCTGTATCGGTTGGCAATATTGCTAAGTCAGGTTTAAATAGCGTTTCTGTTGGTGCAGCAGCAGGTGGCCCAGTAGCCGGAGATAATAATGTCTCAGTCGGTTACGGAGCGGGATACTCTCTGACAAATGGAATTAACAACACAATTGTTATAAATGCCTCGGGAGCAAATGCAAATAGAGAAGAGGTTGGACACTTATTACTCAAAACAAGTACGGCAGAAATAGAATACTTATCTGCTACTGGATTTACGTTTACAGGTGGTAATGTAACTGCACCCGCATTCGTAGGTGACGGATCTGGTTTAACTAATGTGCCAAGTAGCGGTGGTTTTGTTGATCTTACTAGAGCCAGCATTACATTCAACAATACTCCATCATCATATGTATCTTTAGGAACAGGAAGCAAGACGTACCTAACACAAGGCACTGAGACTGGCGGTTCTACAATGACCGGTAGTTATGCTCTTGCTGGAGTTCCTCCATATCAATCTAACCTTGCTCCAATATCAACCATGTTGATGGCAGGAAACACCAACTCGACGGGATTATTGGGAGTAAACGATACATACATAGGCACAAGATATGGTGCTATATCCATTAACTATCAAAAAATAAGATACGACACTGGAATTCAAGCTGGAAATATTGGAGCGCACGAGTTTAGAGTTAATAATGTTGTCAGAGCCACTATAGATCAAACGGCAGCAACTTTTGTTGGCACCGTAAATGCCACGGCATTCGTAGGTGACGGTTCTGGATTAACTAACTTGCCTTCTGGTGGTGGTCTGCTAAACGAAAGCGTTGGAACAGACTCGCTTCAAGTAACGGCGGGATCATCAGCGGCAAGCGGCAGTAATTTTACTGTATCACTTGGTATCAATAGCGAAGCCTCCCTAAACTCTGTTGGTATTGGTTATGACGCAGGAAGCATCACAGCACAAAACGCTGTAAGCGTAGGATACAAAGCAGGCGATGGTGCCGCAGGAACAAGCAATGTAAACATTGGTCATTCATCAAACTATTTTGGCGGTACTGGCACCCACAGCACAAACGTAGGATTCGAGTCTGGTGCGGTTATTCCTGGAACTGGCACAGTTAACTTAGGTGCCTATACTGGAGCCAATAATGGTGGAGATTGGTCTGTATCAATAGGATATAAAGCAAACACGGTTAGTCAGTTTAACAACACCATTATGATCAAGGCCGATGGAAGTGCGGCTAGAGAGACGACCGAAGCGGGTGAAGTGTGGATAGGCACAACTGCTTCATCCTTGGCCTACACCGCAGCAGGTGGATGGGACTTCTCAAGCGGCACCGTAAATGCCACGGCATTCGTAGGTGACGGATCTGGTCTAACTAATTTACCTGCTGGCACTACTTACGCAATAGATCAATCAACAATGGATCAAACAGGAAATTGGCTAACAGTTAGTCCTGCTCCAGGCGGAGATGCCCTAACTGACAGGCTCTACTTCATGAATAGGGCCGGAACACAAACATGGAGAGGTACTGGTGAGGCCCAGCACGGTGGATACCAATTTAATACTGCCAGTTCATCAAGTACGGCACTTGTGATTGAAGAAGGAACCAGTAATGGTGGCACACAACTTCTTGGCTACACATATATAACCGGTGGCGATGAAGGTTTAACCATTGAAGGTAAAAGCGGGGTAGCGACAAAAAGCACTATCAAGTTTAGGACTAACGGCAATATAAACCTTCAACTAACAAACAATGAAGTCTTAATGCCTGGTTTGCCGACAGCAGATCCATTAAATGCCGGACAACTATGGAATGACACCGGAACACTTAAAGTGTCTGCCGGTTAATATGTATTAGTATAAAATTTATAAATTCGCGGCATAGACCGCTTAATCAGAAGGGCTAAAAAATGTTAACAGAAGCAGATTCAAGTTTGACAACAATGGCAATGAACAGCGGTCGATTTCATGGAGATCAATACCTTTTAGTTCGTTTCTTTCTTCATCCTTGGCACAACAAACAAAGGTCAGAAGAAGAAAATCGACCAATTTACGAAGAAAAAATTTATGTTGAAATTATGCAACCAGGAAACAAAGACAGTATTGTAAAGCGACCAGCTACAAACATGGATAAACAGCGTTTTGCTGAACATTTCCGTAAATTTGAAGCTCGATCAACAGATGAGCATATTGAAGGAACTTTGCTTTCAGAATGGCCTGGGATGAATCGTGCACAAGTAGAAGAATTAAAGTTTCTAAATGTCCGAACAGTAGAACAGTTAGCAAATATTGCTGACTCTAATGCTCAAAACATTATGGGTATCCAAGGCTTAAAAACAAAAGCTAATAAATATCTTGAAGATTCAAAAGGCTCGGTAGTTGCAGCGCAACTTGCTGATTTGCAAGCAAAATATGAAGCGTTGCTAGAAGCTCAAAGTGAAGATAAACCTAAACGAGGCAGACGCACTAAAGCTAAAATGGAAGAAATTTCTTCTGAGGAATAAAATATGTCCCGTTATCTGGCCGTCAATGACATTATTAACAGAGCCGCAGTGGAATGCGGCCTTTTGCCGTCTTCAAATCCTATCGCTGACACAGATGAAACATTTATCCAAATGCGAGGGTTGCTGGATTCGGCAGGCCAAGAGTTATGTAACTTAACTGAATGGCCGGTATTGACGCGTCAATTTCAAATACTGACAAGTGTTACAGATAATGGGAAATATGATCTTCCTGAAGATTTTAATTATTTTATCGACCAAACAGCTTGGGATAGAAACAACAGCGTACAAATGGGTGGCCCATTAAGTCCTCAAGAGTGGACATTCTTGGAAGGTAGAGATTTAGTCAGCAATACTATTTACGCAAGCTATCGAGAAAATGAAGGACAAATTTGGGTATTACCAAGTCCTCCGCCAGATGGTAAACGGTTAACTTTTGAATACATTAGCCGATCATGGTTAAAAGAAGCGGGACAAACACAGCCAACTCTTGATGTCATTAACAATGGCAATAATATTTGCATGCTTGATCCATTATTAACAATTAAGTTTTTAAAACTAAAATTTCAACAAGCAAAAGGCTTTGACGCATCGTCAGCGGCGCTAGAATTTGACACATTGCTGTCTGGAAGAATAGGCAAAAGCACCGGAGCGCCTATTTTAAGCGCCTCTCGAAGCCGTGGTAATTATCCTTATCTTACTTCGTATGGGTCAACTCCAGATACCAACTTTGGAGCGTAATTTATGTCGTATGTACGACAAAGAACATTAGGTCGATACGGAAAAACAAGTCAGCAAGCAGTTACATCTTATACTTTTCCTGCTTCAGTTGGCGGCATAAATGTTGTTGATTCTTTTATGCAAATGCCTCCAGAAGATTGTTTGTATACTTATAATTTAATGCCTTCAGAATTAGGTTTAAGACTTCGCAAAGGGTATGTTGAATGGGCTACTGGATGCGTTGAATCTCCTCAAAGAGCAGAAAATACAGACGTACATACAATTATTCCTTTTGAATCAAACATTCAAGATGTTGCAAATAATCGTCTTTTTGCTGTAACAGCAGAAGGAATTTGGAATACAACACAAGAAAACGATTCGGCTCCTGTTCAGCAAGTAGCTTTTAGTCAGCTTGAAAATCCATCAGGATATGGTGTTTGGTGTGAATTTACTGGCGATGCTGCCGGATCAGGCACAAGAGGTCACTATCTTTTTTATGCTGATGGCCTTAATGGTATCTGGGAATATAAAGAAGAAACTGACGCTTGGGCACAACCTCCAGCCAAGGGCGGAGATGGAGGCCCAAGTCCGGTAGATCCTCCATCTGGATGGTATTTTTTAAACCCAGATGCGCCACCTAATACTGCAACAGATTACTTTTTGCCATTTCCTGTAGATGACATTGCTTATGTCATGGTTTTTAAACAACGTATTTGGGTAATACTAGAAAATGAAGATGATGCCTGGTATTTGCCAATTGCTTCAGTTGCAGGAGAATTAAAAAGATTTACTTTTGGCTCAAAGCTACCTCATGGCGGAAACTTACAGGCTCTTTATAACTGGACAGTTGATGGCGGCGCAGGTGTAGATGATTTAATGGTTGCGATTTCTCGTGGCGGCGATGTTGTTGTTTATCAAGGTGAAGATCCAGAAATTACACCAGACGGATCAAATCAAGGCCCGTGGTCAACGCGAGGCGCATGGTATGTTGGAGAAGTTCCTGTAACTAGACGATTGGTCATTGAATATGGCCCTGATCTTTACATTCTATCAACTTTTGGGCTTACCTCTTTAAACACTTTATTAATGGGTGTGCCACTGCTAACAAATTCGCCATCAAGAAAAATTAATAGATTTTTAAGAGCAGATGTTGAATCTGGCAAAAATTCTTATGATTGGGATATGACTACACATCCTGGCGATGGATTTTTACAAATTATTACACCAAAACAAAGATCAAGAGATTATATTCAATACACCATGAACTTACAGACTGGCGCATGGGGAATGTGGGAAAACGTGCCTATTTTTTGCGCTGATTCTTGGAGTGGCGAATATTACATGGGCGGGTCAAATGGAACCGTTTTTATTAATCAAGGCGGTCTTGATAGAAAAGAAATTGCAAAACCTAATCAATGGACTTCAACTGAAGTTGGTGCAAAACCACCAGAATGGACTGATTTTAACCCTGACGAATATTTTTGTGATGGATCACAACTTGCATCTACTGAACTAACATTTCAACTTCTAGCGCCATTAACTTTTGAAGAAAATTATGTTGTTCAATACAGAATAAGACCTGGGGTTATCCAAAATTTCTGGCAAAACAGTCCATCTGTTACTCCAGGGCCTGAATGGTCAAATCCATCATTTGTAGATTATCAGTGTGATGGAGTTCAAGCTGCAGAAACTGAGTATTCTATTAATACCTCATCGACTCTTAAAGCAGGTATTAGATATGATTTTTCTTTTTTAATCAAAAATTATATAGCAGGTGATTACAAAGTAAAAATTGGCGGCGTTGATGGAATGGCGTTTAGTAGAGGAAATGGCAGATATTCTTTTAGTTTTACGCCAACTGTAGATCAAACAGTAGTTTCATTAGTTGGGAATGCAACATTTCAAGGTATTTTTACTGAAATAATTGTTGCTTATTCTGATGGTGCAGGACTTCATTCTTTAAAGATAGGCAATACAACAATTCTTCCGCAAACAACGGGTTCTGGTACTTACACAATAACTTTTCAAGCTTTAACTCCTGAAACAGAAGTGTCAATTGTTGGCGATGTTGATTTTGTCGGCGTGTTTTACGATATTTCTGTAAGTGTTGAAAGCTTTAAAGGCACTGCAATTAATTTTAGAACCTTAACAAGTTTTCAAGCTCCAGCAGGACACGCAAATTTTACCAAAGTTGGTTTAATTCGTACTATTGGAGTTCTTGCAGGTGGAGCGGCCATTAATGTGCGCGCAGTTTATGATTATTCAATTGAGACTGTACTTCCTTATCCGCCTTCAACCGCCATTATTAACGAAAATGTTTGGGATTCTGCTTTGTGGGATAAAGACTTTTGGGATTCTACGCTTGAAGGCCGATCATTTATTGATGGGTCATTAGGCATTGGTAGATCATTTGCTGTAGCTATGACAGGCAACGCAAATACCAGAATTAATGTTATTGGTTGGGATCTTTTGTATCAAGCAGGGGGATTCTTGTAGTGATACACTTTAAGCCATTTACAGAAAAGTACGAATATGATTGGTTTAAAGACCGAGTACACATTATTTATTGTGAAGACTCACAAGGAATTATTGCTTATAAAAATGATGGTAAGATTGCAGGAGGCGTTATTTTTGACACTTGGACTCCTGATTCTGTCAATGTCCATATAGCAATTGATGATCCACTTTGTATTCGAGGTGGTTTATTTACTGAAGTAGCTATCCACGGATTTCATACTGGCGGTAAAAAAAGAATGTTTGGCATGGTTCCTGACAACAACAAAAAAGCTTTAAAGCTAGATAAAAAGATTGGATTTCATGAAGTAGCACGGATACCTGACGCAATTTCTGATGGTATTGGCTACATCATTTTGCGCTTAGATAAAGAAAATTGTCGATGGCTACCAAAAGAATTAAGAGAGGCTGCATAAGATGGGTGGATTAACTGATGTCAGTTCATATAATTTATCGCCAAGTAATTATGAGTCAGAAAGCGATAGAATTAAACGAATTTTGAAGGAAATAGAAGGCGAAGAGTTGGAAAGCCTTGGGTTTGCTCCGCCTTCAATGGTGGTTCCTCCAGAAAGTCCTGAAATAGGAGTTGAACAAGCAGAAGAGGTTTTAGAGGTTTTAGATGAAGCTTTTTCTCCAGCATACACTCCTCCGCCATCTGTTGAAGTTAACTGGGATGGTAATGAAGGTGGTGGCGGTTACAATCCAAATGATTACGCATTTGATCGTTATGTTCCAGGCGAAGAATCTCCTTGGGGCGCGCCAAATGTTAGCGGCGGAAACAAAGAGTTTTATCGTAATCAATTTATGAATTTGCTTTCAGATGAGCAAAATTTCCGTGATAGACAGCGCCAATCTTCTGAAATTAGAGACAATGCACAGCCTTTAACAAATTCAAAACCTGATTGGTCTTGGGTTGAAGGCGGACTACCTGAAGTAGTAGTTATGGAAAGTGGTTATGCTCAACCATTAGAAGGATTAAACCGCCCAGTAACGCCTGATACTCCCAATTACAGAGGCTATGGAAATATTTTTGGCAGTGGGTTTGGCATGGGCGGTAGTGTAGGCGGCGGAGATGTTGGCTCTGGAAGTGGGCCAGCTAGAGTTCTTATAAATACAAGTAAAAAGTAGGAGTAATTACATGGGCGGCAAATCTCAGCCAGATATGACACAAGCGGCAGTTGCACAAGGCGAAGCAAACAGAGAAGTTGTGCGCGATCAAACATTTGCTAACCGCCCTGATCAATATACTCCTTGGGGATCTACTGAATGGAACCCTTATCAAACTATTGATCCAGCTACAGGCCAACCAGTAACTTCATGGCAGCAAACTAGTGCTTTGACGCCTGAACTACAGGACATTTTGAACAAGCAAATTGCAATTCAAGGTGGACGTTCAGACATAGCTGGCACGTTAACTAATAGAATGGCAGATGAGTTTGGTACGCCTATGGATTGGCGCGGACTTAACCCAATGGGCCAAGTTCCAACATCTCAATTTACGCTTCCAGAAGACATTCAGCGTAATTTAAATTACGGAAACGCGCCTGGAATTAATGGGCCAACTCAACAAACTAGTTATGATTACAGTGGAATTGGTGAAATTGGTGATCCAACGGAATTGCGCGCACGAGGCGAGCAAAATGTTTATGACATGGGAGAAGGCCGTTTAAATGAAAAATTTGACGGTCAGCGTCAGCAATTAGAACTTAAGCTACGCAATCAAGGCTTGTCTCCGCAAGATGAAGCTTATAAAACTCAAATGCAATCGTTAGGTACGCAAGAAAACGATGCTAGACAACAATTGCGAGGACAAGCAATACAAGAAGGTCGTGCAGAGCAAGGGTTGTTATTTGATCAAGACGCAAGACGCCGAGAAATTGGAACTGGCGAAAGAGAGGGTCAAGCAAATTTATACAATCAAGGAAATCGAAGTATGTTTGATATGCAGTCTGGGCTGCGCGCTCAGGCTACTGGAGAAGAAGATAGTCAAGCGGCTTACAACAGACTTTCCGGTGTAGACGCTTACAACATGGCTTTAGGTTCTAATAACCAGAACTACGATCAAGCTATGCAAGGAAGTGCATATGCCAACCAAATTAGACAGCAGCAAATTACTGAAGCAATGACTAAGCGCGGATTTAGTTTGAATGAAATTAACGCGTTGCTGAGTGGTCAGCAAGTTGGTATGCCTGGAATGCCTAATTTCTCTAACGCATCGGCAGCAGAGGCTGCACCAATCTATCAAGCAGCAGCAGATCAAGCATCACTAGCTAACGCTGCTAATCCAATGAACGCTCTTATAGGGGCAGCAGGAGCGGCTGGTGGAGCATTTCTTGGCGGGCAAGGATTTGCGAATATGACTAGCTAATAAGGATATAAATAATGAGCAGAATAAATATGTCAGGTTATGGTCA
>TARA_B110000503_G_scaffold58602_1_pt1 | contig 18885 bp, 19 predicted proteins | sample TARA_B110000503 | Tara Oceans TARA_B110000503 (sample SAMEA4397472) | marine metagenome | biome: Polar Biome; feature: [SRF] surface water layer (ENVO:00010504); material: water (ENVO:00002006), including particulate matter (ENVO:01000060) such as... | depth 5 m | reverse complement strand
TGTACGCTCATTTTATATTCTCCGTTTAATAAAATTTTATTTTATAAATCTATTTTATTAATTCCATAGGCTACTAGGGAATTAATTTATTACATTGGTATTTAATAGTTTTCGCCTATAACTAGTTAAAAACGGGTTTAAAATCGCGTTTTTAAGAAAAACTATACATTATGTGCAATCTATTACATTTATTTAGCAACTTTTTTTACTCTGATGGTTTACCATACATTGCTGAATTCATTGCTTGTCCATCTTCATATTCTGCTTTAGCCAATTCGCGTTTATTGCGAATCTTATTTAAATGCTTCAAAGTTAAACGTGGTCTACGAGTATCGTCAATATCCCACTTATCTTGATCATTCTTTTCATCAATTGCTAATTCATTAAATCTCATCGCTTACCTCTCCTGTATCATCGTCTAGTGTGTCATCACCTAAATCTTCATCACCATCGAAATCTCCATCGTCTAATTCAGTTGCTTCAAATCCATCAACATCACCAGCACGCAATCCTATAGAACCTAAGTCACTACTTGGGTCATTGGCTGCGCTTTCTTCGCCATTTTCTTTGCGCCATAAGATTTCATTTTCTGTAATCTCTGACTCACTAAGACCAAGATATTTCTTCAAAAGGAACTGTCTGCTCAAATAATCAACACCTTCTAGATTACCAAACACTGTTGCTCTTGCCGAATCTAACTCAATCTCTCTATACTTACTGAAACTCTGTGGCTCTACAAAGTTTAAATCAAACAAACTACTTGTAACATCAATTCCACGATGCTTCAAAAACATCTTAAATTCTTTATCTAATGCTGGTTGTAGAACTAACTGAATACGCTCACAGTACTTACTAAAACGATATTCTTGTATTAATGCAGTACCTAGACGACCATCATTATATGTCGCTGTACCATCTTCTGAACCAGTTGGCATATATGAACTTGGTATACGAAGACCTCTCAATAACTTGTTATTGAAGTATTTTAGATCGTCAATCTCACCTAAGTTGTCACCGCCGGGCAACACTTCTACCTTAGAACCACGTCCCTCTGCTGTTTGAGCAAAGAAATAATCTTCCATGATAGATAGTGGATTGTATGCAGCATCAACTACGCTACTACCACCACCAGTTTTATTAGGAATTCTAGTCTGATGAACTTCATTTTTAACTCGCTCAACAAATCCCATAGCCTTATGTGCTGGCATATTACCAACATCAATGTAGAATACTCTACGCTCTGGTGCACGCTGTACACGATAAATGATAATTGAATCTTCTAATAATTCTTTTTGCTTATAAACTTTAAATACAGATTCAAGTATACTCTGACCAAAGGGCCAACTAGCAGTCATACCATCTGTCATTGAAATATGAATAACATGAGAACCATCAACAGCAAATTCTTCATTCTGATTTCCTGTCATTTGATTACTAGATAATCCTGAGTTACTAGTCGTGTTAGTAAATCCCGGAGAACTATGCATATCCATATTCTGTGTATTTCTTGTATCAGTCAATACCATATCATGTAAATTTAAGTTGATATTACGCATGATATACTGATCAATCTCTTTACCATTAGATTCATTTACAACAGCCTTTGTAACATCTTCTGGTGCAACCCAATATAATTTAAAAGTCTCTGGATCTCTTACAAAGAAATGATCTCCATATTTAATCGCTGCGCGAACAATATTGAACGATCTACGCTCAAAGTCATTGATATTACACCATTGCTTTAATGCGGTAGATAACGCGGACACTTCTGCATCTGTTGCCTCTGATTTATAAAATATATCAAACGGCAAACGAGTTTCCGGGTTTGTCTGTGTGCTAAATTCTGCAATAGTATCTAATGCACCATTGATTTCAGAATCTTGATCCATCTGGTCATATTGCGTATAGCGTTCTGTGCGATTCGGCATACCAGAATATACTTCTGGGAGCCAACTTTGCCACCTAGATTGCTTGGTCTGTTGACCCGCTTGACTTACGTTGTGCTTCTGAAAATGTTTCTTCCAACTCATAGTAATTTACCTTTTAATTTCATTATGATAGTATTTATGCTTTTAAATTATGCAAGATTCCTAACTGCGTTTTGATAATCTTTAGATCGTTGTATACTCGTCATCGCAGTTTTCATCTGATCAAGAAACGCGAGAGATTCCTGTTTTGTATTTAAAATATCATCCAACTGTAGTGACATATTATTATTACTGTTATTACTGTTAGTAACAACCTCTGGTGTTTTCGTTTTAACATTACCTGTTACTGGTGTCGTTGGAGTAACAGCGGCAGCGGCGTTTGCAGCGTTAATAGCATTGTACTCTATTGCTTGTGCTTTCTTCATATCTTTATATGCTATCTTGTCCTGTTGACGTTTAATGAAGTCCGGACTTCTATCATCAGTATAGGTTGTAGTTTTTTTGATATCATCTGTTGGTTTATTCTTTGGAGTAGTAGATGCACCACCACCAATTCCCATCATTTCTAATAGCGGTTCAAACAAATCCTCTACTATCGGTTTTAATAGTAATAAAGGATTCGGGGTTGTTTTATTATCTTCATCTCCATCTAAATCTATTACCTGTACATTAGCCAATTTCCATGCTGCTGCTAGTGAAGGTTCTTCAATAAACTCTGATGATGCCTCTGCAACATCTTCTACTACGGTCGTGGTTGCTTCAACAAAATTTGATAATGTACTTGCTCCGGCTTTTAATTTTAAGGCAAGGATTTCTGCATATTCAGATGCCTTATCCAAATTCACCACAAACGAATTTTGAATTTCCATGAATGATTCTTTCATGTTGTTCATTGCTACTGTCATTTGACCCGACTCTTTTGATTTTCTTTCTATATCTTTAAGATATACAGCATACTCTTCGTTGCTCATGTCAGACATTTTTTTCATTTGCAAGTGTACCATTTGACCACCAGCCTTAAACTGCTGTACAGTAGCCTCAAATGAACCGACTGCTGCCATGCTAGACCCTACTTCTGCGTCTTTCATTTTCGCCATTTCTTTAACTAGTAACTTCTTTGCTCCCTCTATATCACCAGAACGAAATACATCATTGATTCTGTCAATCATTCCGTTGTTAGCCCTTTCCATCGGTCCAGCCAAATCTCCCAATGCAATTTTCAAATCAAAATCTTCTGGAGAATCTGCCACTCTAAAGATATAATCATTGAATTTATCAGATATATCTTTTCCGATAGGTCCCATTGAACCTTCAAGTAGAGCAAATTGTGCTATAAACGATCTTGCTACTTCTGCGTGTCCACCACCTGCTGCGTCCATTGTTGCCAATGCTGCTGCGACTTGCGGTTGAGCCAATGAAGCCATTCTCTTCTGTAATATTTCTGATCTATTTTGACCTGTTAAACTTGCTAATGCAGTTGTTTCAATCATCAAATTATGGAATCCTGATTCAACATCATCTTGAGTACTTAATAATGCCATATCTTTAGACATTGTCATACGCTGTATGTTTATATAATCAGCTAACACTTCTGCCATTTCTGCCGATCTTAAACCATAGTCGCCAAATTGATCGCCTGTTCTATTAACCGACTTAAACATTGATGTAAATGCAGACGTACCACCTGATACCCCGTTACCTAATGACTGTAATGCAATACCATTTTGACTGACTAACTTAGATAACTCAGTATATGATAGACCTGATTCTATCGCTGATTTCTTTAATGTTTCATACGGAGATGCATCACCAAACATAATTGCACCAGAATTTATCATTGTCTCTTGTGCTTTTGCGAATTGTTCTATTTGTCCCGCTTGGAATCCAGCCCACGCCAATCCGCCTGCTGCAAATGCGCCAACCATTTTAGCACCGCCGCTTATAGATTTTCCTAGCTTTGAGTTTTTATCTATGTCAGAAGACAAGCCAGCAGCACCGCCAGAAATCGCGCTACCCATGTCACCAAGCATATCTACCATTGCAGAAAGTGGTGCATCAGTATTACTAAATTTGTCAACCACATTCTTAGTTGAATTGGCTGCTCCTATTATTTTTTTGTCAAACGATGCTTTCTTAGCCGCATCTACTCTTGCATTTCCTGCGACACTTCTGTTAGTATGTGTTATAATATCAGACTCTAATTGCGATAAATCTATACTAGTCTGTTCCATATACTTTGTTACTAGAGCAGTGACAATACCAGATTCGGCAATTAATGTTTCTACTTTTTTTAGTGTTTCTTCTGTAGCCCATTTAGGTAATTCAATATCATTACCACCTATTGTAATTCTATGTGTTTCAGTCGCCATGCATATTCTCCTGTGTTACTGTCTTTTCTAATACTTTTGTTATTTCTCGCATCTTTTTAGTAATCATACTATCTAATTGGTACATACTATTAATCTTCATACCAACTACATTTAACTCATCTATATATACTTTTTTACTACCTATAGGTGCATTAGCATCTTTTATCTTAGCATACCATCTACCATTAGGGTGCAGAATTGGAACAGGTCCACCGCCTTCTGCAAATTGATCTGGACTAAAATTCTTGTTTAAAATATTATATGAATTGGTATATGCTGCGTTATATTTTTCTTCTTTTTCTTTTTCAAGTGCTTTCTTTCGTGCTGCAACTGCCAATGCATATACATTTTTTCTTTTATATTCTGGTGATTCAGTATCGACTTTTCCACTTAGTGTATCACTCATTTTCTTCGCAACATTTCCCATTGTACTAGGACCTGGTTCTTGAAGTACTTTCTTTAATGCTTCTGTGTTTTTTCTTATGTTTGGTATCTTCTTGTCTGTTGGTATAATTCCTAAAAATTCTAATGAAGCTTCAACTAATTTTAATGAAGATTCGAATGCGCTAACGGCAATTGCACCCAGTTCATATCCAGGAGTTAAGTCATGAACCACTGATCTAAATGCAATTCGTGCAGCATCAATTGCATTTATTGAAGCACTTGCTACATCGGATAATGCCATAACATTTGCTAAACCAGAATCTAATTGATCTTTTGTCAACTCCATAAACGCTTCTGGTGCTTGTCGCGCCTGTGCAATCAAATTGTTCTGTTGTATAATCATTGGGTCATCACCATATCTAGGTGTTGCTTTTGCAATTGATTTGGTTAATTCTTGCACTCTCATTACCAATTCTGGTTGAGTAACTTGTCCTGTTCCTGCCTGTTCCAATAAATTTGTGAATTTTGATGAAACCTCTGGTCCAAGTGCACTCAACATATTAACCATTTCCCTTGGCATATTATTTAACACACTTGCATCTATATTGACATCTTTCAAAAAATTATTAAATACGTTTTCGGTTTGCTCTCCGAATTGAGGACCCAGCACAGTGCTGAATAACATCTTTAAGTTTGCACCAGTATTTCTAACATTTTCTTCTGCATTTTCGCCATACTTCTCTGCTAGATATTCACCATTCATCGCCATTGCTGTCATAAAATCGATGTTTGTCATTGCTTCGCTTCTCAGTGACAATAATGAACTTCTCTGATCACCAAATTTATCTGCAAGAAACGTAGTCATTGCACTACTTTGTTCAAAATTCTTTCTTATTTTTTCTTTTGTCACTTCGCCAAATTGTTGCATTTGACCTGTCATATACATTAAATTAGCTTCTTCTAACAATCTTGCAGTTTGTTGTTCAACATTGTAACCAAAATCACCCATTGTCTGTGATGTCTCAGATTCTACTTTTCCAGCAAAATTTATAAATTGCATTGTAGTAGCCATCAAGTTTCCTGGCATGTTTGCAAGCATGGCTTTGTTTCCTATCATAATCTTTGACATTTCTTGCATACTCATACCAACGTTTACCAATGATCCTCTCATTTCAGTATATTGTGACATATCGCCAACAACGCCGCCATAATCTATTATCTGTCTTAATCCTTTTTCTTGCTCTGATATAAGTTTTGCAAATACAGCCGCTACACCAACTGCTGCTACACCTGTTGCTACTACGCCATTAGCTATCCATGATAGTGCTGCACCTTTTGGTCCCAAAAACTGTGTAAAAGAGGTAATACCACCAACTGTATCAGAAATAGCACCCACCGACAACTTCATTAATTCTGCGGTTGCTTCTAATGGGTCAGTATCTCGTGAAGTAACAGAAAACAGATTTTTAACTCCGCTTTCCATCTTTACAAGTACGTTATTTGCTGCTTCTAATTTATCACCAGACTCTTCATATGCCTTGGTAATCGCGTCAGAATCGAACGACACACCTGTCAATGATCGGTACACTGCTTTTAATTTAGAATTTTCTGTCTGTTTATGAGAGGCAATTTTTGCCAGTGTAACCTCACTTACCCATGGAGGTAAACCACCAATGCCTTGATCAACGTCTTCTTGTTCTATTGCCATGAAATTAAGTACCTATTTAATTGGATAAATACAGTTACATAACTATATTATCACTTTACTTACTATTTATATGGAGAACGAAAATGAGTAACAATCCTTTATTGAATGCGTACAAGATACCTTCAATGTACGTCAGTCTACCATCTGGTGGTCAATACTATACCGAAAAGCCTAAATTAAGCGCGGATGGTGAGTTAGCAATCTACCCAATGACAGCAAGAGATGAAATAATCTCAAAGACACCAGATGCGTTATTTAATGGAGAAGCAACCATTGCTCTACTAGAATCATGTTGTCCAGATATTTCTGACCCTCAATCAACACCTGTCAATGATTTAATGGTACTATTGTTGGCAATACGTAAAGCGAGTTATGGAGATGGAATAGATATTGATCTTACATGTCCGTCTTGTGGCGAACTTAATATGCTTGAAATGGATATTAACAAAATTCTGGGATCTGTTAAGGCTATAGATGTAACAAATAATTTGATTTTGCAAGATAAATTCAATGTAAAATTGAAGCCATATAATGTGAATGATAGAACATTAATTCAGATACAACAAATTCAACAAGAAAGAATGATTCAAGAACTCTCTAATACTGATCTATCTGATGTTGAAAGAAATGAAAAATTTGGAAAGACGTTTGTAGAAATATCAACACTAACAATTGATCTTATGCTTAGTTGTATTGTGTCTGTTACATACGATGAAAATGAAATAACTGATATAGAAACTATTAGAGAATGGTTACATAATATTTCAAAAAACGATTATAATGACATGAAAGCACATATTGAAAAAATATCTGATAATGGCATTGATACTAAGTTTAAAGCATCTTGTCAATCGTGTGCACATGAATGGGAATCTGAGGTAGATCTCGATATGTCAAATTTTTTCGCAGGCTGATAGCAATAAGTCAGCCGCATGAAATTCATGAGATCATTGCAAGATACCAAGATGATTTAACGAAATTAACTAGTAATTATATGGATATTCTTTTCATAGGACAAGGTGCATTGACATATGAATCATTGATGTCAATGCCATTACCTATGATAGAAATTTTTGTTAAACGACACAATGAAAGAAATAGTGAGTCTTAATCTTTCACTATTTCATCATAATATTCTTGTGTCCATGAATCATAATAGTTAGTTTTACGAAGTTTCTTGCGTCTATCATCGATGTCTTCTTTAATCTGTACAATGATAATACGAGTAAAGTTTTTAACAAATAAACCACTCAACTCAGTACTTACAAAATAATGATGTTCTGGATATGTGTCACTCATGTCAGTTACGATACTATCTAGTACATCTATATCACAATCATCTCCCATCCAACAAACAGCCATTTTGTATTGACTCTTATCAAATGTCTCTAATACAGACTTTGAATAACCCAAGTCTCTACCATCCATAAATTGAATTTCACCATTGACTCTTGCTTTACGAGCATACGGACAAACAGGCCAACCATCACCTTTGTCTTTTTCAACTACGTCCATAGTAAACTTAATGAACTCATCTTTAAATGCTTCAAATTCCATTGCTTTTGGTGATCTTTCTTTTAATGACATTGTACTCATAGAACTCCCTAATTATATATATAAACATATTTATATGTTTCTGTACAACATTATATCTTGGCGCAAGGCACAACATAATAATAACATTGCTTCGCAATGAACAACTTCAAAAAATATCTCATTCGTTACACTCATTCGTATTTTTCTTATTGTTATTTTCTTTAATCTAATTGTTTCTAACTGTTATTACTATATATCAATGATTGGGCTATTCTACAACTATTATATATTTTTCCAGGATCTTGATCCACACTTCGCTTATGCAGCGAAAGTGAAAAATTTGTTAAATGAAAAGAAAGTTTTTTCCTATCACCCAATCACACTTCGATATAACAAACCCAATTTTACACTTGGGGGAGGCGGTTACGCTGTACCTCTTATTACATGCTGCTTCAAGCAACGCAAGAACATCAATTTCCATATCGTCGGATTTTGACTACTCGTAGGTTTCAATAGTTCAGAAGAGCCTACTCTTTTCGGTTGGTCAGACCAGTGCAATGACCAGAGAGAAACACGTGGAAGTCCATCGACATCGCCCCAAAGGCGGCAGATTCATCACGAATACGGTAACAGTATTATCCATCTAAGTTTTATAGGGTTCTGTAGGGGGTGTGCCAGAGAGGAGTGATTAAGTGTTTGTTTATAGAGGTGTTTAAGTTTTAGTTTTAGTTTTAATTTGTTTATGTTCTAAGTATACATGATTTTAAGTTCCTGTCAAGTATAATTTCATTTGCCCGAGGATTTAGTTTCGTTTAGGTGTTCTTTAAGAACTTTTGAGCCGCCAACTCTAACATTTATGATTCCATTATAGTAATCATCTGTTTCAAGTACTCTACGTTCAAACTGTTCGCGTGCTTCTAGATAACTGGCGATGCCTCTTGTTGGGCACATATGAATAATTTCTCGTGTGAAACTATCTTTGCCTAGTTCTTCAACGTCTGCATTAAGTCTATCACTGGAACCAAAATATTCTTTCCAATCACTTTCTTTAGTACCACGTCTTTTATTCTTTTTTCCTTTGAGTGGTGGTTTGGTAGTTTTAAACTTTGCTAGTTTTTTACCTACATATAACATACCACTAACAGTATTTGTTATTAAATAAACAAATGCTTCACATCCTTCAGGCAACTCATCTACTACATTACCTTCGTATGTCCATTGATATGTTACATTATCTTTTTCCACTTGCTGCTCTTATTTTTTGTAGAATATCAGCACCAACATTTCGCATGATTTCTATACTATTGAAATCTGATTCGTAAACCCATATTGTATCAGTTTCATCGCCAACCAGATCAATATCAATCTGGTGAGCGTCATTTGCATTTTCCTTTGTTTCAGGTTCTTTATCAATGCCAATCTTTTTTTTATGTGTCAATTACTTCCATCTCTGTGTTAAATGTAGTGAATCCGTTCTCTTTCGTAACTTGTAATACACTATTAACACGACCAATCAATTCATCCCTATGAGAGATAAGTAGAATATCTTTATTACGTTCACGTTCCATTTTCTTTAGAGCAGTTAACGCACTTTCAACACCTACACTATCCATTCCCGAATCAATCAATTCGTCAATGCACATTAAGTTAATCGCAGAATTCATACTTTCGTATACATCTCTAAACGCCCAACTCAATCCTAGAATTAAACGATTGCGTTCACCTCTAGATAAATTGTCAAAATCTAAATCTTGTCCTAATTGCACAATACTTACAGACAAGTCACTCTGAAATTTAACTTCATGTGGTAGTCCTAGTTGTGTAATATAATGATCTAAGCGAACATTAAGGAACTGTAGATTTTGTTCAATGATACGCTTACGAATAAACGAGTCTTTGTTTGTTAATAGTTTTAATAAAAAATCCTGATGATCTTTAATGTCGGTTAGACGATTAAGTTCTTCCCAATCAACTGATTGTAATCCAGTATCTTTTAGTGTATCAATTTGTTCTTGATAAGGATCTGATTCCGTTGTCTTCCGTTCAATAGATGCAACGTATTAGACAACTTATTCTGATGTTCATATGCTTCTTGTGCAGTATTATAAAACAATCTAGGTGCGATACCCAACTCACCGATGTTATTCAGTTCAATGGTATATTTTTCAATATTTGAAACATCTAATGCTATCTGTTCTTCATATTCTGCAACCGCAGATGTTTTAGTTTCAAGAATCTGTTCATGTTTTTCATCATGAATTTCTTGACCACATGCATAACATTTATGTTCTTTTGATGCTTCTAAATCTTCTACTGCTTTGGCGAGGCGTTTGCTTTCACGATCAACAGTAGTTGTTAATTTAGCGATATCTTTAGTGTACGCATTGAATTTATTTTTTCTTTCAGTGTATGCTTCAAACTCAATATGCGCTTCTAGTTCAACTTCTACATCAATTTCATACAATGCTAATAAGTCTGTTTCAAGTTCTGCGATAGTTTGTTCATTAGTTTTATGCCATAGTTGCTGTCTACGTTCTAAATCTTTGATACTTTTATTAAATCTCTCATTCGCATCTTCAACAGCACGAACACGATAATTTTCTTCTTGTATTTTATCTTTACCAATTTTGATAAGGTCTTTAAGTAATTCGGCTTTATCAGATAATTGAGTGATACCTAGCAGTTGTTCTATCAACTCACGCTGATCATTTGCACGCATACTCAAGAATGGTTCAGTATATGTATTTAGGGCGATAATATGCTTGAACATTGTGTGGGTCATACCAATGACTTTTTCAATCGCAACTTGTGTTAAACGACCTTCACCTTGACCTTCATCTGTCATATCGGTGTTGTCTATTTCATTCACATAGAATTTAAAAACATTGGGACTGCGTCCTCGTTCAATGCGATATTGCGCACCATTCTTTTCAAAATCAACAGTGCAAGTCATATGCTTGTTGTTGATCTTGTTGATAAGATTTGATTTTTTAATATTAAATAATGCACTACCAAATAGCGCATACGAGATTGCGTTAATAAGAGTAGTCTTACCTACTCCGTTACGAGAACCATCACCACCCATATCAACATTATTGCCGAGTACGAGTGTTAGTCCTGTTTCATTGATAGAAACGGCTTGAGTGACGTTTCCAACAGAAAGAAAGTTTTTAATAGTTACATTTTTAATAGTTAGCATAGGTTATATGTGTAAGTCGTTATATATTGAAATTAAAGTTTCGTTACGAATAGAATTAGATGTTATCGCTTCAAGTTGACTAAGAACAATTGAGTCAACATTTTCTACTGATACATCACCATCCGTATCCCAGTCTTCGCCAGATACATTGTCCTTCTTAGAAGGCATTAGAGATATCTCGCGTAAATTATAATCAGTGGCAAATGTTTCTTTGATATAGTTTGCCTCTTCATATGAAATATTGATATCTAATATTATACGACAATGTGTGTTATTTGTCAAGATACTACCAGCATCATCTAACAATTGACTCAAATTTGCCACACGATACTTAGGTGCATCGGGCCATGTTTCAAAGTCATATGTACCATTCCAGTTTAGGAAAGTAATACCACGATCATCATCCCATGCATCTGAATAGTTGTGTGGAAAACAGTTTCCCGGATAGATGATATTACCTTTATCTTGTCGTTTATGAAAATGACCAGAAAATACTTTATCTGCTTTAGATAAGTCTGATGCTTTTAATCCACCATGATCTGGCATTTTAATCATAGCATTCAGATAAAAGTCTGGTAATTCAAAGTGACCGAAGATAAACTTAGACTTCAATTCCTTTAATCGTTTCCATTCATCATCAACTAACCATGGGACAAACGCAACACCATCTTCTTCAAATATTTCATCATTGATGATGTTAATGTTGGGGTACTTATTTGCAAACGGCAGTGAGTTGATATCTCTTTTTTCACGATAGTATAGATCATGATTTCCCATGATCATTTGTACTTCATCAAAATTATCATTCAATAATTGTAATGCGTCAACTGTATAATTTAGAGTACTGACATTAATAGTCGCTCTATGATGATGCCAATCACCTAAGAAAAAACACTTTTTAATGTTTCTCTTATGTGATTGAACTATCATCCATTTAATAAAGTTAAGACAATCATTGTTATGCTGCTTGGAATTATTTTTTAGTCCGAAATGTATATCGGTAAAAATTACTGCATCATCAAAAAACTTGCTCACTGTTTATTCCTTTTTACTGTTCTACTGTTATATCTTCGGGTGTTGATTCTTCTTCGTCTTTATCAATCTCTGGGATATATTTGGTTTTCTGTACTTCCCATTCTGCGTTAAAGATACGAGTGTTACTTGGGTCTAGACCTTCTTCTTCTAATAAATCATCACGAATGTTTTGATTTCGTTTCTCTAGATTCAATACACGAGTGAACGAGTTATTGATTACAGTGGTGAAGTATGCAAATGGATTTTGTGATTTAAGTTCATTAAACTGTAAACCGATCATTGTCAATTGTAAAATTGCTTGACCACGCATTTCATCTACATATGTGTATCCACGCCAGTTACCGCGCATAGAGTATCGTTCACATAATTTCATATACATCATTGCTAGTCGTTCAGTTGTGTGACCACATGTAACACTGAACTTGCCTGTTTCTAAATCACCATCCCAATGAGAACGAGCGACTTCTGTCCATTCATCATTAATCAAAGCGATGTGTTTATATGCTGGAAAATTGCAACGAGAATGATGATCTGCTACTGTTTTAGGTGTCTTCTTACGCTCTTCTAATGGAATATGATCATATCCCATAACGCGAAATACTATGTCGGTTGACTTAATAGAATCTATACTCACTGCAAACTCGGCTGCTTTTGGTTTAGTTTTCTTTGTTAATTCACCATTTTGCCACCGAACAACTTCTGCTTCATGTGCAATCTTTTGTAATCGTGATGCTTGGTTACTGAGTGCAATTTCGTATGCATTCATTGGTTCAACATCGCGAACCATCTCACCATCTTCATTTGCGATCATTGCATCTGATTCAGATTCAATTAGTCGTAATTGCATCTTACGTTCTCTATCGTTGTACGCATCTTTGATTTCATCTATTGACAAAACGATGTGATCGTATAGGAAGTATTGCTCATCTGCTAACCAACAGAATGTCATTTTAGATTTATGAATCTCTTTAAGTATTTCTTTGTTCTTTAAGTAATGTGTAGAGGGATCTCTCGCCATTAGGTTTATTGCTCCATTTAATATTATTACAATTATATATCAGTTTGATCAGTTTGTCAAGTCTTATTAGTTCTTTCAGTGAAATCATTAAGTACATAGTTTATCATGGGCTAAATACATGATAAGTAGGAGATTATTAAGATGCGTATATCAGATATCATAACAGAAAGTATAGCAAAGCAAGTCACAGTGTTTTATGGCGGTCGTTTTCAGCCAATGCACTCAGGACACTTTGCATTGTATAAAAAATTAGTTAACAAGTTTGGTGCTGATAATGTATTTATCGCGACCACATTTGGTAAAAAACAGCAAGCCATGCACGCTGCGGATGATCATTCAACCGACCCGTTCACATTTGAAGAAAAGGCATCTATCATGTCTAAGATGTTTGGTGTACCAGCAAATCATATTGTCAATACACAACCATATAAACCAGATGTTTCATTAGTAGGCAGAGATAAGAGTAATACAGCAACCGTATTAGTATTCAGTGAAAAAGATGCTGGTCGTCTAAAGCCGGGCGGTGTATTAGCGCCGATGCCAGATGATATGAACAATTTACAGACAGAAGATGAAAATCGTGTATATTATATCACAATGCCAATTGAGAATGGTGGTATGAGTGCTAGTGATTTTAGAGCAGTTATGAGTAGTGACGCAGAGTTTGAAGAAAAGAAAAAGACATTCACCGAATTCTTTGGTAAATTTGATCAACAGATTTTTGACTTCATTGAGGATAGGTTACGATAATGGCTGGTATTCCAAGTAAAAATAAACCAAAATTAGTATTGCGTGATGCAAATGCAGCGTGGACGAGAAATTTATTCAGTTCTGGTATTTTAAAAGAATTAGCAAATGTTAACGGAATTATATTTGCGTATACTCCTGCAATGATGCAAGCAGCATTCTCAGCGAACTATGGTACGTATGATACAACACACAGTGTGTATCAGCAACAATACTATGTGAATACACCTAATCCAACGATTAGTATGCAAGCATATTTTGTGTCAAATACAATTGAAGAAGCAAAGTACAACATTGCATGTTTGCACTTTTTAAAGACAATGACAAAAATGGATTTTGGTTCTACCGCAGGACTTGCTGGTACACCACCACCGATATTGCATTTTAGTGCATACGGAGAATACAATTATAAGAATGTCCCTGTGGTAGTATCAGGAGTTGATTATACATTTGCTGATGATGCAGACTTGGTAACAGTAGACGTGGATGGATCACCAATATCAATACCAACAAGTTTCGCAGTATCTATCACAATGATGATGCAACAAAATCCTGAAAAGGTTAGTAGAGAATTCTCATTTGCTAATTATGCAAGTGGTGCTGCACTTAAAAATGGAATGATATAACATGACAATACAATATGATACAGACAGTATATACAAAAATACAAACATTGTAGACAACAAATATCTTGACATAATGGAACCTATTATTGGTGATATTTCAGCATATGATGTATATTCAGTAACGTTAACAGCAAAGTACAATGAGCGACCAGATATGTTAGCATATGATTTATTTTCAAATTCTAATCTATGGTGGGTGTTCGCAGAGTTTAACCAAGACATATTAAAAGATCCTATAATGGATTTCAAATCTGGTTTAACTATACAAGTTCCACTAAATTTTATATAAGGTAAATGCATGACAGAAACAAATCCAAACTGGTGTTCAACAGTCGATAGTCCGACATATAAACTTACATGGTATATCGTAAGTAATAAAGTATTTAATAATCCTAAACTATTAGAAAATATACCAGATAAGTATACTAACAATGCCACCAACAATGCAGCATCCTCGTCAGGAGATGCTGTAGTCATTGCTGCATCTGGAGAAACATCAGAATATTCATTGGAAAACTTAGTAATACAGTCTATGATTTCTCCTGGGTCTAGTACAGGTAATACGACAACTGGTGCATTTCAATTTGATATATACGAGCCGGGTGGATTTTTGTTAATGAACCGAATATTAACATTGAGTCATGCATTCAATTTCGGTAACATTCAATCAGCAAAATATATATTAAAAGTTCAATTTATCGGTAGAACAGTAGAAAGTTCAACGCCTATTGCATTTCCAGGCACATTCTATTACCCAATGATGATATCTACAATCAATGCAAGTTCAGGACCAGAAGGTTCACAATATAATATTGTTGCTGCAAATATACACAAGATAGCAGTGACAGCGTCAAAAATTGTAACTGACATAAAGGTAACTGGTGTTAAAGATGTACAATCATTATTAGACAATCTAGAGACAGCATTGAATGCACATGAGAAAAACATAAGAAAACTGCAAATAACTGAAGCTGATTTAGAAAATTCAAAGTGTTGGAAAATCAAATACTCTGATAATTTTAAAAGGTATCTAAAATCATCTGTAAAACCATCACAGGCAGATATGCCTGGAACTGGACATAAGGCTAGTGGACACAATGCTAATTCAGCACAATATATACTTCATAAGCATACAAATGTAGTGACATATCTCACTAATATACTGACAAAGCAAGTTCCTGATTTTTATAATACATTTGCTGCTACGACTACCAAGAATACTGGCATAAATGAAAAAAAGATTTCTACTTTAAAAAACACATTAAGTGGAGAAGGAGACAGAGCAAGAGACATAGTTAATGCTAATAATGAATACAAAAATGAATTCATAAAAATAACACCATCTGTAGAATACAAAGATGAGATAGATCCTTATACAAACACAAGTCAAGAAGAAATTATATTTTATATAGATTTACATACATCGCACACAAACCCACAGCCAGATGTAAAAAAACAACAACAGGCTACGATTAGTGCATCATATCAAGCCAGAAGATTTGAGTTATTGCCTATCTATAAGGCTTATAATTATTTATTCTCTGGATCTAATACTGAGGTGTTAGACTTTAATTTAAATTTCAATCAGATGTTCTATTTAACACGCGACCCATCTGAGAGTGTGAATTTACCAAACAGTGACAACGAAAATGCAGGAAATGCAGGTGCCGTAACCAAAGTAACAAAAACTGTTGATGTACCTAAGTATCTAAGTAATACAACGATAAGTAGTGCAACTATCATAACACAACTTGAAAATATAGCATTCGTGATAGAAGTCCCAGATTCAGAAAGTCAATCTAATGCAGATGAACCAAATGCAGTGGTAGCAGTAGATCAAGCAGAAATAAATGCAGCAAGTCATGATTTTATTATGTTTGACATTACTATCAAAGGTGATCCCTATTGGTTGGGCACGCCTGGATCATCTGTTACAGCAGCTAAAGGTAGTACGTTGATTGATAGTTTAGATGAAGATTCATTAATCGCGTTCATTAATTATTTACCAGATAATGGAAAGTCTAATGGCGCACGACAACTTGATATTGCAGCAAGTGGTATATATAAAATATTAGAAGTAGAGAGCAAGTTTCAACTAGGAAAGTTTACTCAATCATTAAAAGGTATGCGTGATAGAAACTCTTCTACTGATTTAATCAAAACCAAATTACTAGTAATAGGAAATCAGAATGGGAATTAATATTAAGACAGTAAGTGGAAAAGCATTCCCTGCTGGACAATACATAGGAATAGTAACAGACACTACCGATAGTATGTTTACTGGTCGTGTATCGGTACGCTTTGGTGAATTTGGTTCTTTGATAGGAAGTGAAGTTGATCACATGTGCTTGTTGTGTACTCCATATGGTGGATACACTAGCATTGATGCTGGTACGGTAACTGATGATGAAAAGGCATATGGCGAAGATGGTACGAGTGAAAGCGGTACACCAAAAAGTTATGGTATGTGGCCCCAACCACCGACAGTTGGTACATCGGTATTGGTTGCATTTGTTGAGTTGATAGATCAAGGTATAATAGTTGGTTCGTTGATATCTCGTAACAGAAACCATATGATGGGAGGTCGTGCGAGTGCAGAATCACATGATGGTACTATTCAACCAGTGGGTGAAAAAAACCCAACTGATATAGGTGATGAAGTAAAGAAACCTGTTGACCCTACCGCAAAAGCATGGTTAGAAGAGCAAGGACTACAAGATGATTACTCACGTGGTCATAGTTTGTCTAGCGCAAGACGAGAATCACCAAGTCACGTATTCGGATTAACTACATTGAATGGACATGTGTTCACAATGGATGATGGAGATGAGAATGGTGATAGCACGAATGTTCGTATGCGAAGCAGAGGTGGTGCACAAATATTATTAGATGATACTAATAAATTTGTTTATATTACAAACCACAACGGCAATGCTTGGATAGAAATGGACGAAGCAGGAAACATAGATGTGTATAGTAAAAAGAGCGTAAATATACATTCAGAAGAAGATTTGAATTTTCATGCAGATGGTAACATCAATATGGAAGCAAAGAAGAATATCAATATGAAAAGTGGCACTGATGTAATAGTACAAGCATTAAAAGATATTCACAACAAGGCTGGTGGTAATCGTGTTGATACTGCGGGCATGGTTTATATGAATAGTTCAGTGAGTGCACTAGCACCTAAAGTAAATAAATTAGATAATAATGAAACAGTTACAGAAAGTGTGTCTGCTAGAGTACCAGAACATCATCCGTGGAAAGGTGCGAGTAAGATACAAGAAGTAATTAAGCCAGCAAAGGGAAAGACATAATGGTTATATTACCTAATACGATAACACCATCTACAGTGATAGATTATTCTCGTTGGACAATTGACGATAGCGCAGTTGTGGTGACTGAACAAGAACTACGGGTGTTTGAAGCAAGTAGTGATATTATTAATTTTGCATTAAGACGATTTGAGTGGAGATGTTACAAAACAACCCTTGACAATACTATGCAAATAGGTTACAATACTATCAACGATAAGATTAATGGTGTAGGTTTACTTGAAAGTGAAGCGTATAGTGAATGGCTAGAAGACTTTAAAACAAAAGAACGAAAGTTTAAGAGACTACTTTCAATTAAAACATTGAGTCAATCACAATACGATGCACTATTGTGTCTATACTATTTCACTGGTGACTTTACTAAGGTGGGCACTACTGCGAGAACATTTGATTTATCACAGTTGATTGTTGATAAGAAATGGGATTATATAGCAACGGCTTTGATTGAGAGTGGGTACAATAGATTATTAACTCAACCACTTGCAACGATAATGATGTTAGGTGATTATGGTAGTAGAACAGAACGAACATTATTGCGTGATCGTGGGTTACAAATATTACGCAAAGAATACCCTACACTGACAGATAAAGTAGCGCGCCAGCAAGCAGAATATGTTTACTATGTTGAAACAAAAAGATTTTTACCTAATTTAACGCAGACAAGAATGCGACAAATTGTTACTACTGCAAATACACCATAAAGGAATTCACCATCAAAACAAGAATACTAGTAGGATGCAGTCTCAGTGAGGCTTGGCAATGTTATTTTACCGACCCTGACAATTCAGTAGACACTATCATAGAAAAGTATTGCTATGGTGGCGGTGGTAACAGCAATGGCATTCATACATTGTTGAATTCATATTTAAACAAAGATTGTAATATGAAAGATGTTGACATCATCGTGCAATATACGGGAATAGATCGTATAGGAATCGTACTATCATCTCCTGATGCTGACGGCATTCTAGTTAAGAATGCTATAACAGATAGACTTGAA
>TARA_B110000503_G_scaffold42977_1_pt1 | contig 18996 bp, 21 predicted proteins | sample TARA_B110000503 | Tara Oceans TARA_B110000503 (sample SAMEA4397472) | marine metagenome | biome: Polar Biome; feature: [SRF] surface water layer (ENVO:00010504); material: water (ENVO:00002006), including particulate matter (ENVO:01000060) such as... | depth 5 m | reverse complement strand
GGCCTGGCGTAGTCACCGGCTCTGGTGTCTGGCGGGTGTAGAACCGATCCGGGAGGCACACATAACTGTTGTCGAAGGCGATAGGGTCCATTGAGCGGACTCCTTAAGTTCATGGATTTGTTCCCAGAGTGCCGGGCACAGCGTGACGGCCCAAGGGCGAGGGTAGATCATGCCGCAATGTCACAGGACTATCCAGCCTGCGGGGGATTTAGCGGGTTGACGGCAGCGTCCGGTGGTGGCTTGATACGTGGTTCGTAAACATGCCACCAAAGACCCGGAATGTGAGGAAATGCACCATGGCAAAGAAGACCTGGGATACCCTGATTCGCAACGCACTGGTGTTCGACGGAACCGGTACGGTGCCGCAGAATGTCGATATCGCTATTAAAGATGGGCGTATTGCTGCCCGGGGCAGCGAGCTGCCCGCCACGCAGGCGGCGCGCGTGATAGAGGGGGAGGGCAAGTGGTTGATGCCGGGCCTACTCGATATCCATACCCATCTGGATTTGGAAGTTGACCTGGAGCCCGGTCTGCCGGAGGTTGTGCGGCACGGTACGACCACAGTGTTGGTCGGCAACTGCAGTCTTGGCACGTGTTTTGGTCGGCAGCAGAGTGGCGAACAGAACCCCATCGTCGATTGTTTTACCCGCGTCGAAAACATCCCTAAAGCTGTGCTGCGCCAATGTGTCGACGCGGTGGAATGGGATAACACCGGCGATTACATGGACCATTTCGAGAACATTCCACTGGGCCCCAATATCGGCGCCTTCATCCCCCACTCCATGCTCAGGATCGAGGCTATGGGCCTGCGCGACAGTGTCAGTCGCGAGCCCACCGAGGCGGAGTTGGTGCGCATGGAACAGTTGTTGGAAGAGGGCATGGCGCAGGGCTATCTGGGTATGAGTACCGACGGGCTGCCCTTCCATTATCTGGCAAGCGAACCCTTTACCGACAAGCGTATTCCCACTCAGTTCGCCAGCTTCAGTGAGATGAAGCGTCTGCTCAAGGTGGTGCGCAAACACGACAGGGTGTGGCAGACCACACCCATTATCGAGAATCGTGCCAAAGCCTTCCTGTACTTCCTGCTTTCCAGCGGTCGCCTGTTTGGTAAAACGCTGAAGACCTCGGCGCTGTCGGCGATGGAGTTTGTACTGATGCCCGGCGCGCACAAGGGCTTCCTCGGCTTTGCCGCACTGGTTAACAGCCGGCTGCTCAAGGGGAACCTGCACTTTCAGGCGCTGGGTACCAACTTCCGGATCTGGTCAGACGGTATTGTCTCGCCATTGTACGAGGAGTTGGAGTCCACCTGCGAGTTGATTTCCAAGGAGTACGACGATGTCGAAGGGCGCATGGCGCTGCTCAATAATCCGGATTTTGTGCGACGCTTTCGCGCGGATTGGCACTTCGGCCGGCGCGGTCGTACGTGGGCTCACCTCAAGTCCAAAATGGGTATGCCTGACAATATCGTGATACGGGATTTGCACCTGATGATTTTTGACGGTGCTCCGGTTGCGGACTGGAACGGGGAAAGTATGCAGGCGGTGTACGATCGACTGGAGCGTTTCCAGTACGGCGCCGTTGGCGCAGCCCGCTCGGACGCCGAACGTGAGGCCTTTGAGCAATTTCCACGGCCCATTCGCGATGATGCAGATTTCATGTTGCATATGATGCGCACCTACGACAAATCGTTCCGCTTTTGGGTAGATGTGGGCAACGAAGGCAATCGCGCAACGCTGGATATCCTGTTGTACGAGCATGCCATGCCGGGTTTTAACGACTCTGGTGCACACATTACCAATATGGCGTTTTTTGATGCCAACCTCATGTCTCTGAAACTGGCTCAGGCGCGATCCATGGAAACGGTCACGACCATGGTGAAACGCTTGACGCGTGAGCCGGCTGAGTTTTTTGGCCTGGATGTGGGCACGCTGGATATAGGCGCGCAGGCGGACATCGTGCTGCTGGATCCTGAGGTGTTGAAGACCTGGGACTCCAACGACCATCGCGTGCTGGAGTACCGCGAGCTGTTCAAGCATCGGCAGATGTTCAACCGCTCCGAGGGGGTGGTGACGGCGGTGTTGATCAACGGCGAGCCGGTATGGCAGGACGGCGTAGCCACCGAGGCGCTGGGGAGTCAAAAGCTGGGGCGTGCGCTGCGAGCGGCCTGATCCAAATCGTCAAGCGCGGGGTAGGCTTACCCCGTGCGTTTTTGGGTCAGCAGACGGAATACCCGGAAGCCCAGACCTGCGACAGACCCCCCCGCGCCTATCATGTTGAGCAAGAAGAACCGGACGGTTGATACTTTTGCGGCACCCAGCAGAAATGGGGTCACTGAGCGGAGCCCGTACAGGAATCTGAACCCGAGGATCAGCCATGTTTGATGCTTGTCCGCCATGGCGAGAACTTTTGTGGATTTCGCTTTCCAGTGCGAACGCGTCTCTAACATTTTTTCGCCGTTCATTCGACCGATATAGAAAAATGCCTGATCCCCCACAAAGCTGCCCAAAAACGCGCATACGATCACCCAGGGCAATTCAGGGAGCCCACGGTGCGCTGCAAAACCGCCCAACAGCAGGATAGTTTCCGCTTCGAGAAACGTGCCAATCGCGACGGCGGTGTAGCCGTAGTTGGCGACCAGTTCTTCCAGTGACATAAGCGCCTTATCCTGCGCCGTTAAAGCGGTTCATCAGAAGACTCTCCGTCACGCCCTTGCCAATACGATGCGATGATCCCAATGGCCCAACAGGACGTCAATACGATCGTCGCCAGGTTGGTGGTACCCTCAGTGGCTTGCAGCTGCTGTGTCACCAGCGCCGTGATCGTGCCGACGTCAGCCGACACGGCGCCACTTTCAATTTGACCGGCAATAGCGAGTGCCGTGTTCAAGACCACGGTAAAGATTAAATACAGCGCCCAGGCAGCGGCACCGGACAGTACACTTCCCTCTATCCACCGCTTCAAATAAAAATGTCCGGCACCGGGAAAAACCAGCCCTGATAACAGCATCGCTTTTGTTGACCTTTTCACTGGTAGCCTCCAATTGGCGGACGGTTAATGCTGGAACAGCGCGTAGGTTGTGCGGTGCACACTGCGAGTGGCGCCAGGTTGCTAGGCATTGTATAAGGTGAAAATTCCGATACCGATAAAACCGACGCCCGCAACGTAATGCAGATACTTGGCATTGATATACTCGGCGAGCAGGCTGCCAGCCAATACGCCCACAGCAGAGGCCACGATCAGGGCGGCAGAGGCCGCCAAAAACACCGTGTACTTACTCACTTCTTTATCAGCGGCAAACAGCATGGTGGCTAGCTGTGTTTTGTCACCCAGTTCTGCGATAAAGACAGACGCAAAGATAGTCAGGAAAATCTTCCAATCCATTAATAACCGCTCCCAAAATTAGGTAAACGCGCCCCCCCATCGACTTTCCAGCGGAAGACTCACAGAGATAGCAACGAGTGTACGCATTCATGCGGCTTAGCTCTATCCAAATTTGGGGCCCCCACGACCCGTCACAAACTACCGATTCCTGGAACCTTCCGGTAGCGCAGGTTTGGTCAGTAGGTGTATGAGGAATAGGAAGTAATGACATCTTAAGAGGATTGAGCTATAAGTGGATTACTCTGCGAGAGCAAACAGCGACTCTAATTCAAGTGACCTTTGTTGGATTTCACCTGATCGCAAGAAGTACCGGTTATGGGTCTTCATCTTTTATATTTCACCAACAATAGTGTGTACGGAAAATGAGTAAAGGCACCATTAAATGGTTTAATGCTGATAAAGGCTTCGGTTTTATTACCCCTGAGGATGGTGGTAAGGATCTGTTTGTTCACCATTCAGAAAGCCAGGCAGGCGGTGCGTATGTAACCTTGAGTGATGGCCAAGCTGTTGAGTTCGAAGTTGGCCATGGCCAAAAAGATCCTTGTGCCAATAAAGTTGTTGCTATTTAGGCTGAAACAGACGGTAAATCAAGCAAGCGGCTGGCTACGCCACTGCTTCTTGAGGGGTTAGCAGGCATACCTGATTATGAAAAAATTGAAAAATGAGAAAGAGCTGGTAAAGAAGGCAATCGCCGAAGGAATGAAATATGGGGAAGAAAGAGGTGTGGTTGAATTCGAGCCAACGGACTCGGCAAATGAAAAAATAGAATACATTTATCGTTTACTGGTACATGACAAAATAATACAGCCCGTTCCTCAGGATCAGATCTCCCAGCTGTCGATGAAACACAAGCTGGCTATATGGGCATCAAAACTAAAGTAAGCAAGACAAGCGCTCGTATTGTCTCAGCGTTCAAATTTTAGAATGTGACCTTTGAATTCTTGCTCAAGATAGTCTGTATGGACAGGTTTCAGATGGCTGGAGCTATATCCAAACTCAATCATCCTGGCGCTCAATTTATTTTTTCGTCCCCGCCCGGGATCCACGAGAATGACTTCGCAGATCGGCTTGGAATGCGCTTCTATAAATTGGGTAAGTAACGCGATATGCTGATCTTCGTACAGTAGGTCACTGCCGATGATTAAGTCAAAAAGCCCAAGATCGTCATGACCGCTGGCCCAATCAACCTGTTCGTAAGCGATGGTTTGGCCATTGTTGAGTAGCGTATTCCTTAGTAAGAACTTGGCTGTTTCAGGGTGATAATCCGTGGCGGTAATATCAGCGCATTGTTTGTTGAGGAGCAAGCTGGTTAGCGCCATGCCACAGCCGATTTCCAGAATGCGTTTAGCACCCGTGTCGTAGTCAGCTATGAAGTGAGCAAGCACCAGGCTCGATGGCCAGATGACGCCGAACAAAGGCCAAGAGGCCGAGGATATCCCCAGCTCTTCAGCAATGCCGGTTGGGTCGGCAAACTCCTGCTTACTGCGCAGTGTGCAAACATGTATATCGATTTTCCCAAACTCGACGGTTTGGTAGCGTAGGCGTAGGTTTGTCATCAGGCGGCCTCCAGATTGGGGCGCTAAGCCAGCTATCTATCCAAGATAAATGACAAAACAGAAGGTATGTTCTAGGTTATAGCAGTTAGGTAAAATCACAATGTATTTAGCGGTCCATCCAGCTGTGTTTTCCACTTGGGCCCGGGCCTGTACATTTTTGGTGTGTTACGAGTGATCTCCCCCACAATATCCCTAAAAACATCAACTTTTGTCCATTATTCTGGTTAAAATCATCGAAATGGCTCGATGGGGGCAGTGCGGTGGAGCTGTCGCCTGAAACGGACTACTATGCAGACGCGGTGAGTTTGGACGAGAGAGTGCGGGCAGTGGAAGAGGTGTGCCGGTTATATGTACCTTCGAGACCACTGCGTATTCTGGTGAATGTCCGCGAGCTGGAAATGAGACTGTCTTTCTACGACCAACAAACCTTTGGCGACTTTCTTGCGAGCCATCCCGAGCTGTCAGATGCCAGAGTTCAGGTACTTCATAACCAGAATCACAATCCCAATATTGTTATCGAGATGTCTGCGTTCAACGGTGGGTATACACTGGCTCAATTTAATGACACAAACGACGCAGAAGACTGACCGGTAAAATTATAACAAGATAGAAGCTGTGTCCGGGAGCTGACATGAGTCACGAACTGTGAGAATGGTTTACACCAACAGCAACCGGTTTATCGTCGGTAATGCGAAGAATATTCTTGAGTCCTACGATGTAAAAATTGTCGTTAAAAATGAGTTCGCCTCAAGTGCGATTGGTGAGGTGTCGCCGTTTGATACCTGGGTTGAGCTTTGGGTTGTCAGAGATACGGATTACGACAAAGCGTGCAGGATTCTGGAAAGCGCCATCAGTGATGAGAATGCATCGCCCTGGATATGTAAAAACTGCAAGGAAGAAAACGATGAATCGTTCGACCTGTGCTGGAACTGCGGTACGGGGAATGTATAGGTATTTAGACACGGGGATTATTGTGCAATGCGACCGTTTCTTTTCCACTTTGTATTCTGGCTGGCTGTCCTTATCGCGATAGGGAGTTCAATGCAGTATTGGCTCTCAAACCAGGAGGAAAAATGCCGCAAGTACTGTGCTACCGAAGGCATGGAAAGCGACTATCATCCACCGAGGGTTCGCAACGGCGTGCGATTTGGCCGCAGAACGCCCGCCAGATCAGGCGACTGTCAGTGCGCAGAACTGAAACCCTGAGCGTGCGGCATTGCCGCGGTATGACTATTGTTCAGCGACACTGATTTCAACCAAGAGATCATCCGCCGCAACCTGCGTGCCCGCCACGGCCATCACTTCCGTCACTTCGCCTGCGGCATCAGCGACGATTTCGTAGTGCATTTTCATCGCTTCAAGAATGGCCAGCGTTTGGCCGGCTTCGACCGTGTCGCCAGCGGCAACGCGTACGTCTAACAACAGGCCATGCATGGGCGCGATAATTCTGCCACTGCCGCCCACCTGATCCTGCACGCCGTCCAGCCTAATCATATCGCGGTATTGTGCGCCGCGACCGTCGATGGACAGGTATAGTCTGCCCTCCTCGGGCAAGTGGTAGCGCACCACGTGTTGCGCCTCGTCGACGCCAACATGGGCCGTGCTGTCCGCCATAGAAAACAGCTCGATCACGACGCTATTTTCGGCGTCTGTTACTGTATAGCGCGCATTTCCCTGCGGTATCACAGACAGGTCGTGCACCTGTTCGGCATGAATATACTGCTTGCGAGACACCAGTGGACTGGCGCTGGCCCAATCGCGCAACTCGGACGCCACAATCACACTGTTGTCATACAGCTCGCGGTGCTGCAATGCCAGTTCCAGTACGGCGGCTACAGCACTGTCGGTAAAGGCCGGCGGTGCGTCAGCGATTTCTCCTTCGGCGAATTCCTCACCGATAAACGCAGTGGTGGCTTGCCCGGCGGCGAAACAGTCTTTTTGGAGACAGGCAACCAGAAAGTCACGGTTGTGGCGGGTGCCAAACAGCACGGTTTCCTTGAGTGCTTCGATCAAGCGCAAGCGGGCGATTTCTCGTGTCGGGCCACTGGCGATGATCTTGGCGACCATCGGATCGTAAAACGGTGAAATCAACTGGCCGGTGCAGATACCGCTATCCACCCTAATGCCAGTGCCGCCGGGTGGTGACCACAAATCTACCGGGCCGGAGGTGGGCAGGAAATCCTGACTCGGGTCCTCGGTGTAGAGGCGCACTTCGATGGCGTGTCCGGTTAATGTGACATCGCTCTGCGTGAGGCCCAGCGGCTCGCCCTGAGCAACCTGAAGCTGCAGCGCGACCAGGTCCAGACCGGTAACTAATTCTGTCACCGGGTGCTCGACTTGCAGGCGGGTATTCATTTCCAGAAAGTAGAAGGCACCGTGTTCATCCAGCAGGAACTCCACGGTGCCTGCACCGCGATAGTTGATATTTTGCGCGGCTGCCACGGCGGCTGCGCCCATCTCATCGCGTAGCTCGGCGGTCATTACTGGGCAGGGTGCCTCTTCCACAACCTTCTGGTGGCGTCGTTGCACCGAGCAATCCCGTTCGCCCAGATGCACGATATTACCGTGGCTGTCGCCAAATACCTGCACCTCGACATGGCGCGGGCGCATGATGGCTTTTTCGAGAATCAGCTCGCCGTTGCCAAACGCAGAGCTGGCCTCCGCTCGTGCCAGCTTAATGGCGTTGGCCAGCTCGCCCTTTTTCTGTACCAGTCGCATGCCACGACCGCCGCCACCGGCCGCCGCTTTTACCATCAGCGGGAATGCGATCCTGGCGCCCTCGGCGAGCAGCGTGGCGTCGCTCTGGTCTTCCCCCTCATAACCGGGGACGCAGGGCACTCCAGCTGCGATCATGCGCCGTTTGGCTTCCGCCTTATTACCCATCAGGTGAATCGCATCGGGGCGCGGGCCAATAAAGACAAGGCCCGCATCCTCGCAGGCCTGCGCAAACTCGGCATTTTCGCTGAGAAAGCCGTAGCCGGGATGAATCGCCTCAGCGCCGCTGGATTTTGCTGCCGCAAGAATATTCTCCGCTACAAGGTAGGATTGATTGACCGGGCTGGGACCGATATGCACAGCCTCGTCCGCCATCAGGACATGAGGGGCCCTGGCATCAGCGTCGGAGTAGACGGCCACAGTGCGGTAACCCTGCGCCCTTGCAGTGCGTATCACCCGACAGGCGATCTCACCGCGGTTCGCCACCAGAATACTGGTAAATCTTGTCATTGTGTTCTCCACGGCCTATTCATCCGCCCATTTTGGTTTGCGCTTTTCGACGAAGGCAGCGACGCCCTCGCGCCCCTCGTCGCTGAGCATGCAGGAGGCAAATCCACGTGCGGCAAAATCCAGCGCCTCCCCGCGCGGGCGACGGGTCGCCTCGAACAGGATGCTTTTGGTTACGGCATTGGCGCCAGGGGCGCACAAAGCGATCTGCGCTAGAACTTCAGCACACTTGGCGTCCATGTCGGCGGCGTCCTCGGCCAGGACATGGCCGATGCTGTACTGCACGGCCTCCTCGCCCTTAAACCGTGCGCCGGTCAACATCAGGCGGCGAGCCTGGGTGAGGCCGACACGCTCGGTCACAAACGGCGCGATCTGCGCGGGCGGAATACCGAGACTGGTTTCCGAGAGACGAAACCTGGCATCGCGGGTGACGATCGTGATATCACCAACGCAGCACAAACCTAAGCCACCGCCTATCGCCGCGCCCTCCACCAATATGATGACGGCCTGTGGTTGTTCGTTGAGTTTGATCATCAGATCGCCAAAGCTGCGATTGCCGCGTGCGACTTCTGCCTCATCTGGCGCACCGCCCTGCGCGCCCGACTTGAAGCCCTTGATATCGGCGCCGGCGCAGAATATGCCGCCCTTGCCGCGCAGGATCAGTGTGCGCAGTGTTTTGTCGCCAGCAGCGGCGTCCAGCACAGCGTGAAGTTCATCGACCATCTCCGCTGACAGGGCGTTTTTGGCCTCGGGGCGGTTGAGCCAGATGGTCAGTACGCTGCCCTGCTTTTCCAGTATCAAGTCTTTGGTATCGGGTAGTGCGGTCATATTGTTCTCTCCAGTTATTCTGTCTGTCGCGCACTTACATTCGGGCTATGCCAAAACTGTTCGGCCGCACCGCGCGGTGCCGGCTTTCCCATACGGTCTCCAGCAGGAAGCCCAGCGTTTTGCGTGTGTCGCGCGGGTCGATCATGCCGTCATCCAGCATGTGGCCCGAGGTGTAAAACGCGCTGGACTGGCTGTCAAAAACATTGGCCAGAAAGGCTTCCTGCTTGGCGAGGGTTTCCTCATCGGCTTCCTGCCCCAGCGCGGCGGCTTTGCCGCGCGCAACTTCGGACATCGTCTTCGCGGCCTGCTCGCCGCCCATTACGCCAGTGCGGGCGTTGGGGAAGGTATACAGAAAATCCGGATCGAAGTGTCGGCCGCACATGCCGTAGTTGCCGGCGCCGAAGCTGGCACCTGTCATCATCGTGATGCGTGGCACTTCCAGGTTGCGCACCGCCTGAATCATCTTCGAGCCGTGCTTGATCATCCCGGCGCGTTCGGATTTGGTGCCCACGATATAACCAGTGGTGTTCTGCATAAACAACACAGGAATATTGGACTGATCACACAGCTGCAGGAACTGCGTGGCCTTGGTGGCGCCTTCCGGATCAATCGGGCCATTGTTGCCGAGGATACCGCAGGGGAGGCCGAAGATATCGGCTTGCAGACAAACGGTAGACGCACCGTAACGGGATTTAAAGTCCATGAAATCCGAGCCGTCTACTACGCGCGCCACTAGCTCGCGCATGTCGTAGGGGTTGCGGTAGTCACAGGGAATCACGCCGGCCAGTTCATCGGCATCGTACAGCGGCTCGCGAAAGTTGCGCCTGTTGGGGGTGGTGCAGTCCTTATTCCACTGCAGCCGGTGCATCAGCTCCCGGCACATCTGTACCGCTTGTCCGTCGTTCTCCGCCAGATATTCCGCCAGCCCGGAAACAGACGCGTGCATTTCCGCACCGCCCAATTCCTCTTCGGTGGCGATTTCGCCGGTGGCGGCTTTCAGCAGCGGCGGCCCCGCCAGAAAGGCGCGGCCATTGTTCTTTACAGCGATCACATAATCGCTGAGCCCCGGCATATATGCGCCGCCCGCTGTGGAGGAGCCGTGCAGGATGGAGATCACCGGTATGCCCGCCTTGCTCAATTTTGCGAGGTTGCCAAACAACATGCCGCCCTGCGAAAAACCTTCCACCGTGTAGTTGATGAGGTCGCCGCCAGCGCTTTCCACCAGGTGCACGAACGGCAGTTTCTGCTCCAGTGCGATCTCCTCACAGCGGCGCACACGGTAGCCGCCAGCGGTGGTGAGTGTGCCCGCCATGATACCGCTGTCATCCACCACCACCATGCAGCGCACGCCACTGATAAAACCTATACCAGAGACGATGGTAGAACCTGGGATGGATTTTTCCGGATCGCTATTGTCCACTAGATAGCCGGCCAGATTGCCCACGGTCAGAAAGGGCAGGCCCGGGTCGAGCAGGCGAGCGAGTCGCTCGCGTGGGGTCAATTGACCGCGCCCTTCAAAGCGTGGCTTACGTTTCTCGGACAGTATGGCGCCACGTCCGTTCAGCTCCTGCAGCGTGTCAATCAGCGCCAGCATCTCGCGGCGGTTTTTCGCATAACCCTCGGAGTTGATATTGAGCTTTGAGTTAAACACTGGCATCACAAATTCTCCGCGAGAGTCGCCGGTATGGGGATTGGGCAGGACAGCAATAGCTGCGCGTATCCTTTACCCTGTGGGTCGTTGCGCAGGCTGGCCACGCCACCGCCGCCGAGCACATCGTGCAACTGGAAATTCATTGCATGAGCGCCGGGCAGGATGAATCGTTCGACACAGCCCGCTGAGGTATCGGCGAGAAAGTGGGCAAAATGCTCGCGCACTACCGCTGCTGTGAGTGTCTCCCAGATATAGGGAAGGTACTCAGCACGACGGGCGATGATGCCGATATTGGCCTTGTTGCCTTTGTCGCCACTGCGGCCCCAGGCGAGCGCAATGAGTGGCACTTCGATCAGGTCAGCAGGGAGTTTTACGCTCGGTGTGTCGGGGCGCACAATGGTGGATGTATCCAGCATTTCACCGTGGACCTCGTCGCAGGAGACCTGCTCATCGCCCAGCGCTATCTGCACCTGTATTTGTGCTTTGGGCACCGTGCAGGAAAACAGTCGCACCACGGGTGAGGGAGCGGGGCGGCTGCCCGCGAAACCGGACAGTCCTGGCGGTGTAGCCAGCCCGAGGCCAACCGCCTCCTTGAGCAGAATGCCTATGCCGATGGTCTCTGGGTGTTTGGCCGCGATCTTCATCACGACTTCACGACTGCTACTGATTTCACTGAACTGGCCGTACTGACACTCTGTGCCCATCAACTCGACACTGGTCTCGCTGAAATCTGGCAGGCCGAACGCGTTCAAGACATTGCGCGCCGCTTCAAGCACGGCCGCGCCCAGAGCGCGGGCTTTTTTATCGGCGTCGATACCGTAAAAGCTCATATAGGTGCCGCCTCGAAACTCATCGGCGTAGGTCGCGCTGACCTTGTAGGTATCGGGTGCCGGTCTGCCCGTGGCGCCAGACACCCGCACGCGGTTCTCGCCGATTTGTTCAATCTGGGCGGTGGAAAAATCGCACACCACATCCGGCAGCATGTAAGCCTGCGGATCGCCAATTTCGTACAACATCTGTTCGCTCACCGTGCCCACGTTCACCAAACCGCCAGTGTTGTCGGGCTTGCTGCACACGAAGCTGCCATCTGGTGAGATTTCTGCGATGGGGTAACCCATGTTTGCCATGCCCGGCACACTCTCCCAATCGGTGAAATTGCCGCCGGTGGCCTGTGGTCCGCATTCCAAAATATGCCCTGCCAGTGAGCCCATGGCTAGTTGGTTGTAGTCATCGCGGCCCCAGCCGAACGCATGGATGCAGGCGCCCAGTGTGACGGCACTGTCCACACAGCGCCCTGTTACCACAATGTCGGCACCCAGTTCTAACGCGCGGGCAATGGGAAAGGCGCCCAGATAGGCATTGATACTGAGTACTTTCTCTACGGGTGGAAACGCCGCACCGGTAAACATTTCTGTGAGGCCTGAGGCCTGTAATGCCTCTTTGCTGCCGATCAGGTCATCGCCGGTCACGCAGGCGACTTTGAGGTTCAAGCCCTGCGCGGCGATCTCTGCCCGCAAGGCCTGCACGCAGGCCTCGGGATTAACGCCGCCAGCGTTGGAGATCACCTTGATGCCGCGCTCGCCGATCAATGACAGATTGGGTTTCATCGCCGCGCTGACGAAATCTGCAGCGAAACCCTTGTGTTCGTCTTTCGCCCTGGCTCGGGCCATGATGGACATGGTGATCTCGGCCAGGTAGTCGTAAACAATGTAGTCCAGTTCGGGAGCGCTCAACAGCTGAGGCGTGGCGCGTGAGGCATCACCCCAAAAGCCACTGGCGCCGCCAATGCGCAATATCTTGTCTGCCATATACTGATTCCTGTCTGGGCGCGTGCGAGCCAGTATAGTACTGGATGCGTTGACGCGGCACATGGGATTGGATGCCATCCATGTGGGAGTTCGCGCCAGCAGCGTGCCAGCAAGGTTTCAGGCGTTTTCGTTACGCTTCCGGTGAGTTGCCTGGTGTTACAGAGTGTTTCAGCGGCTGACCAGCAACCGCCCGCAACAGCAGTACCATCGCCAACAGTGTGAAAATCGCCGATGCAATAAAGGGTGCGCCGGGGAAGTAGAAAACGGCGTTATCCGAGCTGAAGTAGGAGAACAGTTGCGTCATAAACGGCGGACTGAGGATGGCTACAAGGCCGCTCATACTGCCGAGCGCGCCCTGCAGCTCACCCTGTGCGTTGGCCGGGATACGCGCAGACATAATGCTTTGCACCGAGGGCACCACGAAGCCCTGCAGGGCGCCTATAGCGATCAGCGGATACACCATCCAGCCATAGGGGACAAAGGCGTAACCTATGAAGCTCAACGTGGTGGCGATGAAACCGACGATGGCCGTTTTTATTGGTCCAAGGATCGGCAATATCTTGCGAATGAGGAAGGCCTGCACAAAGATCATGGCGACGCCAATAGCGCTCAATGAAAACCCAATGTCGCGGGGTGACCAGTCGAACTTTTCGATAGTGAAAAAGGCCCAGGTACTGGGCAGCGAGAAATGGCCTAACATATAGCAGAAATACACCAGTACGAGCGCGATCACTCCTGGGTAGTGCCAGAGCTGCTTAAAGGCACCCAGCGGGTTGGCCCGGACTATGTCAAACGCGCGACGGTTCTCGGGTTTATGGGATTCGGGCAACACGAAAAACCCGTATATGACATTCAAAAATGTCAAAAAACCCGCCGCATAGAACGGCGTGCGGGGACCGAACTCACCGAGGAAACCACCAATCGCGGGGCCAATGATGAACCCCGTGCCAAAGCCTGCACCCAGTAAGGCAAAGTACTGGGCACGTTTTTCAGCGGGGAAAGTATCGGCGACATAGGCGTTGGCAATGCCGTAGGTGGAGGCGGAGATGCCGCCGATGATTCTCCCGACGAATAGCCATACGAGAGTCGGTGCCCAACCCATCAATAAATAGTTAAAGCCCATGGCCAGCAGGGAGCACAGCAGGACTGGCCGGCGCCCGAACCGATCAGACAGGTTGCCCAGCAGCGGCGAGGAGATGAACTGCATGCCGGCAAAGGCGAGCATCAGGAAGCCACTGATACGTGCGGCGTGGGTGAGATCCTCGCCGGAAATATCCATAATCAGTTGTGGCACAACAGGCATGATGATGCCAAAACCGATGGAATCCAGTATTACTGTGACAAAGATAAACGCAAAGGCTAACTGCGGACGCATGGCTCCCTCCAATAGACGCGCAGACTAGCATGCGGATTTGGCTTAATTCAAACGAACTGATAGATAGGTGTGGGTCTTATTGGAGCTCTTTGGTGTGTTTGCGCACAGATCATGCCAGCTATCAATTGCGTATTTAACTGCCGCCAAATACCCCGCAACATGCACTTAAAGTTATTGATATTGGTGAAGCCTTCAAATGTACGTCAACGGCAGGCTACTTGAGTCAGTTGATACCGTCTATCTCTTATCCCATTCTCATTCGAATAAAGTATTTATCGTTTTTATTGGGTATACCTGCTTCCGCCGGGTTCATTTCCAATTGGGTACCCCGGTACGTATCCAAAGTGGAGTCCACATCTGTGCATATTCCTTGGACTGGTATTCAGTTGTTTTGTGATAGCGACACCGATCTCGAGGGGGCCTTGAAGATCGCTGAACGAGTAAACGCTGCAGTATGCGATCTGCAGATACTCAGCGAAGAGTCACCCGAATGTGATAAGTTGATGCTTAGCTGTGGCGTTGCGGCGACGGTTCCGAACGATACGCTCAAGCCAAAAGATCTAATCGCTCTGGCAGACAGCGCGCTCTATACCGCGAAAGATACGGGCAGAAATAGGGTGGTAGCGGCCAGTCAAGGACTGCCTGGTCAGGTGCGAAGCTACCGTCATTGAGCTGTCCCGGCTCGGAGCCCCTACATGCGGTTTTTAGGTATTCAATAGCAGCCAGGCACTCTCGTGTGCCGGGCATACCCCCTTCAAACCGCCAGCAACTTCCACCTTCTCAATACAACTCAATTGATAGACGTCACCATACTGTTGACTGACTTCCCGGGCGTCGATGGAAAAAGGCGGCCCTACCATTAATGCCTGGTCGTACTCAAAGCAAATAAGAAACTGGGGAGCGCTATTTGTAAGCTGCACTAAATGCCTTGAATATTGACGGCGTGCATCTTCGGGCAGAGCTACCAGCGCGGCTCGATCGTAACTAGCGTCTACTCGCCCGAGGACAGCGGCGGAAAGATCGAAGATATCGCCGACAAAAATGTCAATGTTGTTACCGGCATAATGTTTCAAGTCCCCAACGGGGTTTATCTTGGCCTTTACGCCAAGTTCAAGGAATAGCGCCTGAACAGCGATTTCGCTAAGTTCAGCACCCGCCACGCAGTAACCCTTTGAAAGCAACCAGGCGATATCAAGTGTTTTTCCACAAAGGGGTAGAAAAACCCGATTTGCTGGTGCCAGATGAAGTTTTTCGAAATACCGCACCAATAACGCGTTGGGAGCTGTTTGATGAAAAGCAATATCCCTGGTTTGCCATTTCTCGAGCCAAAAATCGGGGCTCATAGTTGCACCTTCTGAAGGTCTGCTGCATTAGCCGTTGGCGTGCCCACAATTGCGGCACGATCTAGTAACAAATTTTAATCAGATGAAGTCCTCGTGACTTGGCGCGGGGACTGATCTTATCCGCTTGCTGATTCGCAAGTGCTTCAACAATATCCTCCAGACTAATGTGGTTTTGTCCATGCGCAAACAGAGCGCCTACTATATACCGTACCATTTGCTTCAAAAAACCATTCCCCGTTATCTTAAGGCAATAAATGTCATTGCCGAAGTTTGAAAACTGGGCCCGCACAATTTCACAACTGGAAATGGTACGAACCGTCGATCCCATATTGCTATCTCGCTTCGCGAAGCTATAAAAATCGTGTTCACCTATGAAGAGTTGGCAGGCCTGTTGCATCAGTTCTATATCGATTGGCGCAGTAGATGGGTCTTTTTTACGGCAGGGGACATGGGCAACAATATCGTCGAGAACAGGGTTGTAGATTGGGTCTGTGCAAAAATAGTAATGATACTCTTTGCTCTTGCTGTCCTTATTGGCATTGAATTCTGCGGAGCTGGGTTCGCATTGCAAGATGCGGATATCGTCGGGCAAGAGTGAATTCATGCCAAGCAGGAGCTTCTCTGATTCGATCACTATGGGGATGGCAATTTTTACTACCTGACCCTGTGCGTGAACACCCGCATCGGTTCGACTTGCGGCGGACACCGTACAGTGTTGATATTTGCAGATTTTTCGAAGTATCTGGTGGATGCTTGTCTGGACGGTAGGCTTCTGTTCGCTGGCCCCCAGGTCTTGCCAGCCAAAGTAGTGGGTCCCTTTGTAAGCGATAACGAGGCGATGATGGTGCATGTGTAGTTCCAGCCTGGAGAAGGGACGATCCATTAGCGTGCTTTGCTATGCTATGCGTTACAGGGTGCCATCCCGAACATCTCCAAAGGCCCGAAGACGTTAAGAACCTCGAATCCCGGGAAGAGTACTACACCGATCGACCATTGATTCTTCACCATTACTCATCCTGTCTTGAGACGCTGCGCCTGCAGCTGGGGCGGAGCGGCCACGTTGATCCAGCAAGCAGCTTTTCATACTCTGTGGTTCAATGAAAGCGCTGGCAAGCCGCTGGAATCGTATTAAGTGCAGCCACGCTCAGTTAACGTTAACTCGCCACTGGTCAGAAGCCTGCTGTGTCCCTCCTCAAGTCCCTGTAGCGTAATATGTCCTACAGAGGCTCGATGAAGCGCCAACACTTCGTTCTGAAAAAATCCAAACATTCGTTTAACCTGGTGATACCTGCCCTCGGTCAGTGAGAGCCTGGCAGAGTACTCGGAGAGGATCTCTAGATATGCGGGACGAGTTGTAATATTTTCATAGCGAAAATGGATGCCCTGTCTAAACACCGCGACATTCATGTCATTTAGTGGTTTAGACAAGGTGACTTCGTATGTTTTCAACAGCTTGGTCGCGGGTAGAGTTATCTTGCGCGACCAAGCCCCATCGTTGGTCAATAACACCAGTCCCGTTGTATTGAAGTCCAGGCGTCCCGCAATGTGGAGTTCGTGCTTCTGCGGATGCTGGATAAGGTCCAAGACGGTAGTGTGCTTTATGTCTTTGGTGGCACTAACGACCCCCTTAGGCTTGTTCAGGATGATATAGACAGGTTTATTGTGCTGTAGACAGGCGTCATCCAGGACCACATGGGTGAATTCCGTCACCCTCTGTTGAATTGAATGCGCTACCTGCCCGTCCAGAAGAATCCGGTTTTGAGCAAGTAAAAGGCGCGTATCGGAAATCGAGAAAGCGCTGTTCTGGCTGATAAAACGATCGAGGCGGCTGGTTCTGGTTTTCATTGACGAGCCAATTGTGGGGCTATTCCTGTGTGCACATTGTTTTTCATGATCTCATGGCATGCAACGCCTCATTAAGTGGCAAACAATAGTTGGTTAAAATAAGCGACGAAGGAGCAAATAGCCAACTGTTATTTGTACTGTTTTAATGACTTGTTAGCGGCTTTTTATTTCAGTCTCAACAATAACTATTTCTGTATTTCCAATGTTTTTAATATTGTGCGTTGTCGTAGGAAAAAATAGCGTTTTTCCATCAGGAACATTTAAAATTTTTGGTTTCTCCATATTGTCATCAGGTACTATTTCTAATGTTCCGCCTTTAACAAAGTATACAACTCTGTTTGGGTGAATATGCGTATGCATCCCAGACTCTGCTCCAACGGGGTATGTTAAACGAACAACTTCAACATCCGAGTTATCGAGCAACACTTCCCGATCTCCGATTTTTTCATTAGCTCGACAAACAATAGAACAAAAAAATAGCAGTATTGTTACAAATATAAATTTCATACGGCCTCTTGAATAATAAGCTCCCAAGGTACAAGCAGCAGTGTTGTTCCACGCAAACATGGGCTGTCGAACTGCACAGAATTTTGATGGCCCACAACGACACAGTTGTTGTAAGCATGCTTTGCCTTGCTATACGGTTTGTCTAAATACAATTTTATTATCTTCGTAATATTTGGCATAAAGTCTTTGCTACCAAATGTGCCATTTAAAAAACTTTCTGAATAATTGTAAGGCCTCAAGCGGTGGCGCGTTCTAGCGCCCCAGTCACGAAATGGAGAGGCTACCTTGAATTTTTATATTTTTCTCTGATAAAAACCCCATGCACAATAATCAGAATCCATATTGTTAAAGACTGAAAATTCCAGTTTGCTGTCTGAAGGTTTTAATTCAATATATTGGCCGCAATCCATTACTTTGGAGAGCTTGATTAGTACTCTATCCGTGCTTGCTGACTCCACAGTATAGTCGTAGCTACCTGTATAATTAAAAATCACTTTCTCTTTTGTGATTTCCATATCACCGTATACCGAATAAAGGACTTTGCTTAATCCTTCCCAATCTCCCAGGTATTCAAACTCTACATCATTGGCAATTGATATCGGTGAAGCTAGTGTTAGCAAAACTAAAAGTACAATATTATTCATGATGCTCCAGAAATATAACGCCTCAAGCTGAGGCGCCGGTTACGGCGTCCTACGCCGAAGGCTACCTTGCAGCCCTGACTTGTATGCTGCGGATTCAACGCTGGCATCCCAGCCTGGAAATACGAGTACCGCTGGGTGGCACTTTAGAGCTCTGGCCAGAACCTTCGCACGTTCAACACCAAGATTCACTCGCTCCCGTTCAATTGCAGAGATTGTGGACTGAGGAATGCCGGCTACTTCTGCTAATTCATTCTGGCTGAGTTCTTGCAGTTCACGCATGACACGAACGGACTCTCCGGGAGAGACTCGGACGCGGGGTTTTGCTTTTCGAAATTCACTCATTAGGACTCCCTCCTATAGTCGTGAGGTGTCACCTCTACTACATAAACGTGCAGTCGATCTCCTTTGATTTGATAAATCACCCGATACTGCTGATTAAGACGGGAGGAACGATAGCCCTTCCATTCCTCACGAAGCGCCTCGTCTCGAAAGCCTCGAACAAGTAATAGCCCAGCAGGACCAGATATCTCTACGATATCCTTCCATTTCTCGTAGCGCTTCTGAAGTTCCATTGGCGCCTTGGCCAATTGTTTCTCCAGTCGCTGATGTTCAAATACCCACCACATACTATAAAAAGTATATATGCCATATTTGGTATGTCAACAGACGTTCCTGCTGACCGCTTACAGCATGGACCGAGGCGGTCTGCAGCGCTTCGTCAAGGTGATCGCCAAACGCTGCGGCATCAATAAACCAAAACAACAGCACGGTATACCCAGCTGAGCGAGGTCACACAGCACAACACCACCAGGGTGATCAATCGGTTGATCGGCCGT
>TARA_B110000503_G_scaffold143632_1_pt1 | contig 19038 bp, 16 predicted proteins | sample TARA_B110000503 | Tara Oceans TARA_B110000503 (sample SAMEA4397472) | marine metagenome | biome: Polar Biome; feature: [SRF] surface water layer (ENVO:00010504); material: water (ENVO:00002006), including particulate matter (ENVO:01000060) such as... | depth 5 m | reverse complement strand
GACCTATAAAATCCATCTGGAGCGATTAAAATTAAATGCTTAATACGCAGTTGAAAATGAAGGGCCATGAAAAGGGCAAATCTACCGCCAAGGCTAAACCCGATGACAGAAAAGTCGTCAATTTGCTCTTTATTCAGAAAAACCTGCATGATTTCGAGCCAATCCTCTGACGATAATTGCGTATCTGGCCGCGTACTTTTGCCATGATAAAATAGATCAAGGGCATAATAGCAACAGGAAGGTGCATTTTTGTAATAAGGATCATAGATGCTATGATTTTGCCCAAACCCATGAAACATCAAGACGGCATGATTTCCTATTCCGCTAACTGAATAGAAGAGTTCATAATCTTGGCCGGATAGGGTTTTAAAGATTTTTGTCAATTGAGGACGTTTTTTTATTTACTGCAAAAATATTGTTTTTATGTAAAAACCATGGAAACTTTTTTGGATTCTGAAGTTTCCGTTCTATCTTTGCTATCTAATGAACACAAGCTTATTTTGATTGAATCTAAAATTTTAGGCAAATCGGAGGAACTTTTTATGCAATTAGGCGTTAAAAGAGTTACTATGGATGACATTGCAAGTGCTTTGTCGATGTCTAAGAAAACCCTATATCAATATTTTGACAATAAGGATAGTCTTGTTTTGGCTGTTGCAAAGGCACATATTGAAAGAGAAACTTTAAATTTTTTGGAGATAAAAAAAACTTCAATGAATTCCATAGAGGAGATGCATCGCTTGGCAAAGGACATGAGAAAGAACCTTGGTCAGATAAATCCTTCGATACTTTTTGATTTACAAAGATTTCATCCCCAGGCTTGGGACTGTTTTTTGAAATTTAATAATGAATTCATTCAAGGGATGATGGAGGAAAATCTCGATCGTGGTATTAAAGAAGGCTATTATCGATTAGGGCTAGACTCTAAAATACTGGCCAAAATTCGCGTAGAGCAGATTAGGTTTTTGTATGATGAAAAAATTTTTCCGAATTCAACTTTTGAATTTTCTCGTGTCCAAGTTCAAATTCTTGATCATTATATTCAAGGATTATTGACGGAACTTGGAAGGAAACTATACATTCAATTTCAAGAGAATGAACGTAACTAAATGATAATATTTTTAGCCAATTCAGATAATAATAAAGAACGTGTTTTGTGGCGTCAAAGGCTACCTATATCGGCCTTTACTTATATTAATACAAACCAATCAAATTTCTAACACACATTATTTCTAACACAAAATGAAAACAGAAAATTATAATAGCAACATGAGGTACTTGGTAGGAAATAATCCTATGGGTGAGTTAATTAAGGTAGTGAAGAATCAATTAACAGTTTCTGGAAGAAAGAAGAATTTAGGAGGCAAAAAGGGCGCTTCTGTTTCAGAATAAGAAGAGCTCTTCGACTAAAGAGGGATTATTAGTGACACACGTTAGATGTGATGCTAGCGAGTAATTACTCAGCTACCGATCATTAATAACGATCACGAGTAACATATGAAAAAAATTATTCTAAGTTTTTGTTCAATATTGGTGGTATCAATAGGCCTTGCGCAGCAGCCTGCTGCCAAGGAAATGACATTGGAGCAATGTTTGGCGTATGCCTTGGGCAATAGTGAAGCTATCATGATTTCTCAGCTCAGCATTAAGAAAGCTGATGCCGATGTCCGTGAAATTATTTCTTATGGATTACCCCGTGCAGACCTTCAGGGCGGGCTGAATTATAATTATAAAGTTCAAACGAGCTTGGTTGATGCAAGTAACTTTGATCCAAGTTTGCCGGAGGGTACCTTGACGGAAATTCAATTCGGATTGCCTTATGACGGCAGAGTGAATTTCGGAATTAATCAGCTCATTTTTGATGGATCATATTTTGTAGGTATCGAAGCGGCTAAAACTTTCCGGGAACTTTCAAGAAAAGAAAACCAAAGAACAGAAATCAATGTAATCGAGGCAGTTTCAAAGGCCTATTACACCGTGCTTATTTCGGAAACCCAAGTTTTTTTGTTAAATGAAAATTTTAATCGATTGGATACATTGCTTCGAGAGACACAGCAGATGTATCAAAATGGTTTTGCAGAACAAATAGATATTGACAGAATCCGAGTAAGTTATAACAACGTAAAAGTAAGTTTAGAAACCCAAGTTCAATTGCTTGAGATCAGTAGGAAGCTTCTTAATTTTCAAATGGGATTGGATTTGAATCAAAATATGTTGCTTATCACTCAATTGACGGATGTTAATCTGGCAGTCCCTGAAATCGAAGCAAGTTTTGACTACAACGATCGCATAGAATATTCTCAGGTCCAGACCAATCAGCATTTGGCTCGTTTAGATAAAAAAAATCATCAATCTGGCTATTTACCAAAGATTTATGCTGGTTTTAATTATGGCTATAATAGCGCAAGGTCAGATGCGAGTCTTCTTTTTTCAGAAAAATGGTACGATTTTGGTTCATTAGGGGCCACATTATCGATACCTATTTTTGACGGATTTTATAAACGAAGTAAAATTCAGCAAATACAGATTAATATTGAGCAGCTTGATTTTCAAAAAAGTTCTCTTGAAAAATCTATTGATATCGAAATTCAACAAGCTCGAATTAATCTTCAAAGTAATTTGAATGTACTGGACATCCAAAAAGAAAACCAGGCCCTAGCCGAAAATATTTTTAGAATTTCAAAAATTAAATTTCAACAAGGGGTAGGCTCGAATTTGGAACTCACCAATGCAGACAACGAATTCAAAACTGCTCAAAGCAACTATTTAGCAGCCTTGTACCAATCTATTTTATCGAAGATTGATTTATTAAAGGCAACAGGGATATTACAAGCATCGAAATAACATCGAAATGAAATTATTCAATACCGTCTTAATCACAGTTTGTGCTTCATTAATTACTTTTTCATGTCAAAATAAGAAAGAACCTAGTGACAAGCTAGAAAAGCTGAATTTACTTAAAACACAACTCAAAGAAATTGAGAACGAAATCACCACCATAGAGACCGAACTTCAAATGTCAGGTGAGTTAGAGGTGTTGGCTGTAAACGAAATAAAAGTTACCGCTTTAAAGGTTGAGGAGGAGATTTTTCAACACAAAACGGATTTAAGAGCAGGTGTGGCATCGCGCTCCAATGTTTTGTTGACGTCTGAATTAATGGGAAGAATTGCGACGATTAATGTCTCAGAAGGTCAAAGGGTGGCTGGTGGTGAGCTTCTGATTACGCTGAATGCACAAGTGCTAAAAGACAATATTGCTGAAGTTAAAACTCAGTTAGATTTGGCTCAAATTATTTTTGAAAAGCAGACAAACTTATGGGAGCAAAATATTGGTACTGAAATTCAATATTTGCAAGTAAAAAGTAATGCGGAATCATTGGAGCGCAGACTGAAAACTATGCAATCGCAATTGAACATGTCAAGAATTTATGCACCATTTGAAGGGGTAATCGATCAGGTCATTGCCAAAGTAGGCGAATTTTCTCAACCAGGAATGCCATTATTGAGGCTGGTCAATCCAGCATCAATGTATTTACAGGCAGCTGCGTCAGAGGTTTTTTTAGGGAAATTCGAAGTTGGAGATTCAGTCCAGATTACCTTTCCTATCCAAAATAAGCAATTGTATTCTATAGTTACTGCGGTAGGTCAAGTGATCGATGGACAAAACCGAACGTTTCAATTGGAAGTTCAGCTCCCAAAAGTCGATTTTTTCGTTAAGCCCAATCAAGTCGTTGTATTGCAATTGGTAGATTATGAAAACACTCATGCACTGACGGTACCCTCGAAATTGATTCAAACTGACAATAGAGGTACGTTTATCTATGTCATTGAGGGAGAATCAGGGAAAAGGATAGCAAAAAAAGCCCATATTGAAACGGGGATATCTTTTGAAAATAAAACCGAAATCGTATCGGGACTAGCCAGAGGACAATGGGTTGCCGATAAGGGGTACAGGGAGTTGTCTGAGGATGTGGTCGTTGAGTTGATCAACAAAAATTGAAATGGAAAATAAGGAAAAAAGGAGCCAAATTATTAATAATCAAGGCCAAAGCCGAGGTTTTGGTTTAACGACATTAGCCTTAAAAAACAAAACGACCGTTTTTGTTTTGACTTTTTTGATTGTCATTATGGGAATCACCTCCTACATCGGCTTACCTAAAGAAAGCTTCCCTGAAATCAAGCAACCCATCGTATACATAGGAACGCCACATCCTGGAAATTCTCCTGTTGATATCGAAAATTTAATTACGCGTCCGATTGAAAAAGAGTTGAATACCATATCAGATGTCGAGAAAATAACCTCTACATCTGTCCAGGATTATTCGACCGTAATGGTAGAGTTCAGTACTAGCACCGACATTGAGGATGCTTTGTCTAAAGTCAAGGATGCAGTCGATCGAGCTAGGCCCGAATTGCCCAATGATCTTCAACGAGATCCCAATATTTTCGAAATGAATTTTGCCGAATTCCCTGTTATGAATATTAATCTGTCAGGGGACTTCAGTGTGGAAGAGTTGAACGAATATGCTGAATTTCTTCAAGATGAAATCGAGAAGTTACCTGAGATTTCAAAAGTGGATATTCGCGGCGTTGATGAAAAAGAGGTTACTATCAATGTAGATCCTTATCAAATGGAAGCACGAATGGTGAATTTCGGAGACATTGAAGCCGCCATCCGAAGTGAAAACATTACGCTTTCAGGTGGAAACATCAAAGAAGGAGAAATTCGAAGGTCGCTGCGAATCGTTGGTGAATTCAACGAAATCAATGAGTTGCTTGAGGTGGTTATTAAAAGGGAGCATGGGCGCATTGTTTACCTTCGTGATATAGCATCTGTCTCATTTGATTATAAAGAAAAGGAAAATTTTGCCAGACTTCAAGGCCAATCAGTAGTGATGGTTGACGTGATAAAGCGCAGCGGCGAAAATTTATTGACTGCCACAGATAAAATCAATCATATCATTGATATAGGAAAATCATCGATGTTTCCAAAAGAACTGATCATAAGCAAAACCAATGATCAATCTGCAAGAACCAAGATGATGGTTGATAGTTTGGAGAATAACATTATTTCTGGAGTGATATTGGTTGTGATAGTTCTCTTATTCTTCCTAGGCTCTCGCAACGCTTTGTTCGTTGGGCTAGCTATTCCACTTTCAATGTTTATTTCTTTTATCGTCTTAGGTATTTTTGGAATTACGATTAATATGATGGTGCTGTTTTCTTTAATCATGGCGTTGGGCATGTTAGTTGATAATGGAATTGTGGTGGTTGAAAACGTATATCGTTTGAGAGAAGAAGGAATAGGTGCATTTGAGGCCACTAAAAGAGGTGTTGGGGAGGTTGCCTTACCAATCATTGCATCTACTGCGACGACATTGGCTGCCTTTTTGCCGTTGGCATTCTGGCCTGGCTTGATGGGATCCTTTATGAAATTCCTGCCAATTACGTTGATCATAACCCTTACCTCATCACTTTTTGTTGCGCTGGTCATTAATCCGGTATTAATTCAGGTATTTATGAAATTAGATACGGGTGAAAAAACAAATCATCGCCGTATCGGGTTATTGTTTACCTCTTTTGTCCTTTTGGGTATTTTCCTTTTCCTGATGGATTACAAATCAATAGGAAATTTATCATGCATATTTGGGCTGCTGTTATTGTTAAATACCTATGTATTGTCACCTGTTTCACGAAATTTTCAACAGTTTTTCTTACCATGGTTGGAAAATAAGTATCTAAAAATCTTGCAATTTGCATTGAATGGATGGCGCGCGTATTTATTCTTCTTTGGTACAGTGTCTTTATTGATTTTATCTTTTGCCTTGATGACCATATTCCCGCCGAATATTGTATTTTTTCCAAAAACGGATCCAAAGTACATTAATATTTTCGTTGAGTTTCCAGTTGGAACTGACGTAAAGACGACTGATGAATTTTCGCGGGAAATTGAGTCTAAATTAATTACCCTTTTGGAACCCTATAACGAGATCATTGAATCGGTTATTGCTAATGTAGGTCAGGGGACTACAGATCCAAATGATCCCAGTGCTTTTGGTCAAAAAGATACGCCTAATAAGGCAAGGCTCACCGTTAATTTCAAGGAATTTCAATATCGAAATGGGATTTCCACGGGTGTGATCATGGATGATATTAGGACAAGTTTAACAGGATATCCAGGCGTAACCATTACAGTAGACCAAAATTCGGATGGACCCCCTACAGGTAAGCCTATAAATATCGAAATTACGGGTCATGATTTTGGTACTTTGGTGACGTTGACTGAGCGGATGAAAAATCACATCAATAGGGCTGGAATAAAAGGAATTGAAAGACTTAAGGCAGACTTGGAAATTGGAAAGCCCGAAATGATCGTGGCAATTGACCGCGAAAAGGCAAGACGCTTTGGTCTTTCAACGAGCGCGATCGGAAGTGAGCTAAGGACTGCATTATTTGGAAAAGAAATATCCAAATTCAAGCAAGGAGAGGAGGATTATGGAATTCAACTTCGTTTGATGAATCAATATCGCTATGATGTGGACGCGTTGATGAATAAAAGTATCGTATTCAGAGACCCTGCCAATGGAAAAATGCATATAGTACCTATTTCAGCGGTGGCAAAGGCAGACTTAAGTACTACGTTTGGGGCTATTAGGAGAAAGGATTTGAATCGAGTCATTACATTGAGTTCAAACGTTGAGGGGGGGTATAATCCGACGCTAGTCAACGACGAGATTAAAAAAAGTCTTTATTCTTTTGAAATGCCAGTTGGTTATGCTTTTAAGTTTGGAGGCGAACAGGAAAAGCAGGCACAAGAAATGGCCTTTCTTAGTAATGCGCTGCTGATAGCTATTTTCATGATATTTTTAATTATTGTCTCTCAATTCAATAAAATTACTACACCATTTATCATTATGATTTCTGTGGTTTTGAGCACCATAGGTGTTTTCTTAGGATTGATTATTTTTAGAATGGATTTTGTGGTTATTATGACTATGATCGGTATCATTTCCTTGGCTGGTATCGTGGTGAATAATGCCATTGTCTTGATTGATTTCATTGAAGTAAGCCGCAAAAAAAGGCGTCTCGAATTGGGAGTTGATAAATTAGAAATAAATCAAGTCATCGAAGCGATTGCCCTTGCTGGAGCGACTAGGTTGCGACCAGTTTTGTTGACAGCGATAACCACTATATTGGGTTTGATTCCTTTGGCCTTGGGAATAAATATAGATTTTATGAAATTCTTAAGTGAATATGATGCCGATTTCTATTTGGGAGGAGATAATGTTGCGTTTTGGGGCCCCATGTCATGGACTATTATTTTTGGATTGACGTTTGCAACGTTTTTGACTTTAATCATTGTTCCGATAATGTATTTGTTTTTTGCTCGGATCAACCGAAAGCTGGGCATAAGTTGATTTTTATGTTTAGGAAGTTTACTGTCATCTTTTAGGATTCTTTTGACTTATGAATAGAATCTATTTTTTCATTTTTTTTGTTGTGCTCTATCTTTTGCTTGAATACTATGTTTTTCAAGCAGCGCGCTTTGCTACTTTAGGCGCTCAAACGGCTGTGAGAAAGTGGTTGAGTTATTGTTATTGGGTTTGGGTGTTTTTACCTGTTATCGGAGGTTTTTTCTTGATCCGACTTGGTAGTGCGACTTATCCTGGTTTACGAGTGTTTATCACTTCTTTTTTCTTTATCAATTTTATCGCCAAATTTTTTGTTGCTTTGTTGCTCTTTGGTGACGATTTACGTCGTTTTGTTTCTTACATCGCTCAGTTTTTTGAGTCCAAGCAACAGGGAAGGGTCCCGGGCAGATCCGAATTTATGAATAAAGCAGCCCTTCTGGCAGGAGCAATTCCGCTGGCCGGATTTTCATTTGGAATTATATCTGGCGCGCATGATTATAGGGTACGAAGAAGGGTAATCTATTCACCAAATTTACCTAAAGTATTTGATGGCATTCGAGTGGTGCAGATCTCCGATATTCATACGGGGAGTTTTTTTAACAAAACGGCCGTAAAGGGTGGGGTGGACCTGATCAATCAACAAAAGGCCGACTTAGTCTTATTTACGGGTGATTTGGTCAACAATCAAAGTGACGAGGCCAAACCCTATTTAGATATTTTTTCGAAAATAAAATCTCCGCTAGGGGTGCATAGCATTATGGGTAACCATGATTATGGGGATTATAATAATTGGGATTCTATAGCGGCAAAGGAGGCTGACATAAGAAATCTTCATGAAATGCATAGGTACATGGGGTGGAACATCATGTTAAATGAACATAAGTTAATCACTGTCGAGGGTGAATCTATTGCCTTATTAGGTATTGAAAATTGGGGAATGGGACGATTTTCCAAATATGGCGACTTGGCAAAAACGTTTAAAGGATCAGAAGAAATACCTTATAAACTATTGATGTCGCATGACCCTAGTCATTGGGATTCGCAAGTATTGCCAAGTTACCCGGCCATTGATCTGATGCTGGCAGGCCATACCCATGGGATGCAGTTTGGTGTTGAAATCGGTAATTTTAGATGGAGCCCTTCCCAGTACATCTACAAGCAATGGGCAGATCTATATCAGATGGGTAACCAAAGTTTATACGTAAATCGGGGTTTTGGGTATTTGGGCTATCCTGGTAGAATAGGTATCCTTCCTGAGATTACCGTACTAGAGCTGAAAAGAGGCATTGCTGAGGGCAAAGGCTAATAGTTTTTTAGTTACTTTTTTTTTTGTTAGTTTTGTATTGACTATACAGTCAGTCAAAAATAAATATGTGTCCTAAAACAAAAGATCAATTTGAACAAATACGTGAGGAGTCAAGAGAGAAAATTCTCAATGCCGCTTTGAAGTTATTTGGAACAAAGGGGTATGAACATTCCACTATTGCGGATGTCATGAAGCTAGCAGGGGTTTCTAAGGGTTTGCTCTATCATTATTTTGCCAATAAGGAGGATTTAGTAAAGCAACTAGTTTTTGATTTGATCAATAAGACTGATGCGCTTCTTTTTGATCATGCGATAATCGATCCCAATCAGTTGCTTAAAAATATTTTTACCCAATTTTTTCAGGAATTGAGGAATAATTTTGAACAATGGACTTTGTTGGCTAATCTGGGAATGCAACTAGGTAAGTTTGATTGGATACGACAGTTGGCCAATGATCAAATGCAACAAGCGCTCGCCTACATTGAAGAAATTCTGATCAAAATTGACTGGCCTGATCCTTGCGCTGAGGCCAAGATTTTGGTCGCCTTATTTGATGGTATTAGTTTTCAATATTTGTGGTTTAAAAAAGATTATCACTTGGATGAGTTGGAAAATATTTTAATAAATAAATACTGTAAACAATGAATAGGTTACTGATTTACTCATTTTTCCTTCTGTTCTGTTTGACAATAAAAGCCCAGACAGCTACAGAAGTGATCACTAAGGCAGATGCCAAAATGCAAGGAAAAACGAATAGAGGAATGATGATTATGACCATTATTCGACCCAAGTGGACGAGAGAGATTAGCATGAAAGTCTGGGCCAAGGGAGTAGACTATAGTATGGTGCTGATCACTGAGCCTTCTAGAGACAAGGGTACTGGTACCTTAAAAAGAGAAAGAGAATTGTGGAGTTGGCAACCAAGTATTGATCGAATTATTAAAATGCCGCCCTCAATGATGATGCAAAGTTGGATGGGGTCAGATTTTACAAATGATGATTTGGTCAATCAATCTTCTATGGTGGTTGATTATAGCCATGAGTTTATCTCAGATACGATCATAGGAAATTATGATTGTTGGAAAATCGCCATGTACCCAAAGGAAGATGCTGCTGTTGTCTGGGGAAAATTGGAGGCATATATCAGTAAAAACGATTATTTTCAGCTCATGATTAAATATTTTGATGAAGATGAGTTTCTAGTGAATACGATGAAATTATCTGAGATTCGTGAAATGGGCGGCAGGACACTACCCACAAGATTGGAGATGATTCCTGCCGAAAATTCTGAACAAAAAACCGTCGTAATTTATCGAGATTTTGAATACGATATTGAACTGGAGGAGCGCTTTTTCTCGTTGCAGAATTTAAAAACTATTCGCTAATGCGGTTGTATATCAAACTTGCTTGGCGAAATATTTGGCGTAGTAAAAAACGCACATGGATCACGGCATCTTCAATCGCCTTTTCAGTATTTTTTGCTTGCCTGATGCAATCTATTCAATTGGGAAGCTATGAAAATATGATTGATAATTCAGTTCGTTTTTTTACCGGTCACATTGGTATTCATCAACAGGATTATTGGGATGAACAAATTCTCGATAATAGTTTTGACCAACAATTGATAAATAATTTTGACGCATCTCAATCACCTATGGTAAGGGCATCTCCTAGGTTGAATGCCGTCGCGCTGGCTTCGTACAAAGAACGAACGAAGGGTGTCGCTCTCTACGGAGTAGATCTGGAACTAGAAGCAAAATTTTCTTTTTTGGAGAGAAAACTCGTGTCAGGAAACTATCATAGCCCAGGGGGTATATTGGTTGCACAAGGGTTATCTGAATATTTGAATTTATCTCTTGGGGATACCTTGGTTTTGATGAGTCAAGGCTACCATGGAGTAAATGCGGCCGCCAAATACCCTGTTACGGGTATTTTAAAGTTCCCCATCCTAAGCCTTAATCAAGGGGCGGTCTACTTGCCCCTTTCTGCGGCCCAAGAATTTCTAGTGGCACCCAATATGATTACTAGCTATTCTATTTTGCTAGATGATTCAGAAGCGACCAAAATAATGTCATCTGAGCTGCAACCTCGTCTGTCAGAATCCGAACTTCAGGTTCGAACGTGGCAAGAAATGATGCCTGATCTAGTGCAAGGTATAGAATTAGATTATTACGGTGGTGTGGTCATGCTTCATATTTTGTATGCAGTGGTCGGCTTCGGTATTTTTGGTACTTTTTTGATGATGGTCAAAGAAAGAATGTATGAATTTGGTGTGTTAAATGCGATAGGGATGACCAAAGGTAATATCCAGATTATGGTTGCATTTGAGATTTTTATGCTTATATTCTTAGGGGTATTCATTGGATTGCTCGCGGCTAGTCCCGTAGTTATGTGCTTTTGGCAAAACCCAATTCCACTTACTGGAGATGCAGCAGCATCGCTCGAAAAATTTGGTTATGAAGCCATCGTTCCTTTTGCCTTGAACTTAAAAATATTTTATAATCAGGGAATAAGTATTTTCATTATTTCCATATTACTCGCTATTTATCCCATGCTGTCGATCAAACAATTAAAAATCATTAAAGCTTTAAAAGAATGATGCTTTCATTGGCCTGGAAAAATATTTGGCGATCAAAGGGAAGGAGTTTCGTGGTCATTGGAGCCATAGTGATCGGCGTTTGGTCGCTTATCTTCATGTTTGGTTTTTATAATAGCTTTATTGAAGCCCTATCTCGGAATTCATTGTATCATGATTTTTCGCATATTCAAGTGCATCATAAAGGTTATTTGACCGAGCCGGGACTAGCATTTCTCTTAAATCGTTCCGAGGAGTTAGTCGATATGGGAGCGGAGGTTCCAGAAATTTTAGCTACTTCTGGAAGATTGATTATCAATGGAATGATCGCTAGTCCTAAAACAAATTTAGGAATTCAGGTATATGGGGTCCATCCGACAGATGAAGCACAAGTGACGGGGTTAGAAGAACAATTGGTCGAAGGAAATTATTTTGAAAATAGTAAGCGATATCCTATTTTAATAAGTGAGAAAATAGCTGATAAGCTTAAGGTCAAACTACGTTCTAAATTGATTCTTACCATTCAAGATGCCCAAGCTAATATCACGTCAGCCGCATTTATTGTGTCTGGGATCTTTCATTCCAAATCACCCCGTATAAATGAGAGTGTCATCTATGTAAGGCATGCCGATGTGGTCCAATTAATAGGTTTAGATGATCAATCTTACAACGAATTGGCCTATTTATTACGTGATACTGAAACTACTGACCGGGTTAAAGTCAATATTGAATCAAAAACGGAAAACTTGCTTCGAACGTATCGCGAGATTGCACCCGAATTTGATATGTTCGAGCAGACTTCAGCTATAACCAAACAAATGATTACGTTCATTATTATGCTTGCGTTACTATTTGGCATTATTAATGCCATGCTGATGTCGGTTTTGGAACGAACCAAAGAGATAGGCATGTTGAGGTCTATCGGGATGCATAAGCGTAAAATATTTTTAATGATACTATTCGAAACTTGTATAATTTCATTGATTTCTGGACCCCTTGGCCTATTGGCTGGCTTCGCTACTAATCGCTACTTAAGTATAAATGGCTTGAATTTGTCTTCCTATGCGGGCGCACTAGAACAATATGGGGCAGAAGCGATTGTTTATCCATCGATTGATTATGCTACGTATCCGTTGTTAATGATGATTGTACTCATCACGGCCTTGTTGGGGGCTATTTATCCTGCCATCAAAGCCACCAGATTAAAGCCACTAGAGGCGATTAGAAAAATATAGCTATGAACGTAATAGAATTAAAAAATATAAGTAAAATTTATAATCCCGATACCATTCCTGTAAGAGCAGTTAATAATCTTTCTTTGCAAATTGAACAAGGAGAATTTACCGCTATTGTAGGTCCTTCTGGATGCGGCAAAACAACTTTACTGAATATGATGGGTGGATTAGATCCTTGTACGCAAGGTTCTGTTACCATTTCAGGTGTGGCCATCTCAACCCTGAATGAATCGGAGTTGACTGATTTTCGATTGAAAAATATTGGATTCGTGTTCCAAGCGTATAATTTAATTCCGGTCTTGACGGCAAGGGAGAATATTGAATTTATCATGGTACTTCAGAAGGAGGATCCCAAAGTTATAGGCGATCGCGTTGATAATTTACTTAAACGAATGGGTATTACTGAACAAAAGGATAGAAGGCCTAGTGAATTATCTGGAGGACAGCAACAGCGTGTTGCTGTAGCTAGGGCATTGGCCTCACATCCTAAATTTATACTAGCAGATGAGCCTACAGCCAATTTGGATTCTGAAGCGACTGCTGGACTTCTAGAAATCATGGCTCAAATGAATAAAGATGAGGCTGTTACTTTTGTATTTTCAACCCATGATCAAAGGGTGATTGATAAGGCCAAGCGAGTAATTACCCTTAATGATGGCGCCATTGTGTCGGATGAAATCCATTTATAGATTCCTTTTGTGGGTACTTCTTTTGCCCACTATTTCGCTGGCTCAGGAGCCAGAGGAAAAATTGAGAATCGAAGGTTATTTGAAAGATTTGATAAATTTCACTTTAGTGGAAGATTCGGATTCATTAATTATCGATAATTTGGTTCATAATCGTCTGAATTTTTTTTGGTATGCTACAGAAAAATTTAGTGCCAATATTGAGTTAAGAACTCGTTTTTTGAGTGGTGATCTGGCAAGAAATGTGCCTGTATATGGTCAGGTGGTTGATGTGAACAATGATTATTTTGATTTATCCTATACTTATGATAACGATCAAGTTGTGTTTCATAGCATGATTGATCGTTTGAACTTGAAATGGAATGAAGCTTCTTGGGAATTAAAGGTTGGACGACAACGAATTAATTGGGGCGTAAATGTAGCATGGAACCCTAACGATATTTTCAACGCGTATTCACTCTACGATTTTGATTATGAAGAGCGCCCAGGAACAGATGCTATTCGCTTTCAAAAGTTTATTGGTTATGCAGGGGGCTATGAGATAGCCATCAAAATGGCGGATAGTTGGGAGGATTTAATAGCTGCTGGAATGTATAAGTGGAATATAAAGGGATACGACCTTCAGGCCTTAGGAGGTATCATGAAAAATAATTTAACAGTGGGTGGGGGCTGGGCTGGTAATTTGGGCTTAGTTGGGTTTAAAGGGGAATTTAATTATTTCCATGCCTTAAGCAATCAGGAGAGGAATGCCTTTCTGGCGTCGGTATCTTTTGATTATTCATTAAAGAATTCGCTGTATTTTAATGGGTCTTTTTTTTATAATTCTTATGCGAATAATACAGGAAATATCTTATTGATGAGTCCTGCGAATATTGACGTGCGGTCATTGTCTCCTTACAAAATGAATACTTTTCTTCAATCAAGCTATGTTTTTCATCCCCTTATTTCTGGAGGTCTTATGCTGCTGTACTATCCTAGTGCATCAGGTATTTTCTTAAACCCTTCGATTACCTTGTCAGCGCTCAATAATTTTGATATTGATTTGATCAGTCAAATTTTTATTCAACAATATACCAATCAGCTATTCTCGGGTTATCTGAGATTAAAATATTCATTCTAATTGATTTCAGCGCTTTAAATTTAAGTAATCATAGTTATTGTTAACTTTGTATTTACAACCAACTATAATTTAGTGATTTAAGTAATTAGTTAGGAATGTTGCAATTAGAAAAGGATGGCGATCAATCAAACTTTATCAATATTAAAAAAATTCATTGAGGTTGATCTTTGGAAGGTGAAGTTATCCACCCTTCCTTGGATGAAAAGATTTTGGTATCGAAGTTTAAGAATTCTTATTATTTCCTTCATTGAATTGAAAAGAGATCGTATTTCTGAAAAAGCGTCGTCACTTACCTATTATTCCCTACTTTCAATTATACCTATTTTAGCCATCACTTTTGGTATTGCAAAAGGGTTTGGACTAGATGCATATTTAGAGCGGGAATTGAATCATATTTTTATAGGGCAAGAAGAGATTTTGACACTAAGTATTGGATTCACGAAAAAACTTTTGGGTACAGTGGATGGGGGTGCGGTTATCGGGATATCCGTAGTATTTATTTTGTATTCAGTATTGAGACTTCTCGATAGTATTGAATTGACTTTTGATGAAATTTGGCATACCAAAAGTAGAAATTGGCAAAATAAATTAAGTAACTATCTGGCCATTGTATTATTAGCACCGCTTTTGCTAGTGCTTTCGGGTAGTATTACGGTGTTTATCACTTCTGAAGTTAGAAACATAGCCGAAGCAAATTTATTGGATTGGTTTCGGCCTTTTATCTTAAGGGTAATTGAAATAGTTCCCTATTTGTTAGTAGCATTACTTTTCACGGTATCATATAGTATCCTTCCTAATATCAAAGTCAGGTTTGTGCCTGCAATTGTTTCGGGAATTATTGCGGGTATTTCATTTCAATTAGCCCAAACTGCTTGGATCAATGGGCAAGCATTTTTATCTAATTATAGTGTAGTATACGGAACATTGGCAGTACTTCCTTTGTTTATGATCTATCTACAAATTAGTTGGATGATTGTCTTATTTGGAGCTGAATGTGCTTATGCAATTCAACATGCTGATTCATGGCAGTTCAAAAACGAGCGTCTGAATATGAGTCAAAATTACAGAAGGAAATTGACTATTCTTGTTTTTTACCACGTAATCAAGAATTTTCAGAATGACGATAATAAGGCCTTAAGTATTAGTGAAATCTCAGGGCTAGTTGGGGTTCCTTTTCGTTTTGTTTCAGGGATCTGCGAAGAGCTTGAAAAGGCTCAGTTTTTGGTGTCTATTATAGATGAAGACTTCCTGCGCTATCAGCCGGCTTCAGATATCAATCAAATAGATTTATACAAATTATTGAGTACCCTTGACCGAGTAGGATATGAGGAATTAAAAAGCGATAATGACAGCCTTTTCGCTGAAATAGACAGCATAATGAATGATTTAGGAGATGCTATGAAATTCTCAAAAGCAAATAAGTTATTGAAGGATTTATGATGTTCTCTGCTTAAAAGACCAAGTAAAATCAAATTCCGATACGAGGGTGCCGTCTGACATTTTACCAATGGTTTTCAAAGTGACCGTTTGAGCTTCTTTATCGTGTGATGCGAGGGCGACGGTCTCAAAGGCTTTTTCACATTCTTCGCAAGTAAAAAAGACTTTGTCAGTTGCTTTTTTATGGAATTTGGCGGTCATGTCAACAATAATAACAGCAATTGATGGGCGATGTCCTTTGACGGCTACCATGCACGCCGCGGCCGTTGAGAGCTCCGCAGCCATACTTTGTACGGCAAAATAGACAGATTTAAAAGGATTTTTATTGAGCCATTTAAAAGGGACACTTGTTGTGCATTTCTGATCGGTCAAGGATACGATCTTCAAGCCGACTAGCCAACCGATGGGTAGATTGAAAAGTAAGTAAAGCCTGAATTTAAAGACATTGTTTACTTGCTTTAACATTTTTTCCTGAAGAGGTTTTAAATGCGGCATGGGTTACCAAAAAATAGCGTACAATACGGCCGTTAGTATACAAATAACGAACGCGGAGATATTAAATACCGGGCTAGTTGCGAACAGACCTTTATGCAGATCAATTCCTTTGGGATCATCTTTTCCACTACCCGTCCTAAAACTGATCAATACAATAACCAGCATGGTGCCGATCGCGGTTAAGCCCATTTGATTCATAAAGGGTAGTCCGGGAATAAATTTCAAACAAATGGCAATAGGAATAGAAAGAACCGCTCCCCATATGGCAGCTTGATTGGTGGTTTTTTTCCAAAAAAGACCCAATAAGAATATGGCTAAAATACCTGGACTGACAATACCTGTATATTCTTGGATGAACTGGAAAGCTTGGTCAATACCACCCAAAAGTGGTGCCATGATACAGGCGATCACCAAGGCGGCACCCGCGGTTAACCTTCCGGTATTGACTATTTGATTATCTGAAGCGTTTTTGTTAATGTATTGCTTATAGATGTCCATAGTGAAGATGGTGGCAGTTGAATTGAGCATAGAGGCCAAAGAGGAAACTACGGCTGCGGTCAAAGCAGCAAATGCAAGGCCTTTCAAACCAGTCGGTAAGAGTTGCAATAACCAGGGATAAGCTTTGTCCGAGGAACCTACCCCAGGTAGATTCATTTGGCCTGAAGCCCCTAGTCTAGCCATTATTTCGGGATCATTGACCATGACATAGGCAGCAATGCCCGGTAATACAACAATAAATGGGATAATCATTTTTAAAAAGGCAGCCAATGCAATCCCTTTTTGTGCCTCACCTAGCGATTTAGCAGCTAAAGTTCGTTGGATGATGTATTGATTAAAGCCCCAATAGTAAATATTGGCTACCCAAAGTCCCCCGATTAAAACCCATATACCTGGTAGGTTGGTGTACTGATCATTTGCCTGATCCAAAATCATGTGGAATTTATCTGGAGCGGCATCCAATACCTGCTTGAATCCAATCATAAATCCTTGACCGTCAGATAGGATATCCAGTGCCAAATAAGTGGTGACCATTCCTCCTAACACCAGAAAGACTACCTGTATCACATCTGTCCATGCAACCGCAGAAAGCCCACCATATAATGAGTAGACAGCAGCGAACAGCCCCAATCCAATAACCCCATAGATCATAGGAATACCCATGATGGTTTCAAATGCCAAAGCGCCCAAATACAAAACAGAACTCAAATTAACGAATATGTAAAGTGCGATCCAGAAAACGGCAAGAATGGTTTTGAGATTGGTGCTAAATCTTTTTTCTACAAATTCTGGAATTGTATAGAGTCCTTTTTCTATGAAAATGGGCAAGAAGTATTTTCCGACAATTAGTAGGGTTATGGCTGCCATCCATTCATAGGAGGCAATGGCCAAACCTACGGCGAAACCTGACCCAGACATACCTATAAATTGCTCAGCAGATATATTGGCCGCAATCAGTGAGGCACCAATGGCCCACCAGGGGAGAGATTTACTTGCTAAAAAATAATCTTCGGCATTTTTTTGATGACCCTTTTTATCCCTTGAGACGTATAGTCCAATACCTACAATTAGAAGGCAGTAAGAGATGAAAACGACAATATCAATAGTAGAAAATTCCATTCTGTTAAGCTTAAAATTTACGCATAATACTCAATAAATTGAGGATGTACAATCAAATGACTATTAAATTCAATTCGAATGAAAATATCTGGACGCACTATTTTTTATTTCAATCTTGAGCTCCCTTTATCATACGCAGAATACCTGCTGTTTGAAGAATTCCAATTCGAAACATATATTACCTTATTTTTGATCAAAAGATGATAATCTGCCTTAAAACGGCAGATTATCATCTTCAGAGAAACTATCTCCAATCCATTCTTTAGTTTCTTTATTTGTATTTGAAGTAGCCTCCGTACGATTGGCGCCAGCCTCTGATAATCTCCAAGCTTGCAGGGTGTTAAAATATTTATCATTACCAGATGGGTCGGTCCATTTTCGTCCTTTTAGATTAAATTCAACTTTTAATGAATCACCTGGTTGAAAGTTATCCAATTGTTCACATTTATCTTGTATGAGATCAAATTTCAAATATTCCGGATATTGTGGATTTTCAATAAATTCGATCACAAATTCGCGTTTACGAAACGAATCGCTGATTTGTGTTGTTTCATACTTTTCTACCAATTTGCCTTGAATTTCCATAAATTTATTTAAAATGTGTTTTTCTTCAAATTTGCGTTTAGTTTTCAGATAATGAAAAGATCTAAAAGAATATTTTTTTTAATAGCGGGAATATTTTTAATCATAATAGTGTTAATAGGTTATGATATTTCCAGGCGCACGGTAAGTCCGTGGGCCAGAAAGGACCTAAACAAACATCACATTGAAAAGGATAAGTAAGAATGGCTAATAAAATTGATATATCTACCATTGATCTTGAAAAAGAACGAGAAAAGATCACGGATCTTCCTGGTCTCATTCAATTTGCCCACAATGTAGGTAGTGCCTTAATAAAACCTGAGGACAAAGGGCGAATTAAAGGCAATGCTCTGGCAGCAATGCATGATCAAACAGACAGACAGTTTCATCAGTTATATGATCAAATGGAAACCTTGGTCAAACAAGCTAATTATCTCAAAGAGCGCGTTGCCATCTCAGAAAGAATATATCTCGCGGACATGGGCTTTAGTCCTGTGATCAACAAGATTTATCATCTCTACAAGCGTAAGTCGGGACAAGACGTTTTGTCTATGGTAGCACCCAAGGAGTGGGG
>TARA_B110000503_G_scaffold16255_2_pt1 | contig 19110 bp, 17 predicted proteins | sample TARA_B110000503 | Tara Oceans TARA_B110000503 (sample SAMEA4397472) | marine metagenome | biome: Polar Biome; feature: [SRF] surface water layer (ENVO:00010504); material: water (ENVO:00002006), including particulate matter (ENVO:01000060) such as... | depth 5 m | reverse complement strand
CCACCCCCTCAAGATGGCGTGTCTACCAATTCCACCACTTCGGCAAATATTTATCAGTCTAAGCTTGGTAAGTCATCCCCTTTAGATCCCGTGACGGCGGGGGAGGCTGTGTCCAGAACAGGCAGCTCTGCGTCAACTGCAGCAGGCTTTACCTCTACCGCCACAGGAATGGCCAAGTCGAGGTCATCTACAATGGCAGCTTTTTGATTGATCAGCACCGCCAAGCCAAAACTGGTGGCAAAGAATAGAGTGACCAAACAGACCGTTACTTTGGTCAGGACACTTCCACCGCCACCGCTACCAAAGAGCGTCTGGGAGCCACCCGCACCGAATGACGCGCCCATTTCTGCCCCTTTACCCTGCTGCAACAGGATCAAGCCAATGATCGCTAATGCAACAAGTAGGTGCGCACCCAAAATGATCTGTTCCATAATATTCAAGTCCCTCCAGGGGACAGCTTACAATTTTTTGTCACGCAGCCGCTGCGTTGATAATCGCCAAGAAGTCTGCTGCAACCAGAGCAGCACCTCCCACCAGTGCGCCATCTATATCAGGCTGCGCAAACAGCTGCGCCGCGTTGTCAGGCTTCACACTACCGCCATACAAAATCCTTGTGGCAGCTGAATCCACATTGGCAATATCGGCCAGACATGCGCGCATAAAGGCATGCATTTGCTGCGCCTGTTCCGGCGTAGCCGTCAGTCCGGTCCCAATCGCCCATACGGGTTCATAGGCTAACACTAACTGACCTAAGTTCGCCTGACCCCTCAAGGCCCCTTCCAGCTGAGTACTAACCACCGCTTGCGCGGCTCCCGCTTCGCGTTGCTCGCGTGTTTCCCCAACACAAACAATAGGACTCAAGCCTGCCTCTGCCGCAGACATCAACTTAGCGGCAATCAGAACGTCGGATTCACCCTGATACTGTCTTCGTTCCGAGTGCCCAAGGATCACCCAGCGGCACCCTATCTCGGCCAACATTGCCGGAGACACCTCACCGGTATAGGCTCCCGATTGGACATGACTACAGTCCTGGGCGCCTACCGTTAAAGACGAAAACCGGCACAAACTTACCGCTTGCGCCAGATGCACGTAAGTAGGACACACCGCCACCTCAACCCCAGCAGCGGGCGTCGCACTCACAAGATCCCCAAGCAATGCCTCGACACTGGCTAGAGAACCCTGCATCTTCCAGTTACCTACAACCAGAGGCTGACGCATCTGGATCCCCCAGTCAAAAAAGCGGCCGCAATCTTAACCAAGATAGCCCCCGGTGACAAGGACCCTACCCAACACTGTCACAACAGAATCAAACATCGGCTGCAATTCAAGCAAGAATCCGCTCTACCTCTGCTGCCAGCTCGGCGCACAAAAGTGCCACCTCTTCATGATCTCTTCCTTCAATCATTACCCGCACCTTAGGCTCAGTGCCAGAGGGGCGCAGCAGCACTCTGCCCTGCTTGCCTAGGCGCTGCTCAGCAGACGCCACAGCAGCGCTTATTTCAGGGTGGTCTTCCAGGTTGGGTCTTTCGCTCACGGTGATGTTAATCATGGTCTGGGGATACAAGGTAATGCCTGCCCGCAGTGCCTGCACCCCCCCTTTCGTCCCCTGCAGTGCCATCAGGACCTGCAATGAAGCGATAATACCGTCACCAGTGGTCGTCACATCAGAACAAATGATATGCCCAGAGGATTCTCCACCCAAAAGCCAGCCATTTTCTTCCATCATGGCTTTGACATGACGATCACCCACCTGCGCCCGCACAAACTGCAACCCTGCCTCTTCAAGTGCCAATTCGAGCCCCAAATTCGACATTTGGGTACCTACCACGCCGCCGTCACTTATTCCCATGGCCAAGCGATGCATAGCGATAATATAGACCAATTCGTCGCCATCGATAATCTCGCCCATGCTATCTGTCATTAACACACGATCACCGTCACCGTCGTAAGCGATGCCAATATCCGCCCCCTTATCTCTGACCAGTGCGGATAGCGCGGCCATGTCGGTGGAACCGACACCTTCGTTAATATTGAAGCCGTCGGGCTGTGCCCCCATGATAATCACTTCTGCACCCAACTCACTAAGAACACCGGGGGCAATGTGGTAGGTGGCTCCGTGCGCGCAATCTACGGCGATGCGTAGACCTCGCAAACTGAATCCCTCGGGAACAGTCGCCTTGCAAAATTCGACATAACGCCCAGCAGCATCCTCAACTCGCAGTACCTTGCCAATATTGCGCGATTCAACGACAGAAATCTCCTGCTCCAACTCTACCTCAATGGCACGCTCCACCTCATCGGACAGCTTGGCACCATCGGCGCCAAAAAACTTAATGCCATTGTCGTAAAAAGGGTTGTGTGACGCACTTATGACGATGCCGGCATCCGCATTCTGTTTACGCGTCATGAGCGCAACCGCCGGCGTAGGCATAGGCCCCAGTAGCTTCACATTCACTCCAGCCGCGACCAGGCCAGCCTCCAGAGCAGACTCGAACATATAGCCAGAAATACGGGTGTCCTTGCCGATTATCACCGTGCACTGTTGCTCCCGGTTAGACGCCCTCGAGAATACGCGTCCGCTGGCCCAGCCTAGTTTGAGCATAAAGTCTGGCGTAATCGGGAACTCACCGACTTTGCCACGAATGCCATCAGTACCAAAATAGCGCTTGCTCATAAGTCCACACACTCCTCCAAGGCCATTAACATCGACACAGCATCAACAGTGGCGGCCACATCGTGCGTCCTTATGACCGCAGCACCGCGCTCGGCAGCGAGCACCGCCAGCGCGAGACTCGCCGGAAGGCGCTGCCCCACCTCCCTGCCCAACAGCTTGCCAATCAGCGATTTACGCGACAGACTCACGACAAGCGGAAGACCGATAGCCGCTAGACGGGGCAACTCACGCAACAGCTGTAGATTGTGAGTGACGGACTTACCAAACCCAAACCCAGGATCCAATAACAAGCGGTTTCGGGCGATACCTTGTCGTTCGCAGCACGCGATTCTGGACTGCAAATATTCACAGACGTCCTCCACAACATCATCATAGTGTGGAGCAACCTGCATGTTGCCGGGCTCGCCCTGCATATGCATCAAACAAATAGGCAAATTCGCTGCAGCGGCGGCCTCTAGGGCCCCTTCTCGCGTGAGCGCACGAACGTCGTTCAATAGACCTGCGCCCGCATTCGCCGCCTCACGCATCAATACCGGGGTACTCGTGTCAACGGAGATGACGGTTTCCAATTCCGCCGCTATACGCGCCACCAATGGCAATACTCTGTCCATTTCTTCGTTCACAGAGACCGGGCTGGCGCCGGGTCGAGTAGACTCCCCTCCGATATCCAGAATCGCCGCACCCGATGCCACCATCTCTCGAGCACGTGTCATAGCCCTCTCGATATCAAGATTTGAACCACGATACAGCGTAGCACCGTCAGAAAACGAATCTGGAGTCACGTTAATGATGCCCATAACAACAGGGCGGGACAAATCGAGCCGGCGCCCGGCACATTCCAACACCGGACCGGCTGAATATTGAGTAACGACCATTATGTTAACGGCGTCAGATCAGTGCTCGCCTGCAGGACCGCCAATCGGGCTAGCGGGAGAATCGTCCTGTGCGGCATCCGCGTTGGACTGCGGCGTGTCATCACTGTCAGTCTTGCCCCAGTCCTTGGGCTCGCGGGGCTCCCGCCCGGACATGATGTCGTCTATCTGCCCAGCATCAATCGTTTCGTACACCATCAGGGCCTCTGCCATCACATGCAATTTATCAAAATTTTCTTCCAGCACGCGCTGCGCGGTGGCATAGCACTCGTCGATAATACGCCGAACCTCATGATCGATCTGCTTTGCTGTCTCTCCTGAATGGCTGATATGCGGCTGACCCGCACTGCGACCCAGAAACACTTCCTCAGTGGCCTCGTCATACATCAGAGGGCCCATTTTCTCTGACAAACCCCACTTGGTAACCATATTTCGGGCAATATCGGTTGCGCGCTGAATATCGTTCGATGCCCCTGTCGTCACGCCATCCTTCCCAAGGGTCATTTCCTCGGCGATACGACCCCCAAAGAGGCTGCAAATCTGGCTGATGATAAACCGGCGGCTATGGCTGTACCGATCTTCCTCTGGCAGAAACATGGTGACACCCAGTGCGCGTCCTCGAGGAATAATACTCACCTTGTAGACTGGATCATGTTCCGGCATCAAACGGCCAACAATCGCATGCCCCGCTTCATGGTAAGCGGTATTGCGCTTTTCCTTTTCGGACATGACCATAGATTTGCGCTCTGCACCCATCATGATCTTGTCTTTGGCCAATTCAAAGTGGGTCATACCCACGGTACGCACATTGCTGCGTGCAGCAAACAGCGCCGCTTCGTTGACCAAATTTGCCAGGTCAGCACCAGAGAAGCCCGGTGTACCGCGCGCAATTTTAGACGCCTCCACATCTTCCGCCAAAGGCACCTTGCGCATATGCACTTTGAGAATATGCTCACGACCACGGATATCAGGGAGACTCACCACCACCTGCCGGTCAAAGCGGCCGGGCCTCAACAGGGCTGGGTCGAGAACATCAGGGCGGTTAGTGGCGGCGATAACGATCACGCCGTCGTTCACCTCAAAACCATCCATCTCTACCAGTAATTGGTTGAGCGTTTGCTCACGCTCGTCATGGCCACCACCGAGGCCCGCGCCCCGGTGACGTCCCACTGCATCAATTTCGTCAATAAAAATAATGCAAGGCGCCTGCTTCTTGGCTTGCTCAAACATATCTCGCACACGAGAAGCACCTACACCCACGAACATTTCCACAAAATCTGAGCCCGATATCGAGAAGAATGGCACTTTCGCCTCGCCGGCAATGGCCTTGGCCAGCAAGGTCTTGCCGGTACCGGGCTGCCCTACCATCAGTACGCCGCGCGGAATACGCCCGCCCAATTTCTGAAAACGACTGGGATCGCGCAGAAACTCCACCAACTCCTGAACGTCTTGTTTCGCTTCATCCACCCCCGCAACATCCGCGAACGTGGTGGTGATCTGATCCTCACCCAGCAGCTTGGCCTTGCTCTTGCCAAAACTCATAGGCCCGCCGCGACCGCCGCCGCCGCCCTGCATCTGGCGCATGAAGAACATAAATACGGCAATAATAATAAGAATAGGGAAACTGGCGACCAATAGCTGGGTCCAGACGCTTTGCTGCTCAGGCTTACGCCCCTCTACCTCGACGTTATGCTGCAGCAAATCGTCGATCAGCTTGGGGTCTTCCATCATCGGGCGAATGGTTTCAAATTTAGAGCCGTCATAACGCTCACTCGAAATTGTTAGCCCATCCACGACCACTTTCTTCACTTTGTCCTGCTGAACCTCCTCAATAAGCTGAGAATAGCCGACCTGCTCGGTGGCACCCTTCATATTGAAGTTGTTGAATACGGACAACAGCACCGCTGCTATCACCAGCCAAAGCAATAAATTCTTAACCATAGTGTTCAATACCAATACCTCTTTAAAGATTTTCAACAGATGCGCCGCTCGCACTGCACTGCAGCAGTAACGGGGACGGATACGGTGCCCTTGACGCGTCACATTACTGCCGAATGCCGTCGCGTCTGATAAAGAAAGGTGACAAATAGCGCCCAGCGGCGCATTGGCAGGCTCGATTCACCCAGTCAGACAGTTACAATTTACTATACTTGGGGCAATGTCTCCATGTTTCAAGGTGTCCGATAATACAATTATCAGGGGCCACGGAACTCCTTTGCCACCATATACACCTCCCTTGAGCGGGGTCTGGAAGCCTTCGGTTTGCGCGTCAACACCTTGACAAAATAGCCTTTAGTGGCTTGAAACACTTGATCAAAGCCCTCTCCATGAAACACTTTGGTGACAAACGTGCCCCCCGGGGTCAATACCTGTTGCGCCATATCCAAGGCAAGTTCCACCAGATAGATCGCGCGAGGCTGATCTACGGCGCTCACACCGCTCATATTGGGTGCCATATCGGAAATAACCACATCCACCCGTTTGCCATCAAGAGCCGCAATAATACTGTCAAAGACCTGCACTTCGGTGAAATCTCCCTCAATGAAGGTCACGCCGGCTAATCCGTCCATGGGCAGGATATCCGAGGCAATCACCTTGCCGTGATCACCCACCCGCGCAATCGCCACCTGCGACCAACCGCCCGGCGCACTACCCAGGTCCAATACTGTCATGCCGGGACGGATAAATTTATCCTTTTCTTGCAGCTCCAGCAGCTTATAGCAAGCCCGCGAGCGATAACCCTCTCGCTGGGCCTGCTGTACATAGGGGTCATCGCGGTGTTCTTTTAGCCATGCTTTACTGGAGGGTCGTTTCTTCGCCATAGGAGACCACTGTAATTTCGGTTTCTTGCTCGGGGCGGCTTGTGTAGACTAGCCCGCCACGGCAGTGATGGGCATTGTACATTGGAAAGACTATGAGTAAGAAAACAAAACCCGACATCAAGCAGCTGCGCGCTATAGGTCATAAGCTCAATCCAGTGGTCACCATCGCTGGCAAAGGCCTTAGCGAGACTGTCAGCGCGGAGCTTGATCGAGCCCTAACCGACCATGAGTTGATTAAAGTCAAAATCGCCGTGGGCTCGCGTGAGGAGCGCGCCGCACTGGCCGAGAAGATTTGCAAGCAAACCGGCGCCGAGATGGTACAGAGCATTGGCAGCGTCATTGTCCTGTTGCGCCGCTCTGCCGCGCCTGACCCGCGATTATCCAATCTAATCAAGCCGCTCTAACCGAGCGCTTACGCGCTACTGACGCAGCTGATATCGACGTAGATCAGGCTATTTCAATACGAAAGAATGGATTGGCAACCACCGGTGTCAGGTCAAAAAATTGGTCAGTTGATACGCCGTAATCGCTGCAACATAAGCAAACAGAAAGTATCCAACGAACAGTTTTATCCCCAACGAATTCGATTGGCTTTCCTTCGCAAGGATCGCCAGTGTCGAAACACATTGCAGTGCGATGGCGAAAAAAACCAGTAGTGCAATGCCCGACCCCAAGGCAAGGTCACTATTTTGAATATGCTGTACCAATGGAGCCATGCGCTCATCCGCAGATTCAATACCAAAAATAGTCCCCAGTGTGCCGACGAATACTTCCCGCGCCAGAAAGGAACTTAAAATGGCAACGCCATAGCGCCAGTCAAGACCTAGCGGGGCGAACAATGGCTCGATGATATGGCCCATATATCCCAGCCAAGACGCACCCAGATCAGTACCGTAGTTCGGGAAATAGCCCAGTATCCAAATAACAACCGTCACCGCAAATATGATTTTGCCAGCCTTGGTTACAAAGTGTTTTGAGCGGTTCCAGGAATTGCGCAATAGAGGCCGCATGCTAGGGAGCCTGTAGGGCGGCAGTTCCAGCACAAAAGGCAGATCATTATAATGATCCTTACTGGTGCGCGATACCAATGCCGTTACCAGCAGCCCGCAAAACATACCAAAAAAATAAATAGCAAACATGGCCATGCCCTGCCATCCGAGCAGTCCACCCAGTGCCGTCCCCGCGGGAATAAAGGCGGCAATCAGCAACGTGTAAACCGGCAATCGAGCAGAACAAGGCATCAACGGGATTGCCATATAGGTCAGCAGCCGCTTGCGTGGTGAGTCGATCGCGCGCGCCGCGTAGATCGCGGGAATGGCACAAGCCACCCCCGACAGCATGGGAATGAAGCTTTTCCCTGTGAGGCCGAACAGGCGCAGCGGTTTATGACAGATCAGAGCAGCTCGCGCCATGTAGCCCGAGTCTTCCAGCAACCCGATGATAAACGTCAGCACAAAAATTTGCGGCACGAAGACCAGAAAAGCGCCGATTCCGCCAAACAGTGCGTCAGAGGTAAAGTCCCTCACCACCTGATTACCGATCAAAGGCACAACCCAGTCCGCCATTGTGCTGAGCACATACTCGACCGCATCCATCAACGGTGCGGACCAGGTGAATATGGACTGAAACAGCAGGTACATAATAAAGAAAAAGGCGACACCGCCGGTCACCGAATGGAGAAAAATACTATCCAATCGGGTCTGGTTCCTGATCAACACATCGCCTTTGGGGCCAAAGCGATGTGCGAGTTCGTGTGCTTTAGCACGCAACTGCTCGTCGGGCAGCTCCACATACTCGCTGCCCATGCCAGCATGGTCTACTTTCAGTTCGCTGATAACCGCTTCCAAGCCCTTTCCAGAGCGTGCAGAAGTCGGCATTACTGGCGTCTGCAGTGCAGCAGACAACCCCTGCGTATCCAAACTTAATTTATGGGTGTCCAGTACATCTATCATATTGGCCAATACAGAGACCGCCTTGCCGTGCCGCACGCACTCGCGAATAACCTGCAGAGTAAAGTAGAGGCTTTTTTCCAGCCGAGTAGCGTCAATAACACACAGGACCTGAACAACATTAGGGTCTACTAACGCCCGTTCGAAGTTCTCCACCGCGACCTTCTCGTCCGCCGAAATAGCCTGTAGTGAGTATGTCCCCGGGAAGTCCACCAGCTCAAGCTCTGGCATCGCCTGCATTCGACCAACACTGACATCCACGGTGATACCCGGGAAATTGGCGACCTTATGGTGCAGCCCCGTCAGGCGATTAAACAACATACTTTTGCCCGAATTAGGGCTACCCATCAGGAGAACTTTAGGCATGACTAGGGATAATTTTGACCATAATGTGGGTAGCGACCTCATCGTCCAATGAATAGACCGTATTGCTGACGCGGTAGACTTTGGGCGCCCCAAAACCGAGCGAATGCAGACAAGACACTGATTCGCCGTGATGAAAACCGAATTCCATTAAACGAATACGATACTTCTCATCGAGAGCGTCGTCGTAACCCAGAATTTCGCAGTGGTCACCCGTTTTTAGGGCCCAAAGGGAGAGGCTCATAGTGGTATTTCGGCTAAAATAAAAAACCGATGATAATCTAAATGAGAATTATTTGCATTATTGATTTGACTGAAAAATTGCCCCTTCAAAGCGAGACGCTTTTCCAAAACATGATAGCGCCCGCATCAATCGATAGCAGCAACCCTTAACGCCCGCGCCTTAGCATTCTGGGGCGACCAATCACGCTGAATTAGAGGTGGTGTACCTGGTCAATTTCGTACTCGATATCACCGCTGGGCGCCTTGACGACGACCACATCGCCCTCTTCTTTACCTATCAGAGCACGCGCAATGGGCGAGCCCACCGAAATCATATTGTTCTTCACATCGGCCTCATCTTCACCCACGATGCGGTATCTCACAGTCTCGTCTGTGCCCAAGTTGATGAGGTCAACGGTGGCGCCAAAGATCACCCTGCCTGTCTTGGGAATAGCCGTAATATCAATGACTTGGACGTTACCCAGCTTCCCCTCAATCTCCAGGATACGACCCTCAGCAAAGCTCTGCTGATCACGCGCCGCATGATACTCGGCATTCTCCTTGAGGTCACCGTGTGCTCGCGCCTCTGCGATAGCCTGCACAATGCGCGGCCGATCCACCTTTTTTAATCGATCCAGTTCCTGTCTGAGTGTCGTTTCCCCAGCCAGTGTCATCGGAAACCTAGTCATGAGCCAATTCTCCTGTGCAGGTCCTGAAGGCGCCGCACTGTCTTTTCACCCTTGAACTTCAATGCCATACAGATTGCCTCTGCGGCTGTCAGGGTGGTTGTGTAAAATACACCGCGCGATTCAGCACTGGCGCGAATAGAAGCCGAGTCCTCAATAGCACGCCTGCCCTCGGTAGTGTTGACGATAAAATCTACCTCATCGTTCTTAATCATATCCACGATGTGAGGCCTGCCTTCGGTCACCTTATTCACCCGGCGTACCGTGAGGCCAGCCTGCTCCAGTACCTGAGCGGTACCGCCCGTTGCCACCAGAGAGAACCCCAAATCTGAGAGGTCCTGAGCCACCGCTACAATACCAGGCTTGTCCACATCGCGGACACTGAGCAGAGCGGCACCGCCGGTAGGCGTTCCAGTACCAACGCCCAACTGCGCCTTGGCGAATGCCTCGGCGAAGGTGTCGCCCGTGCCCATGACTTCGCCAGTGGATTTCATTTCCGGCCCCAGAATCGGATCCACGCCCGGAAATTTGTTAAACGGCAATACAGCCTCTTTGACACTGAAGTAAGGCGGTACAATTTCGCGGGTGAACTTCTGCTCGGCCAGCGTTTGTCCCACCATACAGCGGGCGGCAATCTTGGCGAGGGAGACGCCTATACACTTGGACACAAACGGCACGGTGCGCGAGGCACGCGGATTGACCTCAATCACGTAGATCTCATCGTCCTGCCAAGCCAGCTGCACATTCATCAGTCCTTTGACGCCTAGTTCCAATGCCATTTTTTTCACCTGCGCACGCATTTCATCCTGCACCTCAGCATCTAGGCTGTAGGGCGGAAGGGAACAGGCGGAGTCACCTGAATGCACGCCAGCCTGCTCAATATGCTGCATGATCGCGCCGATTACGACTTCTTCACCGTCACTAACGGCGTCGATATCCACCTCAATCGCTGCGCTGAGAAAACTGTCCAACAACACCGGAGCTTCATCGGAAGCCTGCACTGCTTCGCGCATATAGCGCAGCAAGTCTTCCTCACGATAGACGATCTCCATGGCACGACCACCGAGCACATAGGAAGGCCGCACTACCAGAGGATAACCGATGGCCTTGGCCGCCTCTACTGCTGCTTCAGTGCTGCGCACCGTCGTATTGTTGGGCTGCTTCAACTCCAGCTTCTGTATCATTTTCTGGAACCGCTCACGATCCTCCGCTCGGTCGATCGCATCCGGCGTAGTGCCTATGATAGGCACGCCATGAGCCTCCAGTGCCCGTGCGAGCTTAAGCGGGGTCTGGCCACCAAACTGCACAATCACACCCTTGGGCTTCTCTAAATCGACGATTGCAAGAACATCCTCCAGCGTCACTGGCTCAAAATAAAGGCGGTCGGAGGTGTCATAATCTGTGGAGACTGTCTCTGGATTGCAGTTGACCATAATGGTTTCATAGCCATCCTCGCTCAATGCCAACGCCGCATGTACGCAGCAATAATCGAATTCAATACCCTGACCAATACGGTTGGGGCCACCGCCCAATATCAGAATTTTATCTCGGTCTGTGGGGGCCGCTTCGCACTCTTCCTCGTACGTTGAATACATGTAGGCTGTGGTAGAGGCAAACTCTGCCGCACAGGTGTCCACCCGTTTGAACACCGGACGCACACCCAAGTTGTGTCGGTGCTCCCGCACTTTCGTCTCCGACGCAGCCAGCAATACCGAAAGGCGTTCGTCTGAGAAGCCCTTGCGCTTGAGTTCAAACATTTTCGCATGATCAATTTTTTCCAGACTGATCGTTTTTAGGCTGTCCTCCGTAGTCACAATATCCTGAATCTGCACAAGGAACCAAGGGTCCACACCAGAGTAGCGAGACACCTCGTCCAAACTCATCCCCGCGCGGAAGGCATCTCCGAGATACCAGATACGGTTCGGCCCCGGGTTGGTTAGCTCTGACACGAGTTCAGTGCGCAGTTCAGGGTCGTCCACGTCGATCATATGTTCAAATCCGGCAGAATCCACCTCGAGGCCTCGCAGTGCTTTTTGCAGAGACTCCTGGAATGTGCGGCCTATGGCCATCACTTCACCCACGGACTTCATCTGGGTAGTGAGACGATCGTCTGCACCGCTAAACTTTTCAAACGCAAAGCGGGGGATCTTTGTAACAACATAATCAATGGAGGGTTCGAAGGACGCGGGCGTTACGCCGCCGGTAATGTCATTGAGTAACTCATCTAGCGTATAACCAATTGCCAACTTGGCCGCCACCTTGGCGATGGGAAAACCCGTGGCCTTGGATGCCAATGCCGAGGAGCGGGACACTCTGGGGTTCATTTCAATGATCACCATACGGCCGGTTTTCGGGTCCTGCCCGAACTGCACATTGGAACCGCCAGTTTCCACTCCAATCTCACGCAGCACGGCCACAGAGGCATTGCGCATGATCTGGTATTCTTTATCGGTTAGTGTCTGTGCGGGCGCTACAGTGATTGAATCACCTGTGTGCACACCCATTGCATCAAAGTTCTCAATCGCACAGACAATGATGCAGTTGTCGTTTTTATCACGAACCACTTCCATCTCGAACTCTTTCCAGCCGATGAGGGATTCGTCTATCAACAACTCATTGGTCGGCGATAAATCCAGTCCGCGCCGACAAATCTCCTCGAATTCACTGCGGTTATAGGCGATGCCACCACCAGACCCCCCCATAGTAAATGAGGGGCGAATAATGCACGGAAAACCGATGGAATCCTGGACCTGAAAGGCTTCCTCGAGGCTGTGGGCGATAACAGAACGCGGCGTATCCAAACCTATGCTCTTCATCGCTTTATCAAACAACTGGCGATCTTCTGCCTTGTCGATCGCCTCTTTGCTGGCCCCTATCATCTCCACGCCATGTGCCTCCAACACACCTTCACGGGCCAGATCCAGAGCACAGTTGAGTGCGGTCTGGCCGCCCATGGTGGGCAACAGAGCATCGGGGCGCTCTATTTCAATAATACGGGCCACGGTCTGCCATTCGATGGGCTCGATATAGGTTGCATCGGCCATTGCAGGGTCGGTCATAATAGTGGCGGGGTTGGAGTTCACCAAAATGACCCGGTAGCCTTCCTCGCGTAGCGCCTTGCAGGCCTGCGCACCAGAGTAATCAAACTCGCAGGCTTGACCAATAATAATAGGGCCTGCACCGAGGATCAGAATGCTTTTTATGTCAGTACGCTTCGGCATAGTGGCTTACTTCTTTTGGGCCCGTGCAGTGATCAATTCAATAAAGTGTTTGAACAGCGGCGCAGCATCATGCGGTCCCGGGCTAGCTTCCGGGTGACCTTGGAAGCTGAAGGCATCCTTATCGGTGCGATGCATTCCCTGCAGACTACCGTCGAAAAGAGACGTGTGGGTAATGCGTAGGTTGTCCGGCAGACTATGCTCATCAACGGCGAACCCGTGGTTCTGGCTGGTGATCAGCACCGTCCCGTCATCCAGATTTTTTACTGGATGGTTGGCACCGTGATGGCCAAACTTCATTTTCACAGTTGCCGCGCCACTCGCCAGGCCCAACAACTGGTGGCCCAGACAAATACCAAACACGGGAACATCTGTTGCAAGAATAGATTGAATAGCCTCAATCGCATAGCGACATGGCTCTGGATCACCCGGGCCGTTGGACAGGAAGATACCATCTGGATTCATGGCGAGGACTTCGGCTGCCGGGGTCTGAGCAGGAACCACTGTCAGGCGGCAACCATGATCGACCAACAGCCTCAAAATATTGCGTTTGACGCCAAAGTCGTAGGCCACAACATGCCAAGGCAAATCAGATTCAGCACGCTCACTGTGGCCCGCCCCTATAGCCCAACTACCTTCCCGCCACGTGTAGCTTTGTGTTGCAGTGACTTCTTTGGCCAGGTCCATACCCTGAAGGCCGGCAAAATCTCGCGCCTGCGCCAGGGCATGCGCTTCGTCAACCTCCTCACCTGCCATCAAACAACCACTTAAGGCACCTTTCTCGCGCAGAATACGGGTAAGCCGACGCGTATCAATTTCAGCAATCGCAACAATATTATGGCTGCATAAGTACTCGGAGAGCCCTTGCTGGTTACGATAATTGCTGGCGAGCAACGGTAAGTTCCTGATCACAAGACCTGTCGCCCAAATCGCATTGGACTCCTCGTCCTCGTCGTTCGTACCGGTATTACCAATATGGGGGTAAGTCAGAGTGACAATCTGGCGCGCATAGGAAGGGTCTGTAAGGATTTCCTGATAACCACTCATGGCGGTATTGAATACCACCTCGCCCACTGAGGTCCCAGTGGCGCCTATTGCCAACCCTCTAAAAATACTGCCATCTTCAAGGGCTAATATGGCCGGAATGGACAAACATACCTCCATCGTTCAGTGGCGTAACGCCAGCTGCGCGCGCTCGCAAAAAGGCGAGATGCGGTGAACCGCATCTCGCCTTTTCACATCAATACAGCTGTAGTTAATCGCAGGTGCACACTGCTCCCGATGCGCTAGTCGAGGGTGCGTAATCTGGCGTGAGATTGTAGGGGATGCGCTCCATAGTGTCCAGACCACTGTCTCGTGATTCACACAGGAATTCGATTTTAGTTCAATCGCCCTGATCCTAATAAGCCCATGGGTCTTACATATAAGCCGAAGACAAAAATTCTCTAAAGCAGTTGCTTTAATGAAAAAAATGCCTATCATCATGTCTACCTAACAGTACAAGAAAGGCCTATTTATGACCTATGCAGATGGCAAAATTGCGGCGCTCACTGGCGCCGGCTCAGGTATCGGTCGCGCGTTGGCACTGCAACTAAACCGCGAGGGCTGCGAGCTTTTCCTGAGCGACATCAGTGCCGCTAGCCTGAATGAAACCCTTGCATTATTGCCGCGTCAAGATGTCCCTGCCGATGGGCAAGTTCTGGATGTCGCTGACAAAACGAGCGTATATGCTTGGGCTGAAAAGATCGCCGAGGCCAAAGGGCACGTTGACATCGTTATCAACAATGCCGGCGTCGCTCTCATATCAAATGTCGAGAACAACCGTTATGAAGACTTCGAATGGCTGATGGGCATCAATTTTTGGGGTGTTGTTTATGGCACACAGGCGTTTTTGCCGCTTTTGCGCCAATCCCAACAAGGACACTTAGTGAATATTTCTTCAGTATTTGGCCTGTTTTCCGCTCCCACTCAATCGGCTTACAATGCGGCAAAATTTGCTGTGCGTGGTTACACTGAAGCCCTGCGCCAAGAGATGGACGGCAGCAACGTCCACGTCTGTTGCGTCCACCCCGGTGGCATTAAGACCAACATTGCTCGCGCTGCACGCAGCGAAGATTCTGACGTCAATGCCGACGAGCGTGACACGGAGTTTCAGAAATTGGCGCACACGAGCCCGGAAAAAGCCGCCGCGCAAATCATTGCTGCCATTGAGAAACACAAGAAACGCCTCCTAATCGGCATGGACGCCAGATTTTTTTCCCTTGTGTGCCGCCTATTTCCTGTGCGCTACCCCCAAATCCTGGGACTACTGACCGGGAATGCCTCTAAGTTAGTGAAATGACCACACTCGCCCATGCAACATCGGAGAAAAATGCAGACACCCGCGAGCGTCTGCTGCTAATGGCATTGCGACTCTATGCCCGTGAAGGCCTGCATGCGGTTTCATTGCGTCGCATCAGTATCGAGGCAGGCTCAAAAAACTCCGCGGCGATGCATTATCACTTCCATAACAAAACGGGCGTAATCCAAGCGCTAATAGACATGATTGCCAATGAATTAGGACATATTGCCACTGCCCTGCGGCCAGAGCATCTATCGAAGCGGTCACTGCGCAGTGCTTGTCGTGATACGCTGCGCCCGCTAGTAAAGTTGCCCGCAAGACAACGCTGGGGCGCAGACGGAGTAAAGTTCCTGTCTCGACTGGTAAGTGAGAGTGATGCCGAAATCTCCAATATGGTCAATGCAATGTGTGCGCCCTTCTCGCAGCGGCTGGACCGTGCTTTAGCAGAAGAATTGCCCGCACTGCCCACGCCGGTCCGACGGTTGCGACTGATGTTCATGAGCACCAATGTGTTTCACGGCGTTGCAGAAGTTTTCTGGCTCACACACACACCACTGGGAGACCTTAGCCATTTTGATGAGGACACCCTGCTAGACCATCTGGTTGACTACCTAATCGGCGGCCTGCAGGCTCCCAGCCTGACCAGCCCATAACCCCATGAAACAAGAGAGCACGTAATGACCGACGAAACTCAAGACCTGATATTCGATCTGACCCTGACGGACGATCAGCGTATGAATCGAGAAACCATGCAGCGCTTCGCTACCGTAGCAATAAGACCACTGGCCAAAACCGTAGACGCCGGTGACAGTCCAGCGCAGGACTTTTACCCTAAAACTGTCGAGCTCGGAATCTCGCTGCTACCTATTCCCGAGGCCCTGGGCGGCGCGGGTGTCGACCGATCACCCTCCTCCAACGCGTTGATCTTGGAAGATCTCGCACACGGTGATTTATCTCTGGCCTTGGGGTCCATAAGCCCCGCAGCTTTTATCAACACCTTAATAGATCAAGGCTCGGACGCACAGCGCGAAAAATACCTGCCGCTCTTTTGCTCAGAGGATTTCAAAGCAGCCACCACGGCGTTACTAGAGCCGCGAGCGACCTTTGAGCCCACCGAACCCGCAACGAGTGCCACGGCCAATAGCGAAGGATTTAGCCTGTCGGGGACCAAATCCATGGTGCCACTGGGCATGGATGCGGAACTGGTGCTGATCATTGCGCACATGGAAAATGGCGACCCTGCCGCCTTTATTGTCGAGGGCACTCCCACGGGCATGACGCGCACTGTAGAAGAGAATATGGGACTGCACGGCGCGCAGTTAGCGACGCTAACGCTGGACAAGGTGCAACTGCCATCCAGCGCCCTTTTAGGCGAAGGTCCCTTTGATCTACAGCGCTTTATTGACCTAAGCCGTATCGGCATATGCGCGCTCGCGGTAGGCACCTGCCAGGCGGTACTGGATTACGTTAAAACCTACTGCAACGAGAGAATTGCCTTTGGCGAACCTATCACCAACCGTCAATCTGTGGCGTTCATGATTGCTGACATCGCCATTGAATTAGAGGCCATGCGTCTGATGACTTGGCGTGCGGCCTCCCGGGCAGAGCAGGGTCTGGATTTTCATGAACACGCCTACCTCGCCAAAGTATTCTGCGCTGAACACGCGATGAAGATCGGCACCGACGGCGTACAACTTCTGGGCGGCCATGGTTTCTGCACCGAGCACCCAGTGGAGCTGTGGTACCGAGATCTTCGCGCCATCGCCATGCTGGAAGGCATGGCCAGCGTCTGACCCTATGACTTTCGAATTCAGGAGCAAAAGCAATGATTAATCTCGAACTCAGCAAGAAGCATGAAGAAACTTTCGGACAGGTCATGATGTTGGCCGAACACATGATGCGCCCCTACTCGCGCAAGTATGATAAGGAAGAGCACACCTACCCCAAGGAAATGGAAGAGGTTGCCAAATTGATCGGCGGTGCGCGTTCTAATCCTTCAGGCCCCAAGGTATCTATCCCAGCAGGCACTGTGGTAAATGGTGGCAACATGGGCGCCGTAGTGGGTTTGTTTGGCCTCTGTTGGGGTGATGTCGGTCTGTTTTTAGCGATGCCCGGCAGCGGCTTGGGCAACGCCGCGATTACCGCGGTAGGTACACCCGAGCAAGTAGAGAAATACGGCGGCAGCTACGCCGCCATGTGTATTACCGAACCAGGCACCGGCTCGGACTCCGCCAGCATCAGCACCACGGCCGTGGCGGATGGTGACGAATGGGTGCTTAACGGCGAGAAAATCTATGTCACCGATGGCGAGCGCTCCGACACGCTGGTCGTCTGGGCCACGCTGGACAAGTCACTCGGCAAAGCCGCTATCAAATCGTTCATTGTCGAAAAGGGCACGCCCGGGTGCGAAGTCACCCGACTAGAACACAAGCTTGGCATACGAGCGTCCGATACAGCGGCGATCAGCTTTAACGACTGCAGAATTCCCAAAACCAATATCCTTGGCAGCGCGGAACTGGCGACAGATGCAGAGGGCCGCAAAAAAGCGTTTGGGGGTGTCATGCAAACCTTTGACAACACGCGCCCCCCGGTCGCGGCTATGGCTATCGGCGCGTCGCGCGCTGCGCTGGACATGTCTCGCGAGCTACTGAAAGAGGAAGGCGTGGAACTAAAGTTCGACAAAAAACCGGCCAACCTCAGTGCACTGGAAGCGGAACTATTGCAAATGGAAGCCGAGTGGCATGGCGCCAGGTTGCTGGTATTGAAGGCCGCCTGGATGGCGGACAACAAAATGCCCAACTCGATGGAAGCGTCCATGTGCAAAGCTAAAGCCGGCCGCGTGGGCAATAACATCACTCTGCGCTGCGTGGCTCTGTGCCAGAGTCTGGGGTACAGCGAAAATATTCTGCTGGAGAAATTCGCGCGTGACTCCAAGATCCTGGATATCTTCGAAGGTACACAGCAGATACAACAATTGATCGTTGCACGTCGGGTACTAGAGAAATCTTCCTCTGAACTCAAGTAGCCCTGCGCGGCAGGCCTTCCCTTGTCAGGGAGACTGACCCGCCTACAGCTGACTGTCCTCATCCTGGCGCTTATGTCCACCGGGATGGGACAGTCCCTGGTGTTTGCCATCCTCGCGCCGTTAGGTAGAGAAGTGCATCTGGGCGAATTGCAAATCACGTCTATTATCGCGCTATCAGCATTGATTTTCGGGCTTGCCGCTCCGCATTGGGGCCGGCTTAGCGATCGCATTGGGCGCCAGCCCATCATGATCACCGGATTGGTCGGATACACCGTGGGTACTGTGCTGTTTACGAGTGTATTCTATGCGGGAATGACGGGTCTACTTAGCGGTACGCTACTCTATGTGGTACTGCTGATAACGCGCTGCTGCCAATCGATTGTCATGTCCGCCACCGGCCCCGCTAGCGCCGCGTACGCCGCCGACCATACCAGTCGAGATGAACGCACAAAAACCATGGCTCGACTTGGCACCGCTAACAGCATGGGCACCATTCTTGGCCCTGCAGTGAGTGGAGCGCTGGCGACTTTCGGTCTGCTAGCTCCCCTGTATTTTGCTGCCGCCTTGGCCGCTGCCGCCGCCTTGGTGGTATGGCGAAAATTACCGGTTGCGACAACGGTGCAACACACAAATCGCAAGCACTCCCGAAAACTTCGCTATACGGATAAGCGCATTACGTTGCTACTGATCACCGCCGTTGGTTTGTTCATTGGATTCTCCAGCATACAACAGACCCTGGGGTTCCAGTTGCAGGACAAACTTCACCTCAGTGGCATCGAGACGGCGCAAATGACTGGCGCGGCTTTGATGGTCTGCGCCACGTTTACGTTTCTAACTCAGATCACCGTGATGCAACGGCTGCAGTTACGGCCTACGCAGTTCGTTCGTATCGGCTTGCTGTCCATGGTGATAGGCGCAGCGGTAATCTCGGGGTTTGA
>TARA_B110000503_G_scaffold142358_1_pt1 | contig 19147 bp, 16 predicted proteins | sample TARA_B110000503 | Tara Oceans TARA_B110000503 (sample SAMEA4397472) | marine metagenome | biome: Polar Biome; feature: [SRF] surface water layer (ENVO:00010504); material: water (ENVO:00002006), including particulate matter (ENVO:01000060) such as... | depth 5 m | reverse complement strand
GCTTTGTGTCATCTCGAGCGTAGTCGAGAGATCTTAGACCCTTCGGCAGTGCTCAGGGTGACAACTTACCACCTGTCATCTCGAGCGTAGCTTTGTGTCATCTCGAGCCTAGTCGAGAGATCTTAGGTCCTCATCACTCCCAATCCAAGCTCAAATCACACCAAGTTGGATTAATTGTCTCTACAAGTTTATTCTTCTTTTCTCTTCGCCACTTTTTCAATTGTTTTTCACGCCCAATTGCAGCTATTACATCGCTTGACTGCTCAAAGTATACTAATTTTGACAGATTATATTTTTGACTAAACCCATCATGGATTTTGTTCCTATGTTCTACTAGCCTTTTGGGTAGGTTACCAGTGACCCCTATATATAAGACTGTGTTATTCCAATTACATAGCATATAGACATAATAAGCCTTTTCCGTTGCCATAATAGTACTCCCTGTACACTAAGGTGAAGGGGGTGTTAACCAAAACTGATAATACATCACTTTATGAGCGTTGGATCGTGTCATCTCGAGCGTAGTCGAGAGATCTTAGACCCTTCGACTGCGCCCAGGGTCATACGCTGGAAAAAACACCCTACACCTACTACCTCAAAGGTCATCTAAAGAGCTACATCTGCGATGAGGCGGTCTAAGAACTTACCACCCAGAGCAAACTGCTCTAGAGTAATGTACTCATTAGCTTTGTGAGCTTGATCTATATTTCCAGGCCCGCAGACTAAGGTAGGTATGCCTAAACGTTGTTGAAACAAACCTCCTTCGGTGCCAAAAATCACTTTACTATGTGCTTCATCATTAAGCAGTCGCTTAACGTAAGTCACCAATTCAGCTTCAGGTTCGATTAACAAGCCTGGGTAAGACGCTGTTTGCTTTACGCTAATACCAGTCTCTAAAGCAACTTCTTGCATTTTAGGTTGTAGTTCAAGTTGAGCATAATCTTCAATTTTCTGTACCAGAGGGGCAGGATCTTGCTCTGCTAGGTAACGAATTTCAAATTCAAATTCACAATGATTAGGTACTATATTAAGGGCTGTTCCGCCTTTTATAGTACCCGTGTGCAAAGTGGTATATGGCACCTTGTAGTCATAGTCGAATGGGCCATTTTTAGCAGACTGTTGGGCCATGTTGTTGATATACACTACTAATTGAGCAGCATAATCCACTGCATTAACCCCAAGCGGAGCTTGGCCTGAATGGCAAGCGTGGCCAGTGACTTGAACCCGGTAACTAGCTTTGCCTTTGTGGCCAATTACCACTTGCATACTGGTAGGTTCCCCTACAATACACATGACCGGACGTACGGGAAGTTGTTCTAGTAACGTGAGCAGGCCACGCACCCCAACACAGCCAATTTCTTCATCATAAGAAAAAGCCAAATGAAAAGGCATCTGTAATGGTTGGGCAAGCATTGCCGGCACACGGCTTAATACCAAGGCAATAAATCCCTTCATATCGGCACTGCCACGGGCAAATAATTTGCCTTCTTGTTCCACTAAGGTAAACGGATCTGTAAACCAATCTTGCCCTGCCACCGGCACCACGTCCGTGTGGCCAGACAACATGATGCCACCTTTCGTGGGTTGTTCTGGGTTGGCGCCTATGGTGGCGTATAGGTTGGCTTTTTTACCACTGACATCAGGTACTAGCTGACTGCTGACGCCGTAATCATTGAGGTAACTTTGAACAAAGTCTACCAGGGCTAAATTAGACTTGTAGCTAGTGGTATCAAAACTCACCAGCTGTTGCAAGATACGTTGAGCTGAGGCGTCTAGAGACATAGTTACAAATCCCCAGGAACACCGTAACTTGGCGCAGAGCTTGGGTCTATTGCACGAGAGTTGTAATCCATCATCTGTGGTTCGTATGCTTTCCACAGTTCCATCAACTGAGTGATTGGGGCATCATCTGCCCAATCTACACGCAGGTCTACTAAGGGCCAAGGGTGTATATGAGCCACTTTAAGGCCCGCTGAATGCACAGGGCCTTCTTCACCACCAGCATCTACACCTGCTTGTAACGCCAGCAATAGCCTTTGTGCAAGATGTAACCCACTGTGTTGCGCAAAGGCATCTGCCATGGCTTGAGGCACTGCAGTGGTAATAAGTAAGTTACCCGCTGCAATACAACCGTTTCCCTGCACTACAGCGTTAGTACCTAGGGTTTGTGCCCCGGTAAAACTGGCGCTCCGGCCTTTGGCATCAATCAACGCTAATTGTCTATATTCGATAAAACCACGTTCCTTCGCCAAAGCGTCTATTACCTGACCAGGGCTTTTTCCTTGTTCAAGGCCGTCCAACATAAGGTTACCCAAGCTGGGGTCTGTTATATTTTGGGTGGCGGCTGCCCCTACTCCTGCCCTAACCCATGGGCAACGGCTAGCAACACTGATACTTGACGTGGTAATGGCGACACCTACCATGCCGGTGCGTTCACAAAAACCGGATATTGAAAAGGTCATAATTACATCTCATATTGTTATTAAAATTAATAAGGTGCATCTTGGCCTTGCGCACCAAAAAAAGAATCTGATTCATAGTGGTATGGCAGCTCTATTTCTCCAGACCTAAAGCGTGCAATACGACTGGCCTTACCGGCAATAATTCTACCCGTATGCTCTGAAGGAACTTGCGGCGTCATGAGTGGATAATTATCTGCTGCGGTGAGGTCACAAATCAATAGCCTGCGTGGGTTTTGTGACAAGTTGGAAGTGCCACCATGAAGACACCAAGTATTCATCAGGCATATATCACCTGCTTTACCTTCCAGTTTAGTGGCCGTTGCTTCACACATAACCTGCACTTCCGCATCTACTTTACCAACAAACTCATCGCCTTTGTAATGGCTATATCGAGTTGATAAATGAGAACCAGCCACTATTCTTAAACACCCATTAGCTTCAGTCATGTCATCTAATAATACAAGTAGCGTGGCATGATCATCATTAGTATGAACATCAAAAGGGTGGTCTTGATGATAGTCTACGCGAGTAACCATACCCGGTAGTTTAATATTGAGTTTACAGTGATGAAACTTAACGTTGGGCCCTAATAGATCAACTGCAGCGTCTATAGCTGGGCCTTCAAACAACACATCCCTATATGCTTGGGAGATATCTACAGGGTTACTAATACGTCTTAATTTAGGATGTTCTTTACTATGCCCAGGCTCTAGATCAAAGCGTGATTTACCGTTAGGTGTGTCACCATAATTTTTACTATGGTTACGGCTTTCTTCTATCCAGCCTTGTAATTCTTCTGTCATGGCAGTAATTTTATCTGCACTAATAACTTGAGGGATTAACACGAATCCTTGGGTTAGATACGTTTGCTTTTGTGCTTCTGTTAACATCGTCTGCAACTCCACATAGTTTATTCAATCGTCAAGCGTCTGCTTCTGGGATAATAGCTTCTACATCAATTTCCATTACCATTTCTGGTCGTGCTAAGCCTTGTACTATTAACCCTGTAGAACAGGGGTGAACACCTTTTAGCCAACGGCCGATCACTGTATAAACTTCTTCACGATAAGCTCGGTCGGTAATATAAATAGTGGTTTTACAGATGTGTTCTAATTTAGCCCCAGACTCTTCCAACAGTGTTTTTACACACTGCATAGCCATTTCTGTTTGTGCGGTAGGGTCACCTACCCCCACCATGTTGCCATCTAAATCAAAGCCCGTTTGGCCGCGTAAAAATACACGATTACCAGCCCTTACCGCCATACACAAATCATTGTCCATACCTTTACCCGGATACATTTGGGCAGTATTAAACTTTCTTATTCGTTGGTGTGCCATGGTTTAATTTCTCGTTTTTTATTAAATAAACTGTGCTAGCAAACTAAGCTGCTGCACATGAATTGAGACGGGTGGTGCCAGCGTAAGCTCGTTGGCAATACACCAAACTTGAGTGTGTATCAGAATCTTCATCAGCCTGTACGTTTGTCACTAAGCCAAACACTACCCAGTGGCTAGATCCATCAATAACTTGGCTCACCGTACAATCAAAACTTGCCAAACTCTCGCTGATCCTCGGTTGGCCTGCGTCGCTCTTGGTCCAGTCCACTAAGCTGAATTTATCACCTTGCTGAGTGTTGATTCGACCAGCAAATACGTCAGACTCTCGGGCCTGCTGCTGGTTTAATAAATTTAGACAAAAATGACCGTTTACTTTGATGGTATCTGCTAAAGGGCTTAGCTTATGTACACAAGCCAAAAGCATTGGTGGGTCTGCTGACACAGAACAAAATGAACTAATTGTTGAGCCAGCCATGCCAGCTTCGCCAGAGGTAGTCACTACCGCAACCGAAGACGCGGCATTACTAAGAGCACTTACAAATAAATCACGCATAGGATTCTCCTACTATTAATTGTTTACCTTGTTAATCCATAACTCGGTCAGACAAGCCTGCAGCTTTCTTAACAAAACTCAACGGACCTTCAAAATCAAAATTATTGTAAACAGTGTTTAAATGAGCAAAAGGTGGAGACTGAGCAAACAGCTGAAACGTCACTTTGTGGCCTGCATAATCGGAGTTAAGTAAGTCGCGGCCAAACGCCAATAACCGTCGTCGATCGTCTGAACTCCAACGCTCATTTACAGAGTAGAATTTCTCAAGCCAAGGTTGGGTATCCGGATTAGCAAAATCTGCAGCACTAGGAGTAACGCAAATTTGCCCGCCACATAGCTCACGCGCAAGATGCATCATGGCTGGTAGTTGGCTACATGCATGTACACGGCCGGTGTACAAAAACGACTGATTAGGCATCAATAACCCATTAGGACTTGGTTCGGCTGTGGCAATAGCAGCTGTTAAATGGGCATCTATACCTTCACGGTAACAAATCAGTTGGGCTATTTTTTCCCGCACTGCTTGTTGTGAATCAAGGCCCGTCTGGCGTACGTTATGTAAGGCTGTGCCAATCATTAGGTCAGCAATGTGCTGAATACGCTCCACAAAAGCCAAAGCACTATAACGATGTAAAGTACCGCGAATGAAGGTAGCTGCTTTAGTGTGTTGATAAAACAATACGTCTTCCCAAGGAATCAGCACGTTATCAAACACCAATAAAGTATCAATTTCATCGGCTCGGTTGCTCAATGGGTAATCTTCTACACTTCCACGGCCTGCAAAACCGCTTCGGCATATGTGCTTTAAACCCGGAGCATTCATAGGGCAGATAAAGCCTAAGGCATAATCAGAAAGTTCTTGGTCTCCCCAGTTGGCAATGGTCGGCTTAACAAAAGCTTGGTTGGCGTAGGCGGCAGCAGTTTCATACTTAGCACCACGTACAATAATACCTTCAGCAGTTTCTTTAACCGCATGTAACAACATATCTGGGTCTTGATCTTGTGGCCGTTTAGAGCGGTCACCCTTGGGGTCTGTATTGGCAGACACATGAAAGGTGTCGGTTTCTAGTACCCGTTGGATATGGCGTTCAATGTTGGCACCAAACCGTGAGTCCACTTCATTGAGCATGTCTTGGCCATCGTAAAGCGACCACATTTCTCCGGCAGTTTCATCGCCTACACGAGTGACTACCGCTCCTACGTCATACATTACTCGCTTAATAGCTTCTCGTTTAGCTTGCCAATCTGCTTGTGTATGAGGCAACTTAAAACCAATACAGTTACGTTCTCCCGTAGTTTCATCTATATAAGACATAGCGTCTTGATGGGCAGCCTCGTGTGCCATGTCGTAGATGCGGGCACGAATATCAACAATGGGTTTAAATGCCGGATGACTCGGTACATCAAGAACCTTTTCTCCATCAATCCAAACTTCACGTCCATCCCTTATTGATTCACGGTATTCATCGCCAGTGCGTAACATACAAATCTCTCCAAGTGAGGAATTCAAACTCCTCAAAAAATGACATGAATCCAGTATGCAACGGTGTTAGGATTAAATAAAATATTTTAAATATTACAAAAAGATAAATTAAATCTATAGGCAAACAATCCAATGCTTAAAGTAACCCTTAAACAATTACGTTATTTTGTTACCGTGGCAGAGCACCAAAGCATAGCTGCTGCTGCGCGTAGCCTACATATTTCGCAACCCGCTATTACCCACGCCATGGGATTACTGGAAGACCACTTTCAGTTACAATTATTTTTGCGCCACCATGCCCAAGGGGTATCGCTCACTACTTCTGGGCAGGATTTACTGGTCAGGGCTCGTAGCCTTTTATCCCATGCCAATGAGTTAGAAGTTAATGTAAAAGAGTTAGGTGAAGGCTTGTATGGGCGTTTAGAAATTGGTTGTTTTTTTACCTTAGCACCCATGTATATGCCGCCGTTAATAACAAAATTTTTACAGCTGCACCCACAAGTAGATTTACGTTTGTATGAAGCTAACCAAGATGAGCTTAATGAAGGCCTGCACACGGGGCTGTTTGACTTGGCATTTATGTACACCTTAGCCCTAGGCCAAGATTTAGCTGCAGAAGTGCTAGCTGAACCCATGCCACATATATTATTAGATCCAAACCACGAACTAGCGCATCAAGAGAGCATTAGCCTTTCGCAATTAGTGGACTTCCCAATGGTATTGTTAGATGTGGCACCAAGCCGTGATTATTTTACTAGCTTGTTTCGTAATCAAGGTTTGGAACCTTGGATTCGCTACCGCTCGCCATCTTTTGAAACTGTGCGCGGCTTAGTGGGCCATGGAATGGGTTATTCTGTGTTGGTTACCCAACCTATGGCGAATGTGGACTACAACGGCAACCCATTGTGTGTACGCCCAATTAAAGAAGAGGTAGAGCCTGGATATATTAGTATGACATGGCTAGAAGCCAAACGGCCTACGCGCCTTATGCAAGCCTTTCAGGAGTCTGCCAAACAACACTTTTCACACATTAAAGGATGGGTTTAGCATTATGACTGTAACGCACGCAGCAATACCCCTTCGCGCAAAGCGCCAGTAGAGAAATAGATACGGTCTAAATTTAAGCTCAGCATGATGCCTTTAAGAATGGCGTAACCTGCTGGCAGCACTTCACCTCGATCCGGTCGCAAGCCTTCTATACACACGTCATCCAAACAATCAAAGGCTAATATCTGTCGCTCTATGTTAGCCATTGATGCCAAATCTAAATACGGCGTGCCATCTTCAAACAAAGCGCCAATAGCAGCTAATGCTTTTATTGTACCTGAGGACCCAATACACACTTGCCAGCCGTCATTACGGTAGATGAGGGAGGCTTGGGCAATGGTGTGTTGTGCCGCTGCAACAGCGTTTCGTATATGGCTTTGTGTGATTTTTCGTTGCGGAAAGAATTGCCTGCCAAAAGTCACACAACCCATAGAAAAACTTTGTAACCGTTGGGGGGAGTGATCACCTATGATCAGTTCGGTGCTGCCACCACCTATGTCGATGACTAATTTTTTAAGTGGTTCACAACGGGTCTTAGCTACCTCCCCTACCACACCACAAAATATCAATGACGCTTCTTCTTCACCAGACAGCACCTGTATTGGCACACCCAATATAGACTCAGCCTCAACGATAAAGTCAGCACTGTTGATTGCCACACGAAGTGTATTAGTAGCAACTACATGGCGGTTATGGAGGGCCACCTCAGCCAATTTAGGTACCAACCTTCGCAGACAACTTAACCCACGATCCATAGCCTCTTGGCTAAGGTAATCTTGGTCATCTAAACCAGCAGCCAACTGAACCTTTTCACCGGCTCTACTAGTCACACGGTAAGGGGTTTCACTAGTGTCCACTAAGGTAACATGAAAGCTGTTAGATCCAAGGTCAATGGCAGCAACTAAGTAGGTCAATAGATGTAATCCAATAAGAGTGAAATCGCAGTGTACCAAACAAACCTGAGTAGGCCAATTATGTCCGCCCTATATTAGTGCAAATACCGTTAAGTCAGTTTTAGATGCACCACTAATGGTGCGCTTAAATTGGGCATATAACAGAAGCATTTCCATATCGTATTGTTTTATATGTATTTTTTATATTGGCACGATAATAGCAATAGCAAGGTTAGCACTCACAACAACTTACAGAGACCCTCATGGAAAATAACATATATGAACTCCAGTTTGCCCTGGATACCTTTTACTTCTTAATTTGTGGCGCTTTTGTCATGTGGATGGCTGCAGGGTTTGCCATGCTTGAAGCAGGCCTGGTGCGCAGCAAAAACACCACTGAAATCCTCACCAAAAACTTCGCTCTATTTTCTATTGCCTGTGTCATGTACCTAATCATGGGGTATGAGATCATGTATGGTGGCGGTTGGTTATTGAGTGGTATAGAGGTCATCGATACAGCTCAAGTATTGGCCGACTCAGCTGTGGAAGGTTTTGGTGGTGCATCAGTCTACTCTGCTGCCTCAGATTTCTTCTTCCAAGTAGTCTTCGTTGCAACCGCCATGTCCATCGTCTCTGGTGCTGTGGCCGAGCGTATGAAACTATGGGCATTTTTAGCCTTTACTGTTGTAATGACTGGTTTTATTTACCCTATGGAAGGCGCCTGGACCTGGAATGGTGAAGACGTATTTGGCTGGTACAACCTTGGTGAGCTTGGTTTTTCAGATTTTGCTGGCTCAGGCATTGTTCATATGGCAGGTGCCACTGCAGCTTTGGCAGGTGTGATATTGCTTGGTGCACGTAAAGGTAAATATGGCCCCAATGGTGAAATTAAGGCTATCCCAGGGGCTAACCTACCCATGGCTACTTTAGGAACCTTTATTCTATGGATGGGTTGGTTTGGCTTTAACGGTGGTTCGGTTCTTAAGTTAGGTGATATTGACTCGGCTCACTCTGTAGCCATGGTATTCCTTAATACTAACGCGGCAGCGGCTGCAGGTGCCATTGCAGCATTAATAGTGGCTCGCATTAAGTTTGGTAAAGCTGACCTCACTATGATGCTCAACGGCGCTTTAGCGGGCCTAGTCACTATTACTGCAGAGCCCTCTACCCCCACAGCGCTAGAAGCCAGCCTTTTTGGTGCTTTAGGTGGCGTATTAGTGGTGTTCAGTATTCTGGCGTTAGACAAACTTAGGCTAGATGACCCGGTAGGTGCTATTTCGGTGCATGGAAGTGCTGGTTTACTGGGTTTAATGTTGGTACCTTTGACTAATTCGGGAGCCACGTTTACAGGCCAAATTATTGGGGCATTAACAATTTTTGTATGGGTATTCCTAGTCAGTTTTGTGGTGTGGTTTGTCATCAAAAAAGTGGTTGGTATTCGAGTCACCGAAGAAGAGGAATACAAAGGTGTGGATATTTCTGAGTGCGGCATGGAAGCCTACCCAGAATTCACCAACAGATAACTTTCACTTGTTATCTAGACTAAAGAAGGCCTACTGGTTAAACCAATAGGCCTTTTTCTGTTTTAACCATCTACCAACGTACAGAGCCATTAATACAGTTAAGTCTCAATAGTCTTTTAATAATCGTAAAGCGTCATACAAAGCAGCATGAACATTGCGCCCAGCCCAAGCATCACCAATACGATATAGATAATATGAACCACTGGCATTAAGTTCTAGCAATTGGGGCTGGTTTTGCCTTAACCCTGAAAAATCAATTTGCCCCAAATTTCGACTCGTTGGGCTTAAGTGATGAAATAACTCATCATTCACTTGGGTACCATTTTCTACCACAACTTGATCAACCAACCGTGTTTGATACTGATGACTATATTCATTGAATAAAGTGGCCTGTAATTGCCCATCCATCGATTCTATTTTAACCAACTCCCAATCTGGCGTGAGCCTCGCCCCTGCTGCATATAAGCCACGCAAGTAATGTGGGAAATTAACATCACCTACTTCACGCCCAATGTGCCTGTGGGGAGAAACCATCTCTAATACACTTGAGCCCTGCTGCAACATAAATTCGGCACAACTTATGCCCGCGTGGTTGCCCGCTTCGTCGTACAACAATACCGAGTGAGCAGGTTTGACTTGGCCTGCAAGAATGTCCCACACACTAGTGATCAAGTGCTCCCCTGCTGTAAGTGAGAATTGTTGGGGTATACCTCCTGTGGCTATCACCACCATCTGTGGTTGATAGTGCTCAATAACGCTGTCATCGGCCCAAGTGTCGAACTCAAATGTTACACCTAACTCCGAACATTCATTCAAGAGCCACTCACTAATAGCATGCATTTCTTGCCGCCGTTTAGCTTGAGAGGCTAGGTTTATCTGCCCTCCTACTCTATTACTAGCCTCTAATACCGTAACCTTATGCCCCCTGCTTGCGGCAATACGTGCAGCTTCTAGGCCTGCAACACCAGCACCTACCACCAGCACTGTTTTTTTAGCGGCACTACTACGAGCAATAATATGGGGTAACTGAGCTTCGCGCCCAGTAGCTACATTATGGATACACAAGGCCTCTCCCTGAGCATGAAGTCGATCTAAGCAGTAACCAGAGCCCACGCATGGACGTATACGATGTTCCTGCCCAGCTATTATTTTATTAACGATATGAGGGTCTGCCATATGCCCCCGTGTCATACCGATCACATCCACTAAGCCACTGGCTATAGCATGGCGCGCCGTCGCTACATCGGTAACACGGGTGGCATGTAATACCGGCAGATTCAGCTCGTTTTTCATACGGCCAGCTAAATTTAGATAAGGAGAACTGGGATTCCCCATGGGGGGAATACAGTCGGCCAGACCCATGTCTGTGGTGAGGTGGCCACCTACAAAGTTGAAAAAATCTAACTGTGCTGTGGTTTCAAGGGCTTTAGCTATGTCTAAACAAGCTGTTTCGTTTAATCCCTGAATAGCACTGTGTGTAGGATTAGATTGAGGTTTAGTGCGTAAAAAATCATCCCCCGTCATACGTATACCCACAATAAATTCTGGGCCTACATATTGTCGTATGGTGTCTAATAAACGGTAAGTAAACTCTAATCGCCCGTTAAGGTCGCCGCCAAAGTTATCATCTCTTTGATTAAACGCGGGGGTCCAAAATTGATCAATCAAATGACCATAAGCCATCAGTTCAATGCCATCTAAACCTGCTTCTGCACAACGATATACCGCGCGGCCGTAGTCGTGCAAAATACGCTTAATATCGGCTTCCAAAAGTTGCGCTGGCACACTGCCGTGGGGTCTTTCAGCTAAGGCTATTGGTGCCACTGGCGGTAACCAATGCTCTACATCAAAACGAGTGCGCCTACCTAAATGAGTAAGCTGACACATAATGGCTGCGCCTTCATCATGCACCGCTTGCGCCAATTGCATAAGCCATGGCGTAGCCGCATCTTGGCTTAAATCTATTTGTGCAAAAGCGGCAGGCGAATCGGCCGAAACAGTGCTGGAACCACCAAACATGGTTAAGCCTAGGCCACCTTTCGCCTTTTCTTGATGATAAAGGCGATAGCGCTGCTTGGGCATTCTATCTTCAATATAGCCTGGTGCATGGGCGCTGCTCATCAGGCGGTTCCGCAGTGTTAAATGCTTGAGCTGATAACTTTGTAATAATGGGTCAGTATTGATACTCATGGCTTCACTCGTAGCTAATAGTCTTCGTTTAGGCCACCGTCATCAGGAATTTCTGATTCTCGGCGGGCAATAAAATCTAATAACTCGTCATTAACGGCTTGATCTATTTTAGGCTCTTCATATTCGTTTAGTTTTGCCTTGGCTAAATTTAGCGCTCTTTCAGTAATACTTTTACTGCCGTCGGCAATCCATTGTTCAATGTTATTATTATCTAATAACTTAGGCATGTAAAAGGCCCGTTGAAAGTTATCTTGGGTATGAGGGTGGCCCAGATAATGGCCTCCCGGGCCCACATCTCGTACCGCCGCTAAGGCCTCATCAAAGTCATCCCAACGTGGCCCTTCAGCCATACGGTAGGCCATGGCGCACTGTTCAGCATCCACCATGAATTTAGCGGTTGAACAATGCATTCCTGCTTCATTCCAGCCTGCAGAATGCCAGATATAGTTGGCCCCAGACATCATCACCGCCATAAGGTTTACGCCACTCTCGTAGCCTGCTTGTGCATCGAGCACTTTAGCTCCACCTAAGTTACTGGAGGTACGCCAAGGCACATTGTAATGCCGCGCCATTTGCCCAATCAGAAAGTTCATTAAACAAATTTCTGGTGTGCCCGCCATAGGTGCACCAGAGCGCATGGACACTGTGGCTAAATAATGGCCATAAATAGCAGGCGCACCTTTTCTTACTACTTGGGTGTACGCCAAGGCAGATAAAGCCTCAGCATTCAGCTGTACCACCGCAGGCACCGTAGATGCAGGTGTATTTGCACCACCCAAAACAAAAGGTGAACACAGTACTGGTTGATTACGTTTTACAAAGGCTCGTAACGCTCCCAACATGGTGGCATCCCAAACTAACGGCGAGTTACCGTTAATGTTGCCTGTGGTAACCGGATGATCGTCGATATAGTCTTTACCAAATAGAATATCGCACATGGCTATAACGTCTTCAGCATTTTTGCCAGAGGTTGTCATACCCATAAAGGTTTTGTCAGAATACTTCATAGACGAATGAGTAATACGCAAATGGCGCCAAGGCACGGCGTGATCCATAGGTTCTACAATATGATGGGCCGATGAGTGTAACCCTGGACTCATGTGGGCCAGCTTGTGAAACATAGCTAGATCATCAAGGGTTGGATTACGTCGTTTGTCTTCCAAGTCGCGTAAAAAAGGTGCCCCTGTCATTGGTACAAAAATACAATTCCGGCCGCCCATCTTGAGGTTGTTTTCTGGGTTACGGGCATGGTACTCCAAATCTGACGGGATACTTTTAATCAGCTCACGAATATGATGGCGGTCAAACTTTACTAGATCCCCCTCTACCCTTGCACCAGCTTTGCGCCAGTCTTCTAGTGCAATGGGGTCTCTAAATATCACCCCCACCTCTTCCAAAATAGCCATAGAGGCATCATCAATTTTGGCAATTTGGTCTGCATCCATAGGTTCGGTATAAGGTAAGCCATGGCGTAAGTGAGGCAACATTTGTTCTATGTTATGGCAACGTAATTTTTGACGATTAGCCCGCCCACCACTACGCTGACCTCGTATGGGGCGTGTAGCTTCTAAAAATGCCTTGGTCATATTCACTCCAAAAATCAATATTTATGCCGTACATTAGGTATTTTTTAGGTAACATTCAAACGACATTTTTCTACCAATACATAACTTAATGTTATAATATTTGACGATATTTGATGGCATTTTGGTTGACGATTAGATTGACGCTGCGATTGAGAATTTTTCTATAAGGAGAGTGTTTTTTGTTACGCAAACAGCTACCTGGCATTAATGGTTTGGTCACCTTCGAGGCGGCAGCACGGCATTTAAGCTTTACCATCGCTTCAAATGAACTTTGCGTCTCTCAAGCCGCCGTTAGCAGACAAGTGAAACGTTTAGAAGAACAGCTAGGCTGCCCCCTATTCCATCGTAGCCAACGACGTATAGAACTCACCAAAGATGGCCATAAACTGTTTCAAGCAGTCACTATGGGTTTAGGACATATTGCCACAGTAACTAGTGATATCCGCCGCACCCAATCCACCGGAGAAATCACCATTGCTTCAACCTTAGCTTTTTCTAGCTTTTGGTTAATGCCACGAATTCGTGCTTTTCACCAACAGTACCCAGACGTAAAAGTACACGTTATTGCATCAGACAATGCTCAAGAATTACGTTCAGATAAAGTAGACCTTGCCCTCACTTGCGGTAACAACCAACTACAAGGCAACCAAACTCATTATCTGTTTTCTGAGCAGGCCTACCCTGTGTGTAGCCCAGAATATCTGCGTAATAGACAAAATCCAGAACAAGCCTCAGACCTTTTACGACATAGACTATTACATTTGGACGAAGAATTGTGGGTCAACATTGGCTGGGATGCCATTGATTGGCCAGCATGGTTAGCTCATTTTGATGTGGATGATTTAGACATAGACACTGCGGTGAAAATACCCGCAGGGTTTACCTTTAACAACTATCCGCTGTTAATCCAAGCAGTGTTAGACGGTGAAGGCATTGCCCTAGGCTTTGAGCACACTACAGGCGATTTAGTGGCTCAAGGGAAGCTAGTGCGATTAACTGACAAAGTGTGGGATACAGGCCGTGGTTACTACCTGGCCATTAAGTCAAACTTAGTACATCATCCAGACGTACAAGCCTTGAGCCAGTGGCTGTTGAGTAGTTACTAAGTGCCTAACCTAAGCCTCCCGCCCTGCTCGTATTTTATGCATTAAAATAGTCGCACTTACAGCCCAATCACTCAGAGGTTTAGGTGGTAACCAACTTGGTCCATTTTGGTCTAGCTGTTGGCGTAACAATTCACTGTCATGGCCAAGGGCCATTTCTGCTAACAATTTACCAGCAGCTGTTCCGCGAGCCACACCCAAACCATTTTGGCACACTGCAGCAAAAACGCCCTCTTGGCATTGGCCAAAATAGCTTGCCTCGTTACCTGATAAACACAACAAACCACCCCATGTATATTCAAATTCAAGCTCTGGCAACGCTGTAAAACGACGTTTATAACTCAGCTGGTGTTGTGCTTTAACCTTAGCCATATTAATGTGTTGATAACTCAACTTAGGGTTACAGGTTATCACGCTGCGAACTAGCACTCGTTGGTCTGGTGTACGGCGAATAGTAGCACCTGCGGGATGTGCTGGAATCAGCCCCCAGCTTTTGTCGCCACCCAAACGCTGTTGCTGTTCAGTAGTCATAGGGGGTGTCATACTTGCGTAAGTACACACATGTACTAGGCGATTTTTTTGTTCCTCAAATGCTTGTGCAAAGCCGTTATTGCACAGTAACACCTGGTCTGCGCTCACCTGTCCATCGGGTGTTGTAAGTAAGTTTGGGCTACCCCATTGGTAATGGGTCACAGGGGTGTTTTCGTACAGGGTTACATTAGCTGGCAGATTTTGAGCACAGCCTCGTACAAACGCTGCTGGCTGAATGAGCACTGTGCCGGGCGTAAACACACCGCTGTGGTAATAGTTTAGTCCAGTGATGTCTTGCATTTGTTGGTTTGAAAGTTGACTAAAGGGCTCATTCAATGCAGCTAACCCTTGACCATAAGAAACAAGGCTTTTAGCACCATTGGCAGAGGTAGCGCCATGAATTTTACCACTTTCGCTCCAGTCACAGGCAATGTTGTGTTGCTCAACAATACGTTTGGCATAAGCAATGCCAGATCGGTTGAAAGCAATAATATTGTGATCATGGGTTAAGTCTGTGGTGTAGGAATGACTGTTTAACGCATGGGGCAAATCAATCATAAACCCAGAATTGCGGCCTGCCGAGGCCATACCCACAGTTAACGCGTCAAGCAAGACAATGTGTTTGTCGGGCGCTAATTCGGCCAACCGCCGTGCTGCAGCTAAACCAGTAAAACCTGCCCCTATAATGGCGATATCGGCCTTAATAAACCCTTGTAGCGGCACTTTGGCAGCAGTTTGTGGCAGGTTTTTATACCAGCCACAGTCATTTTCATAGTTAGGTAACAGTTTAACAACTGCCATTAATCTAACTCCGATTCTGATTCTGAGGATAAATCCAACCAAATAGTTTTAGTTTCAGTGTATTGATCATGAGCAAGAAGAGAGTTGTCTCGACCACCAAAACCAGACTGTTTGTAACCTCCAAACGGTGTAGTCATATCCCCTTCGCTGTAGCAATTAACACTTACTGTACCGGCTTTAATAGCACGGGCTACATTGTGTGCACGGCGGCCATTACTAGTGAACACTGAGGCATGTAAGCCGTAGCAAGTATCATTGGCTAAGGCTACTGCTTCTGCTGCGGAGTTTACGGTCATTACTGCTAACACGGGGCCAAATACTTCTTCTTTAGATATAGTCATATTGGCGGTTACTTGATCAAAAATAGTAGGTTCAATAAACAAACCTTGTGCCAATTCACCGTCTAACTTAATGGCATTACCACCCAACAATAACTGCGCACCCTGCTCTTTGGCACCTTCTATGTAGGCCATCACTTTACTAAAGTGCTCTTGGCTTATCATGGCCCCTAAAGCGTTACGTGGGTCCATTGGGTCTCCAGTGACCCAATCACGGGTTTTTTCTAACACTTTTTCCATCAATTGGTCTTTAATAGCGCTATGCACAATAAGCCGTGAATTAGATGAGCAATTTTCGCCCATATTCCAGAATACTGCATTAACCACATGCTCTGCCACTTCGTCTAAACGTTCTGCATCATCTAACACGATACAAGGGTTTTTACCGCCACACTCAAGTACTACACGCTTTAAATTACTCTGTGCAGAATATTGTAAGAATAGCCGCCCTACTTCTGTAGAACCCGTAAACGACACAGCATCAATATCTGCATGTAACCCTAGGCTTTGACCACAAGTTTCTCCTAACCCCGGCAATACGTTAATCACACCAGCAGGCACTCCAGCCTCGTGAGCAAGTTCGGCTAAACGCAAACATGTCATACTGGTTTGTTCAGCGGGTTTAAGGATCACGCTGTTTCCTGCTGCTAACGCAGGGCCTAGCTTCCAAGCGGCCATCAACATTGGAAAGTTCCAAGGCAACACACAAGCTACTACACCAATGGGTTCGCGCTGTATTAAGCCCAGAGAACTATTGCCAGAGGGTGATATTTGGTCATATATTTTGTCAATGGCTTCGGCATGCCACTGAATACAATCAATGGTTTCAGGCACATCTATAGCCATACAATCTTTAATGGGCTTGCCGCTCTCAAGGGCTTCCATTACGGCCAATTCTCGCTCATTACGTTTGATGAGCTTAGTGAACTTAATCATCACTTTTTTACGTTCAGACGGATGCATTTTACTCCACACACCCGCTTCAAAGGCTTGGCGTGCTTTGCCTACAGCAACATCTACATCACTGCTATCACAGGCGGCAATTTGGCCTAGTTCTTGCCCTGTTGCAGGGTTTAATGTGGTTAAAGTATTACCACTGATGGCCGGTGTATAACTGCCATTGATCCAAGCGTTACCTGGGAAATTAATTTGCGCTGCAATGGCAAGGTATTCTGTTTTCGTTAACATGGTGTTATGCCTCGGTAGCGTTCTTGGTAGCGTTCTTGGTAACGTTCTTGGTAACGTTCTTGGTATAGCTGCTGCAAATTTGCGCAATAGTGGTTTTAACAGTGTGTACGGTCACTTCAAACTCTCGTTTTAACTGGCTATTCATTTCTCGCAAAGGTTTACGCACAGGGCCTGTAATAATGCCCTCTAACTGACAACCATATTTGATACACTGAACAAATTTACCACCTTGTTCAAGGGTTTGCATAAGCGGTAATAGCGCTGTCATTATCTTGCGACCTTTCACAAAATCTTGTTCCACCACACACGCATGGTATAGCGCGTAGTGTTCTTTAGGTAAGAAGTTAGCAGCACCTGCCACCCAACTTTGAGCTCCCCAAGCAAAAAACTCCAACGCTTGGTCGTCCATTCCACAGCTCAATTGAATATGAGGAAAACGACGAGCCAATAAATGCACCCGATTAATATCACCACTACTTTCTTTAATAGCACAAAAATTAGGCCGCATACTCAACCTTTCTAAACAGGCTTCGTCCAACGGCGCGCCAGTTCGGTCTGGGAAGTTATACAACATGATAGGTAGGTCTGTAGCCCGCTCCACTTCTAAACAGTGCCGCACTAATTCTTCCGAAGTAGGAATAGCATAATAAGGCGCACCCAGTAACAGGCAATCTGCGCCAGCCTTGTTGGCCTCTTGTGCAAAATAAATGGCATCGTCAGTACGTAACGCACCCACGCCCGCAATTAACGGTACGCGAGAACCTATGGCCTCTTTAGCCAAAGCAAAGGTGCGCACTCGTTCGGCTTTGTCCATGGCGTAATATTCGCCCGTGGTACCACCCACTATAATGCCTTGTACTCCTGCATTGATAGCGCCGTCTATAATTGATCCAAAGCCTGCTTCATTAATCGAAAAGTCATCATTAAAGGGGGTAATAACGGGGACGTAGATGCCGTTGAATTGCATAGTAATCTCGTATTGTCATGCATTGATTGTATTAATTATATTTACCTAATGTGCTGCCAGTTTAGAACCTGTAACGCGGCTGGGTCAAATGACATATCCACTATGGCATACATTACATAATGTTATACATAGTTATATAAAGTTCACGGAATAATTAAACCCTATAAATATTGAACCTATATTCGATCATTCTATTACATAGTGTATTTACAGCTAACTTAGCTATTTATTTACTAGGTATTTCATATTGTTATGGGCATTATTATTGTATGCTGTTTCTAGCAGTCTCCACTTTCACACGTTATCTATCTCTGTGCAATATTCATGCAACTTCATCTTCACTCAAGCACCCTTGAATTAGGCCAAAGCCATTGGCAGCAATACCTTTGTGTACAGGCAGATCCATTTAGTCAGTATGCCTTCCATGCCGCCTTAGAGCACAGCGGCAGCGTGGGTGGCGACAGTGGGTGGCAGCCTTTGCACCTTGAAATAATAGACGATGGCAAACCTATTGCCCTTATACCCAGCTATGTTAAAACCCATTCTTGGGGCGAATTTGTATTCGATTTTGAATGGGCTAATGCCTACGAGCGCAATGGCTTAGAGTATTACCCAAAGCTTATTAGCGCTGTGCCTTTTACGCCATGCGCTGGCCCACGTATATTGCTAACTGAAGGTGCCGATTTAACAACTGTTCTAGACTTTTTACAGCAGCAATTACCTTATTTATGCGGCCAGCTAAAACTTAGTGGCTGGCATTGGCTGTTTGCTCAAAAGCCTGATTGGCAAACTGCCCAAGAGCATTTGTGGCACCAACGTACTGGCTGCCAGTACCATTGGTATAATCACGATTACAGCGAATTTTCAGACTTTACCGCGCGTCTCACGTCACGTAAGCGTAAATCCATTAATAAAGAACGCCGCGTCATTGCCGAACAAGGCATTAAGTTCACCTGGAAGCAAGGCGACGACATAAGCCCACAAGCTCTAAAAGAATTTTATGCCTGCTATCAGAGCACTTATCTAAAACGCAGCCGGCAAGGTTACTTAACCTATGAATTCTTCGCAGAATTGCTAACTAAAATGCCAGAGAAGCTGTTACTGGTTACGGCAACAAAAGGTGAAGCGATTCCTGGCTCTTCTC
>TARA_B110000503_G_scaffold143591_1_pt1 | contig 19152 bp, 20 predicted proteins | sample TARA_B110000503 | Tara Oceans TARA_B110000503 (sample SAMEA4397472) | marine metagenome | biome: Polar Biome; feature: [SRF] surface water layer (ENVO:00010504); material: water (ENVO:00002006), including particulate matter (ENVO:01000060) such as... | depth 5 m | reverse complement strand
TACGCCAGAGCAAGCTATAAGAATCGTTTCGACGCTGATGTACTAATAGCCGGGCGCCAAATCAAAATTCCTAAATCAGGTATTTATGAAATGTACTTGGTCTATTCTCTTAATAATCAAAATGTGACTATTAATTTAATTAGAAATTCACTTACGCTAACTGGATTTGTCTTACTATTTTTAATTGGCTTAATTACCTGGATAGTAGTTCGGCGGGTAATTAAACCTGTTAAAGAGGCGGCCAAAATAGCCCAACAATTCACTAAAGGCGACTTTTCAAAGCGCATGAAAGTTGAAAGTTCCGATGAACTAGCAATTCTAGGCCACGCATTTAATGAAATGGCCCTTTCCCTCGAATCCCAAATTTCACGACTCGAGAACTTATCTAGGGTCCAGCAGAGATTTGTATCGGATGTCTCGCATGAGCTGCGGACTCCGCTAACAACACTACGTATGGCATCTGAGGTAATAAATAACCGACGCGAGAGCTTTGAACCAGCGATTGCGCGTAGTTCAGAACTTCTCCTGGCTCAACTAGATAGATTTGAGCGACTACTCCAAGATTTGCTGGAGGTAAGCCGATTTGATGCCCAAGTGGCAGTTCTTGAACCAACCCAATTTAACCTAGTTGAGCTAATTAATAAGTGCATTGAGGATTCAAAAACTATTGAGCTTACTCACGCAATTACAATTAGCATTTCAGATAATTTAGATCAAGTTATGATCACGGCAGATATTCGACGGGTTGAGAGAATTATGCGTAATTTAATCTCAAATGCGCTCGATCATGCTGAGGGTAAGCCAATAGAAATTTCGATTATTTCTACACCTACTGAGGTGGCTGTCGGGGTGCGTGACTACGGACCAGGGATGGACAGAACCTCTTTATCTCGCGTCTTTGATCGTTTCTGGCGGGCAGATCCTTCTCGTTCTAGAATCCGTGGCGGAACTGGCTTAGGTCTGTCCATCGCTCTCGAAGATGCCCGCCTACACAATGGTGAATTAGATGCATGGGGGTCACTCGGACATGGTGCACATTTCGTACTTACTCTCCCAAGGATCGCGGGTGGGCAAATTTCAGCTCGACCAATTCAATCGCAACCCGCAGAGTATCCCCAATTTTAAGAGAGACTCGTTTTTATTGCTTAAGCACCTGAATACTTTGGGAGTGAGAAGTTTAACTGAATTACTTTTTCCATCACGTTGTATTGCATGCTCAAAACTGGGAATTTCAATCTGTTTGGATTGCGAACGTAGTTGGCAACCTTCAATCTATAAGAAGGAATTAATTACGCCTAATGGAACTTACCCTGTCTTATCGGCAATTCCGTATTCGGAGATCGCTTCAAAGATAATCTTAAGTTCCAAGGAAAACAATTTAAGTGTTGCCGATCAATTAATTGCAGCAGCAATATCTCCAACTGTCAAATACTTCTGTGATCAATATGGTACTGGAGTACTAGTACCCATCCCATCTCGAAAATCTGCGATAAGAAAAAGAGGGCGTAATTTTTTGATGGAAATACTTGAAAAAGTAGCTCAAGATAACTCCCTAAATATCACACCCGTACTTTTTCATGTTCGAGCCGTGCAGGATCAATCTAAATTAAATCAGTCTCAACGGCGTATCAATATTACAGATGCTTTAAGCGCCGACTCAAAAAATCAGGTTCGCAAATTTCGGGAGAATATTGAGCCAGTGATTCTCGTTGATGATCTTATGACCACGGGATCTACCCTGGTGGAGGCAGTACGGGCGCTACATAGCGCAGGCTATGAGGTCAAAGGTGCGGTAACGTGCGCCTTCGCACAGCCACTAAGATGAGAGAGTTGATTTTTGAAAGGGTGGGTAAATGTCAAAGATTATTGACCGGATCATGCGAGCAGGCGAGGGAAAAATCCTTCGCGAACTCAGCAAGGTAGTTGATCAGGTCAATTCATTTGAGCCCATCTTCTCAAATTTAAGCGATGATCAGCTGAGAGCAAAAACTCTTGAATTCAAATCGCGCTTGAGCGCCAACGAAACCCTAGATGATTTACTGCCTGAGGCTTTTGCGGTTGTTCGCGAAGCAGCAAAACGGACTCTTGGCCAGCGACATTACGATGTACAGATCATGGGCGGCGCGGCTTTGCACCGAGGCAACATTGCAGAAATGCGCACAGGTGAAGGTAAAACTCTGGTGGCAACCCTTCCATCATATTTGAATGCACTAGCCGGACGCGGAATACACGTCGTAACAGTCAATGATTATCTTGCTGAACGTGACAGCGAATGGATGGGGCGAATCCATCGCTTTCTTGGCCTGAGCGTGGGCGTGATCGTCAATAGTATGACGCCGGCTCAAAGGCGGATGGCTTATAACTCAGACATCACTTACGGAACTAATAATGAATTTGGCTTTGATTATCTCCGTGACAATATGGCTTGGTCTCTAGATGAATGCGTACAACGAGATCATTTCTTTGCAGTAGTAGATGAAGTGGACTCCATTCTGATAGATGAAGCCCGTACACCTTTAATTATTAGTGGACCAGCAGATAAAGCAACCAAATGGTACGTGGAGTTTGCAAATATCGCAGACGAGCTGCTGCGAGATAAACATTACGAGGTTGATGAAAAAAAGAAAACAATCGGAATTCTAGAAGATGGTGTAACAAAAGTTGAAGAGCTATTAAAGATAGAGAATCTATATGAGGCCGCAAATACCACTTTAATTGGCTACTTAAACAACTCCGTTAGAGCTAAAGAACTTTTCAAGCGCGACAAAGATTATGTTGTCATCAATGGTGAGCTCCTAATTGTTGATGAACATACAGGGCGCATGCTCGCTGGCCGCCGTTATAGTGAAGGGCTTCATCAGGCGCTCGAGGCTAAAGAACGTATTGAGATTAAAGATGAAAATCAGACTTTGGCCACAATCACCTTGCAAAACTATTTCCGCTTATATAAAACTATTTCGGGAATGACTGGCACGGCGATGACCGAGGCATCAGAATTCCATCAGATATATAAATTGGGAGTCGTTCCTATTCCAACTAACCGCCCCATGCAACGACTCGATCAGGCTGATCTCGTCTATAAATCGGAGCTCGGTAAATTTATGGCGGTAACAAAAGATATTATGGAGCGTCATCGCAAAGGCCAACCGGTACTTGTTGGTACTGTCTCTGTAGAAAAATCTGAAGAACTCTCAGCCCTGCTTAAGAAATCCGGTGTTCCGCACGAAGTTTTAAATGCTAAACATCACGAGCGTGAAGCATCGATCATTGCCCGCGCAGGAGTGCGTGGAGCGGTAACAGTCGCTACAAATATGGCAGGTCGCGGTACCGATATTATGCTGGGCGGTAATCCAGAATTTATGGCTGATTTCGAACTTCAGCGTCGTGGTTTATCACCTGTTGATAGCGCATCAGAATATGAAGCTGCCTGGCCTGAAGAAATCATAAAACAGAAGGCAGCAGTTGCTACCGACCATGCAGAAGTTGTTGCACTTGGTGGACTTTATGTTCTTGGAACAGAACGTCATGAATCACGCCGTATTGATAATCAGTTACGTGGACGTTCTGGCCGGCAGGGTGATCCAGGAGAATCACGTTTCTATCTATCCTTACAAGATGAATTAATGCGTCGATTTAACTCAGCACTGGTAGAAAGATTCTTATCTGCCGCGGGGTTACCAGATGATTCACCTATCGAATCAAAAATGGTAAGTAACGCAATTCGTTCTGCTCAAACCCAGGTGGAAGCCCAGAACTTTGAAATTCGAAAGAATGTTCTCAAATATGATGATGTAATGAATCGCCAACGCGAAGTTATATATGGCGAGCGACGATTGGTTCTAGAAGGAGCAGATATTTCGCATCATGTTCAAACTTTTGTCGGGGATACCTTGTCTGCCTATGTTACCGCTGAAACTGCAGAAGGTTTTGGTGAAGATTGGGATCTTGATCGACTATGGCAGGCGCTAAAAATCGTATATCCAATCTCTTTGACACCAGATGAACTAATTAGCAGGGCCGGATCACGTGCTGCGATTGATTCAGAATACTTATCAGCCCAGATTCTTGAAGACGCCATAGGCGCATACAAAAAACGCGAAATAGAGCTAGGTTCAGATGTGATGCGTGAGCTAGAACGCAAAGTTCTATTATCAGTATTAGATCGTAAGTGGCGAGAACATCTTTATGAGATGGACTACCTCCAAGAAGGTATTGGATTGCGAGCGATGGCCCAGCGAGACCCACTAGTGGAGTATCAACGTGAAGGCTATGAACTCTTTTCAGCAATGATGGATGCAATAAAAGAGGAGCTTGCCAGCCTGGTATTTAATGTGGAAGTCTCAATTGAGGGTGATGGCTCAGAGGTTAAGGCTGACGGAATATCCGATAAACCAAACAATGCTGTACCGCTTCAGTACACCGCAGCCGATGAATCAGGTATTGCAAGAAAAGGTGAGGTATCGAGAAATAGCCCATGTCCTTGTGGTTCAGGCAAGAAATATAAGCGCTGTCATGGCGGAGCTTAAAGTAAGCGCAGTTCGGTGCATAACCAGCGTTGATCTAAACCTTCAAATCTAATTGTCATCGCTCTTAGCCTGTCTCCATATCTAAGAGTCACAGTAGATTCACAAATACCATCAAGAGGCTCGTTTTGGTGGATACTTCTAATCTTGCCAATTTCGCTCTGACTTCCTACTTGTTTTAATAGTTGCATATAAATGTGGCGATGGCATCTGGATATAAGTTGGGCGGGCTGTCTTCTTCCCGCCCATATTTCAACAACGCTAATCGCAAATTTCATCGTCCAGCTATGAAGTTCCGGAAGTTCGCTAGCCGATGTTGGCACTGGCTCAAAACCGGGTTCATATTCTTCACCAAAACTACTGGGGACTAGATAAAGCTTGGCCTTCTGCTCCGGTAGCGCTGCCAGCGCTCTAGTAGCGGCAATTTCAGATAAGGAATATAGATCTAATTGTGGGTGGCTCCACATCGCAGGATCCTGGTTACTTGATACAAGTTGTAAAGTTTGAGTACGCAGTAATGGTTGAAGTTCGGTGGTCATTGGCAAAGTCTGGAGTGCAGAGAAGCAGTATTCATCCTCCTTGTGAATGAATAAATATCCTACTTAAGGATGACTGTGGATAGTGCAGTTACTTATTTCCTAAATGATCCTTTACTTCACATCTATGAATAATGAAAAGAAGGCATCACAAACTCGACTAATTGTTGCGATATCACTTTTTGCAGCAGCGCTAATTTCGGCAATGGCGCTTTCGGCGCTCGCAAATCAGAGCCAAACTTACTGGGTTGCAAGAAAAAATCTAATTCCAGGTGCTCAAATTAGCCAATCAGATCTCGCGCAGGTTCAGGTTGCTCTTGGCGAGAGTCAACAAATATATCTAGGTAAAAACTCAGCCGTCGTGGGTTCTTTCGTCAGGTATCCACTATCTAAAGGTGAATTAATATCTGTAAATTCCGTTAGCGATCTTCCTAGCAAACTTAGAAACCAACAAGTCCCAATTTCAGTTCGAAACTCCGATATTCCTCTAGATCTAGAGGTAGGTGAATCCATTGATCTCTTTTGGGTGCCGACACCAACGGGGATTGAAGCGCCACCAGCACCAAAATTAATCCTAATGAAAGCTTTCCTAATCTCTATAGATCGGAAAGGTGCTAATTATGGTTCAGAAGTATCTCTGACAATTTCACTAGCCAGCGAAGATATTTTCTCCCTTTTAGAATCTACAATTTCAGGAAGATTAGTTATTGTGCGAGCTAATGGATAATTTTGCTCCTCCGATAGTTATTACCGCAATTGCTGATCCAGAGTTTGAAGGCATGGTCTCCGGTGCTTTATTTAGCCAAGGCTGGAATGTAATAGCGAGACCACTTGATCTGGCCGCTTTAGAGTCAGCAATCTTGACTGCGGCAGATAAAAAGTTATTAATTATCTTCTCAGTTGATTTTCCCGGATTGACAGCTGAGATGATGCAGGAAATTCTGCAGGGCAATAGTTCTTACTTGGGATTTTCTGATGCCAACGGATATGATCGAGATTGGCCAAATGTTTCGTTGCGACCTAGTGACCCAAATGAATTGGTCGCATTTATTCGTAGCAATATTCGCGTCTCATCCATACGTAAGCCGCTTTTGCATAGGAGAGAAATATCCAAATGCAAGGTAATTGCGATTGGATCTGCCGGGCATTCGTCAGGAACAACAACTTTATCGATTAACTTAGCGCAAGAAATTGCCCTTCTTGGCTATCGAACACTAATAATCGATGCAAATTTTCAAGCTCCAGCGACGGCGATATTATTAGACTTGCATAAAATATCGGATGATGACACCTGGCGCGATATCTCAGATAATCTATCTGCATTTGAATTTGATGAAAGTAATATTTCAGATTTTGCTGGGCGGATGAATAATATAACTAATACCTTCGACTATCTATTAATTGACTTAGGATCATTACGAAACCTGGCCCATGATTTAACTGATAGAAGATGGGGATCGATTGTTAAAATTTGGGCGGGTAATTTCGCAAATCATATCTTTATTACATCAACTGATGAACTTCTTTCACAATCAAGGCTGAAAGAATTGAAAACTAATTTAGCTAACATCTCACTAGCACCCAAGATCAGTGTTATCTCTATCGCATCAAAAGAGGAGAATTGGAGGCAGAAAAAGTTGTCTCCTTCTGATTTACCACCATGGATATTTCAAATACGATCGATTCCTTTCGAACCACGGGCGTGCCTCCAGGCAGAAAAAGATCGTTCTCCACTAGTAAAAATAAACAGTAAGTCGGCCTTACGTAAGGCTATTTTTAAGATGGCTGCTGAAATTACAGAGTAGCAACTTTCTCTTATACTCTTTACCTATGCGCGGATACTTGCCGGTTACGGCTGATGAGATAGCTCAATTTGCCTCAAAGGGATCAATGGAATGTGGTCCACTCTATGCACCGACTATTAAATTTTTAACTGCCAATAATGATTTAAATGAAGAGGAAGGAGAATTCTTCCTCTCTATGCTGGCAGCTGACGAGGCGCTAGAAATGAGAGATGATCCAACTAGCTCAGCGTTTTTATTAGCTCTTGAGTTAACTGATAAAGAAATAGTGGAACATGGTGAGAATTTTGTGATCTTAAAAAATCAAGCAGAATGGGAGAGCGTGCAATGTGCTTTCTTAGTCTCACCTGATGGTGAAGAGTTAACCTGGTTTGCGACTCAAGAAATTTCTGTCGCGCTACCTCAATGGCTAAAGAGGTAGGCCATGGCACAAATTGAAGAATATTTGCGAGATCGCAGCTCTCTAAATCCTGGACAAATTCGACGAATACGTGAACTTACCTCTGATTGGCAGCTTCTGGCTGACCTATCATTTGCAGATTTAATTTTGTGGGTGCCGCTACGCAAAGATTTTAAGAGTTGGCCGTCGGGATACGTAGCGGTAGCGCATATTCGACCAACTACTGCAGCAACCGTATTTCCGCACGAAGTTATTGGGGAAGAAATAACTTGGGGTTCACGCCCACGCATCGATGAAGCGCTATCGGGGGCAGATATTGTGCGTGATGCAAATCCTGAAAGATTTGGAGATTTATTAATAAAAGAAGAGACAATACCTCTGATCTTCAATGATCAAGTTATCTCTGTAATTTCACGCCACCGTGATGCTGACTTAATGCGACAACCAAGCCGACTAGAACTTAATTATCGCGAGGTTGCCCATAAAGTTTATCGAATGGTCGCAGAAGGAACTTTCCCGTATAAAGAAAATACTGAACTCTTTGATCCAGCAGTTAGAGTAGGCGATGGCTTAATCAGGTTAGATATCAGCGGCGTAATAATCTATGCCAGTCCAAACGCGAAATCAGCCTTTAACCGAATGGGTTGGTCGGAAGAGTTGGAAGGAAGTGTTCTAGGTAAAGTTGCCAGAGCTGTCTCTAAAATTAAACGCGATGCCCATGAAGAAGCAATAGAGGTAGAGCTAAGTGGTAAAGCGCTACGTCGCGTTGAAATAGAAAATGAGAGTGGAACTGTTGATCTAATGGCTCTGCCGCTACTTGATTCAGGAGATCGAATCGGTGCAATTGTGCTTTTGCAAAATGTTACCGAGCTGCGCCGGCGTGAACGCGAGCTAGTAACTAAAGATGCGACAATCCGCGAAATCCATCACCGCGTGAAAAATAATCTGCAAACTGTTTCGGCTCTGCTGCGTTTACAGTCTCGTCGCATTGATGATCCTGCGGCAAGTGCCGCTTTAAACGAAGCAGTCCGACGGATTGCATCTATTGCCCTGGTACACGAAACACTTTCAAGTAGCGCCGAGGCCTCTGTAGCCTTTGACGATGTCTTAGATAGGTTGATAGCTCATGCGCTCGAACTTAGTCCACGGATGGGCGAGTTGGAGATTGCTAGAATCGGCGCGCTCGGATCCCTCGATCCCAGGATAGCTACCCCACTCTCACTAATAGTTACCGAATTAATCCACAATGCGTTAGAGCATGGGTTAGCTAACTCAGGAGCTAAGTTAAATATCGAAGCCAGCCGTGGAGCAAGTAGCGCCAAGATTATTATTTTCGATGATGGCGTTGGCTTACCAGATGGTTTCACCCTCGTAGATTCTGCAAATTTAGGTCTGCAAATTGTGCGCACGCTAACCGAAAATGAGCTCAAGGGATCAATCAATTTAATCCGCACGCCACGCGGTACTGAGGCGCAACTTACTTTTCCTCTTTAAAAACTATCTGTATTTGAAAGAGATCTGATCCTAAAGAGTAGAGTTATTCTGTTCCATCAGGCGAGCACGATTACGAGCAGCGCGACGCTTTAGCGCTCGTCGTTCATCTTCAGATAAACCACCCCAGACACCTGCATCTTGGCCACTTTCCAGCGCCCAAGCCAAACAATCATCTTTGACCACGCAGCGATTACAGACTTTTTTCGCTTCTTCAATTTGAGTAAGTGCAGGTCCAGTGTTTCCAACGGGGAAGAAGAGCTCTGGATCCTCATCACGGCATGCTGACTGATGTCGCCAATCCATGGGTGAACCCTTCCGTAAGGAGTTATAAAGAAAGTAACTGGCTAAAGAAACACATCAGTGTGTGTAAGGGATAATTCTCTCTGTTATTACCGCGATACGCAAGGATGTTAGGGAAAAGTTTCCGATAAATCTCCGTGATTTACGTCGCGTGCCCCCGACAGGATTCGAACCTGTGCACCCGCCTCCGGAGGGCGGTGCTCTATCCCCTGAGCTACGGGGGCGCAGGTATTGGAGAAGGCTACCCAAAATTTGCACCCTACTGAGCGCATTTGCGCAAGAACTGAGAGAATTAGCGCTATGAAATCTATAAATGCATACTTTGCAACTGGTTGTTTCTGGGGAGCCGAACGCAAATTTTGGAATTTAGCAGGCGTCATCAATACCAGCGTTGGATATATGGGTGGCAGCACTCAAAATCCAAGTTACGAAGATGTCTGCACTGGTCGCACGGGTCATGCCGAAATAGTTGAAGTTCAATTTGATGAAAAAATTATTGGATATGGAAGGCTTTTAGAAGAATTTTGGACGATGCATAATCCGACATCTCTAAATGCACAAGGTGGCGATATTGGAACTCAATACCGCAGCACAATATTTACCACCAACTCCGAGCAGTTCGATCAGGCTATGACGACTCGAGATCTCTATCAAAGCGTCTTAACCGATGCCGGAATCGGTGAAATTGTTACCGAAATCCAGAGCGCCGATGGCGTGGTGTATTACTTGGCTGAGGAATACCATCAGAAATATTTAATGAAGAATCCGAATGGTTATGATTGTCACTCCAGCACAGGAATTGCCTTTCCGAAGGCGGTAATCAAATGAATAACAAAAAAATCAATATCGATGAAACTGAGCTAAAAGCTAAGTTAGATCCGCTCTCCTATGATGTATTACGAAATGGTGCAACGGAGAGGCCATTCACTGGGGAATACACTGACTCAGAAGCTATAGGGATATATCGCTGTAAAGCTTGTAGCGCCGAGCTATTCAGATCCGAAAGTAAATTTCATTCAGGATGCGGGTGGCCATCTTTTTATCAGCCAACTAGCGCAGATGCAGTAACCCTAATTGAAGACCGATCACTCGCCCCCCGCATTCGCACTGAAGTTCGTTGCGCCTCGTGTGATTCACATCTGGGACATGTCTTTGAGGCCGAGGGCTACGATGTTCCGACAGATCAACGATGGTGTATCAACTCAGTTTCAATGGTCTTGGAGCCTAAATTATAAAAAGTTAACTATTTTTTCTCCAAAGCTCTCCAGCAGTACCAGGCTAGTACGCTCCGATAAGGCTTGAACTTATCTCCTTTTTTATCGAGCTTACCAGGAGTAATGTGATCATTTAATTTATATATTCTTTCAAATCCTCGCCGAACACCTAAATCTCCGGTTGGCCAGATATCTAGCCTGCCGAGCTGATGCATCATAAACATATCTACTGTCCATGGGCCGATACCCCAGAGCGAAGTTAACTGATCAAATATTTCTTGGTCGCTATCAATATCATGCAATTTATTTATATTAATGCGCTTTGATTGAGCTGCCTCGGCTAGGCCATGTATTGTCTTAAATTTCGCACCAGATACTCCTGCGGCCCGCATCTGCGCTTGAGTAATATTAAGAATCTGCTTAGGTACAACCTTGCCCCCAACCAAAGCTACGACCCTGCTATGAATCGTATCTGCAGCTTTAACGGCTAATTGTTGCGAGATAACAGATTCGACGAGCGCTTGAAAATGTGAAATTGGTTTAGGGTTGCGGCCAATAGTGCAGAGTGGATTGGCGGCTATTACGGCAGATAATCTGCGATCACGACTGGCCAACTCATCGACTGCTTTTCGCATGGCCGCTTCAGATACGGCGAGTTGAACCTTTTTCATCGCACGCTAACTCCTGTCTATCTGATTCTGTGCTTACGTAGAATAATGCAACTGCATTGATTAAAGAACGAGACCTAATTCAGGTGTGCCTCGACGAGGCGACTACCGCTTAACCAATGATAAATGGCATACTCGCATCATGGGTGCTAACTTAATTAAAATACCGGCGCTATCAGAATTGCTGACTCGTCGTAGCGAAAAATGGCGCGCCTTCCCAAATGATGTTCTACCACTACCAGTTGCTGAGATGGATTTTCCAGTAGCGCAACCCATTCGAGAAGTATTGCTCGAAATGATCAACAACTCAGATTTAGGCTACCTTGGCAATATCCCTGAAATGGGTCCTGCTTTTGCGGGTTTTGCCCAACGTAGATGGAATTGGACGGTCAATCCTGGCTATGTTCGAGTTGCAACCGATGTTGGAGTTGCAGTTGTGGAGTTACTGCGAGTTTTCGCTGGACCAAAAAATAAGGTATTAATTAGTTCACCGGTATATCAAAATTTTTATACCTGGATTAATGAGACTAAAGTTGAAATGGTAGATGTCCCTTTTCTAGTTGATTGCCTGGCAAGCGATGGCACGGGTTGGAGCCATGATTGGGATGGAATTGAAAAGGCATATGCAGACGGTATTTCTGTTCACTTAATTTGCAGCCCACATAATCCGCTAGGGAAGGTATATAGCAGTGCAGATTTACGGAGAATAATTGCCTTAGCCAAGAAATATAAAGTTATAGTTATTTCGGATGAAATTCACGCACCCTTAACTTTTAAAGATCAACCATTTATCCCCTTACTTTCTCTGGGAGATGATGCAGCAGATATCGGAGTATCCGTTACCGCAGCCAGCAAGGGTTGGAATATTGCCGGCTTAAAATGTGCGATAGTTATTTCTCAATCCGACTCTCTGCACAATAAGTTAAATGAGTTACCGCCCGCTATGCACTACCGCGCCTCGCTACTGGGAGCCTTTGCCACGGTAGCGGCTTTTGAAAAAGGTGAAGCATGGTTAGATGCAGCTCTTGAAATTTTAGATGAAAACCGTCATCTCATATCAAAGTTGATTTCCACAAAAGTTCCAGCGATCGGCTATCGAATTCCACATAGTTCGTACTTAGCCTGGCTGGATTTAAGTAATCTAAATCTAGGTGAAGATCCAGGTTTGGCGCTGATAGAAAAGGCGAAGGTGGCTTTTAATTCTGGTCATATCTATGGCCAACTTGGCAAGAACCATGTCCGACTTAATTTTGCTACTAGCCCCGCAATTATTACCGAAGCGATCGAACGTATTGCTCGAGTTCTCTAAACTCTCATGTCACTAGATAGAAAATACGATGCCGTTGTTGTGGGTGGTGGCCATAATGGATTAGTCGCTGCTACCTATTTGGCGCGAGCAGGCAAATCCGTCATCCTGCTTGAGGCAGAAGGTGAGCTAGGGGGCGCAACTACAAGTGTTCGTTCATTTCCAGATTTTGATGCCCGGTTATCTCGCTATTCATATCTTGTTTCACTGTTACCAGATAAAATTGTTAGCGATTTAGGAATTAATTTTAAAACTCTAGAGCGTTCAATAGCATCATATACGCCTTATCGTACGGCGGATTTACACCAGGGCCTTTTAATTTCTCAAAATTGGGATGAACGTACTGCGCAAGGTTTTCGTGATTTAACAGGAACTGAGACTGAAGCCATTAATTGGCAGAACTTCTATTCAGAAATAGCACAATTAGCTCAGCGGATTGCGCCAACTTTATTGCAGCCATTAAAGAGTGTAGATACATTGCGCGATGAGATTGGCTTACCTCAGACATGGAAATTTCTAATAGAGCGCCCAATTGGAGAGAGCATAAGAGAGCGTTTTAGTAATGACATAGTAAGAGGAATTATTTTAACGGATGCGCTAATTGGAACCTATACATCTGCAGATGATCTACAAGCTAATCGTTGTTTCCTGTATCACTTAATTGGAAATGGAACTGGCCAGTGGCGCGTTCCACTAGGAGGCATGGGCGCTTTAGTCGCTGAGCTTAAGCGAGTAGCACTAAATTCAGGGGTTGAAATTAAATTAAACTCAAGAATTTCTGGAATTGATAGTGATAAATCTGGGGTAGTTGTCACGGGAGTCAATGGAGTTAAATATGTTGGTCGCGATCTACTTTTTGCAGCCGCGCCACAGACGTTAGCTAAAATTCGCGGTAGCGTTGCCCCAAATTCTTTAGATGGATCCCAATTAAAAATAAATATGTTGGTATCTAGATTGCCAAGGTTAAAGTCTGGAATCGACCCACGCCTGGCATTTGCCGGAACTCTTCATATAAATGAGAGTTATAAGCAATTAGAGCACGCCTATCAAGTTGCGGGCTCAGGATCTATGCCAGATGATCTACCGCTGGAAATCTATTGCCACACGCTATCTGATAGCTCAATTCTCTCTCCAGAGCTGGCGGCTCAGGGATATCAAACCTTAACTTTATTTGGACTTCATACACCTGCCTCTTTATTCGATAGCTCATCAGGTAGCTCATCAGATAGTTCACGAGATACGGCAAGAGCAGCCGCCTCTCAAGCCGCGCTAGCGAGCCTTAATCAATATTTATTGGATCCGATTGAATCTGTCCTTGCAATTTGCACAGATGGCTCTTTAGCTATGGAAGTTAAATCACCACTTGATCTAGAGTCAGATATTGGGCTACCACGCGGAAATATCTTCCATCGCGATTTAGATTTTCCATTTATTGATGGCTCAGCAAATGCAAATTTGAATTGGGGGGCTGAAACAGATGACCCACACATCTTCTTAGCTGGCGCTGGCGCTCGCCGCGGTGGCGGAGTTAGTGGAATAGCTGGCCATAATGCGGCGATGGCTGTACTGGCAAGCGATTAGGCTTAGCCCATGAATAGAAAATCTGAGCCAGGGCATCGTCCAGAAACATTAGCAATAACTGCTGGTCGTCCTGAGGTTGGTGCCGATAGCGCACTTAATGCGCCGATATCTCTAAATTCCACATTTGTAGCAGGTGGTCCAGTTGGTTACGGCCGGTATGGAAATGAAACTTGGTTGGCGCTCGAGGAGGCAATCAGCGCGTTAGAAGGCGGAGAAACGCTCACATATTCATCTGGAATGGCGGCAATCAGCGCAGTATTTTCTACCTTGCCTGTAGGTGCAAAAGTTGTGGCATCTAACCAAGGTTATTCCGGAGTCATGTCGCTCTTGGCAAATTTGGCGGCGGCGAAAAAATTAAATCCGGTATTTGTCTCGATTGCAGATACCACAGAAGTTCTTGCCGCACTCGATGGAGCTGATCTACTCTGGCTTGAATCTCCTACCAACCCATCTTTAGATGTTGCCGATCTGCCAATTCTGATAACAGAGGCGAAAGCACGCAAAATCACCGTTGCAGTTGATAATACATTTGCAACGGCACTCATCCAGAAGCCACTTGCTATGGGCGCCGATATCGTTATGAATTCAGTAACAAAATATCTGGCCGGCCATAGCGATGTAATTCTTGGTTCACTCTCTACCGAGAGCCCAACTCACTTTAAAGCGCTGGAAGATGCCCGCAAATTTAATGGAGCCATACCTGGACCATTCGAAGCTTGGCTTGCGCTACGTGGCCTGCGTACCTTCCCATTGCGCTTCCAACGCGCTAGTGAGAACGCCTTGGAGTTGGCAAAACGGCTGCAAACTCATCCGTTAGTTACCCGGGTTCGCTATCCGGGCCTACCAACGGATCCGCAGCACGAAAAAGCGAAGAAATTTATGAATGGATTTGGCGCAATAGTCTCTTTTGAATATTCCGGTTCGGCAGCCGCCACTGACCAGGTCTGTGAATTTTCAAAAATTGTTACCCATGCAACCAGCTTGGGCGGCGTTGAATCGCTATGGGAGCGCCGGCGCCGTTGGCCGATTGAGAGCGCTAGCGTTCCAGAATCCTTAATCCGTCTCTCAGTCGGTTGTGAAGATGTTGAAGATCTTTGGATGGATATTGATGCGGCGTTGCATTCTGCCAAATAAAGAAAAGTCCAGCGAAAAGTAGTATTTTTAGACTATGAAAATGTTGCGTCGCCTAGTTGCCGTTGTTGCGGTAGTCACGCTCGCCTTTCAGGCTACTTTTCGCTTTCTCACATGGGCACAACGTCAAGATGATGCACCCGCGGATGCTTGGATTGATGAAGATGAAGATGAATTTGAGGATGCATAGTTGAGCCAAGCGGATTACATCCCAGGCACATGCAATATTGGCGAAGGTGAAGTAAATCGCCGCCGAATGGTGGCAGCCATCGGTTTTATGATATCTCTCTCGGCATTGGCCACATTTTTAACAACTGAAATATCTCGCACCGCGAGAATCTCAATATTTCTCCCATTACTTGTTACATCAATCGGCTGGCTACAAGCTAAAAAGAAATTCTGTCTCGCGTTTGGCATAACAGGAATTTTTAATTTTGGAAAAATGGGTCAAATATCGCGAGTCGCTGATCCGATATCACGTGCCCTAGATCGTAATGCTGCTCTAAAGTTATTTGCACAAAGTAGTGCATATGCAGCGGTGATAACAGCGGTGATAGTAGCGCTACCACTTTAATTTTCATTTAGAGCATTAAAAGATATATTTCTCTCCTTTTTACCTCTTTCGAAGCTGAGTAAATAGTGCCATTGTTAGGCATCAAGCTATTACTTTAGGGAGATTAAATGGAAATTATCATTCATGCCCGTCACGCTGAACTAGCTGCTGATTTTCGCGAGATTGTTGAAAGTAAACTGCAATCTATGGAGAGATTTAGCGTAATAATTGATCGAGTTGAAGTTGAAATTTTGCATGAAAATAATCCCCGGCAAGGCAAACACTCGCACAGAGTTATTTTGACTACGCATGGTACTGGGCCATTACTTCGAGCTGAATCAGCAGAGTTTAATGATCTGGCTGCCTTTGATGAAGCTATCAAGAGTTTTGATCTGCAAGTCAGGAAATATCATGAGAAATCTAAGTCATATAATCGCGACACTCTGCGACACAAACCGGTGAAGGAGTGATAACTATTAAAGGATTCTAGGGGCGTTTAAATTTCCTAGGGCCAGCCGGCCTGACTGGAGGTTCGCCCAAGGCTTCAATCGCTGAATCGCGCGTGACTATCGCGGCCATGATGCTTTCCTGCTTGCCAACCATGTTCTTGCGTTTTTGCATCTGGGTTTGGGCAGTCAAATTTGCTTCCCGCTCGACTCTCTTAGCTCCAGTGATTGCAATTTTAAAAACCTTATTAATTCCTCGACGGAGTTCATTATATGTTGCTTTATCTGCACGGTATCTTTCCAAAGCAGTTCGATAATCTATATTGCTTTCAGATTTCGCACCTTTAGAATTTGTTACCTTCGGTTTAGGGCTTTTTTCAGCAGCGCCAGCAGGAGCAATCGTGAATGCACTAAAAGAGGCGAAAATGAAAGCAATAATCACAGCCATCTCTAATTTAAATGCTATTGGCCGATTCATGGCTTAATTGTCACTCAAATATTTGTGAATTCGCGGTGAAATTCCGCTTTTGATCGAAATTGATGTTTATTAACTTGGCTTTTTAGGAGCCAACATGACAGGCTTGACCTATGGCAGAGATGATTCTGATCGTCGATGATGAAGCTGGTGTGCGCGACTTATTGGTAGATGCCCTAAAAATTGCTGGCTTTGAAGCGGCAACCGCTCCTGACGGAATGTCAGCGCTGACTGCGATCCGCAATAGAAAACCAGATCTTTTGATCGTAGATATCAATATGCCGCTAATGGATGGCTTTGAATTAATTGAGCGATTGCGCTCGACTGGAGATAACACTCCTGCGCTGATGCTCAGCGCGCGCGCTGATCGAATTGATGTGACTAGAGGTTTAACTTTAGGCGCCGATGATTACGTTACAAAACCATTTGGACTAGAAGAGTTAATTTTACGAGTAAGGGCAATCTTGCGTCGGTCCCAAATATCTGCCGACATTAATAGCGATCTTAAGTGCGGTCCTATTGTTATAGACGAGGCTACTCACACAGTAACCTTAAATGAGGTGCCAGTGGATCTATCTCCTACTGAATTTAGATTATTACAAGTTTTAGTAGAGAATAAAAATCGTGTACTTACGAAGAGCTTATTACTCGATGAAGTATGGGGGATCACCTTTGAATCCGAGAGCACGGTGGCTGACACCTATATTTCTTATCTGCGCAAAAAGCTACACAGGGACGGATTTGAAGGGATAAAGACAATTCGCGGAGTCGGTTTTGTAATTCAGGACCCTAAATAAGGATGTTTAAATCAGGTAGTAGATTTGCCGCACTTTCAATACTTGTGATAACTCTTCTTTCCAGCGTCATTGGAGGATTTGCGACGGTAGATGCAAGAAACTCAGAATTAGATCAGATTGATCAGTCGATAAATCTAGTTATTCAGCGGGTAAATACCTTTCCGCTGGAAGCTATTAGCGCTGCGATACTGAGCGTGCAGGAAGAAAATTTAGATGTAACGCTCTCCTTAGTCACGAAAGAGGGCGTCGAAACTGTCATAAATGAGTTTAATACAAATTATCAAGGGGTAGATTCACTAGAAACTGTCAACTTATCCTTAAAAAGTGCCATAGGAATTAAAGCCGGTAATGAATTTCGAATTAGATCAATCAGAATCCTTGGGGGAGATTATCTAGTCGTTGCCGCTGATCTCACGGACCTTAATGAAAATTTTCGTTCGAATCTAAAGAACCTAGGAGTTTTCACTGTAGTAGCTGACGCTCTTGCGATCTTCTTATCCATCTATCTGCTACGTCGACATAATCGTGGATTAGATCAGAAAGGGCTGGAGAGAATGCAGAAATTCCTAGGTGATGCTTCACATGAACTACGAACGCCACTAACTGTGATTAAAGGTTATAACGAAATGTTAAGCAAGCATCAGCTTTCTGACTCCGCAGATCGCGATCGCGCCTTTACTAGAATAGGTTCAGAGATTAAGCGAATGGAAAACTTAATTCATGACCTACTCCTGCTTGCTGAATTAGGAGAAAGTCGACCGACTACCTTTGAGGAGATAGATTTCGTAGAAGTTTTAGAGGCTCATATAAAAGATTTTGCGCTTCTAAATACTGATCGAACGGTAGCAATATCGTTAATTGAGCCTTGCATTTTGCAAGGCTCTCGCGAGCATTTAAATAGATTAATACAGAATTGCTTCTCGAATATAGTTAGGCATACTCCAGCCAATGCGCCTGTATCTATTACTTTAAAGATGAAGGGCAAGCGTCTTAATCTAGTTATCGAAGATGGGGGACCAGGTCTTCCAGAAAGTGCATATGGCAGCGGTATCACTGCCATGCAACGCTTTGATCCTTCACGTTCCAGAGATAGCGGAGGTTCTGGATTAGGCATGAGCATCATTGCAGCGATCATTCAAGAACATGGTGGAGAACTTGAACTACATAAGAGCGATTTAGGTGGTTTAGCGATTGCTATTGAACTTCCGCGCTAGAACTGCGGTATTTTTAAGCAATGGAGGCGACATTTGCAAAGGCGATAGCAGAAGTTACAAATGCTCTTGCGGTTCCAGATAATTTTGTCCGCTTAGTACTCTCGGGTAGGCGTCGTAATATGCAAACTCCTAGCGAGCGCGTCGATCTAAAGCCGGTCCTGATTAAAGGTGAAATTAAGTACCAGCTTTCGCAGAGCGATGGTCGAGTGATGACAACTAAAAACTATTCACCAAATGAGTTCTTAGCGCTAAATTTATTTGATGCAGGCTATTCAAATATCTTGTTAGAAGAGAAGACTGGTTCAATTTCAATACGAGTAACCAAGAAGGGTGAGGCGCTAATTAACCGAACTCAAGAAAACTTTTCTGCTGATCTAACCCACGATCGGATCAAGAATCGCTTATTGGAATCAGGTGATCCTTTCCTCGTAGAAGTGGGAATCTCAGATAAAAATGGCAAGATAAAGAACGGCAAGAACGACAAATACTTACAAGTTGAGGAGTTCCTACGGATTCTCGTGCCAACTCTCACTAGTGCGATCGAAGCAGGTCACATTCGGGCACCAACTACTGGCTCACCACTAAAGATTATAGATTTGGGATGCGGCCATGCCTATCTCACATTTGCGGCTCATCAATATTTATCATCGCAGGGCATTCCCGTCTCAGTAGTTGGTATTGATATCCGTGAAAGTGCCAGAGAGCGCAATAA